>Ga0209475_10004573_pt1 | contig 11843 bp, 8 predicted proteins | sample tdDd471_FD_187128 | JGI IMG/M metagenome (GOLD analysis project Ga0209475, IMG submission 187128) | Marine sediment microbial communities from the Atlantic coast under amendment with organic carbon and nitrate - tdDd47.1 (SPAdes)... | ecosystem: Environmental > Aquatic > Marine > Coastal >...
TGAATGGATTGCGAGACAGAGTTATATTAGAAACTGATGGTAAAATGATGACAGGTCGCGATGTAATTATTGGCGCACTACTTGGTGCAGAAGAATACGGGTTTGCTACATTACCATTAGTTGCTATAGGTTGTATCATGATGAGAGTGTGTAATCTAAACACATGCCCGGTAGGTGTTGCTACTCAAAGTCCAGAATTAAGAAAAAGATTCACTGGAAAACCTGAGTATGTAGAAAATGCTCTTAAGTTTATAGCTATGGATATGCGAGAAATAATGGCTGATTTAGGCTATAGATCAATGTCAGAATTAATCGGTAAAGCTACTGTATTAAGACAGAAAGTTGTTAACAACAACGATAAAGCTAACTCATTAGATTTATCCAGTATTCTTGTTGATAAAAATCCTATCACAAGAAAGCACATGGCACCTCTAGCAGGTTCAACAGAGTGGGATCATTACTTTGCAGCAATTGAAGCATTAGTTGAAACTAACCAAAGTGTTGAAATCAACATGCCAATATCAAATATTGATCGTTCAACTGGTACTCGACTTGGCGGTTGGTTGGCTAAACGATATGGAGATGATGGAATTGATCATGATACTATCGTATACAATTTTAAAGGAACTGCAGGGCAAAGTCTTGGTGCGTTCGTACCAAAAGGCATCACTTTAAATGTAGAAGGAGATGCCAATGATTATGTTGCTAAAGGTCTTTGTGGGGGTAAGATTATTGTTGCTCCACCAAAGGATGCTGCATATGTGCCTGAAGTAAATACTGTAATAGGTAACGTAGCATGCTATGGTGCAACATCTGGAGAGCTATACGCAAGAGGTATGGCAGGGGAGCGTTTCTGTGTACGTAACTCAGGCGTTCAGGCCGTTGTTGAAGGAGTAGGCGACCATGGGTGCGAATACATGACAGGCGGTAAAGCTGTTATACTTGGTGAAGTTGGGTACAACTTTGCTGCTGGTATGTCTGGTGGTGTTGCATATGTTTACGATGTTAACGATGACTTAGAAGAGCATTGTAATATGGAGATGATAACTATATCTGGTGTTGAAATTGATGAGGAAGTAAATCAATTAAAAGCATTAATAGATAAGCATAAAGATTATACAGATTCTACAGTTGCAGAAAATATATTAAGTAGCTGGAATGATAGCATAAAGAAATTTAAAAAAGTTATGCCAATTGACTACAAGCAAATGCTTGATGAAATCGACAAAGCTCGAAAAGAAGGCTACACAGGAGAGCAAATGCTAACAATTGCATTTGAAAGAAAAGTAGCTACAAAATAATTAAAGGAGGAAACTTGGCTTAAGTGAGCGAAGTAGTATAAATAAAATGGGAAAAGCAACCGGTTTTTTAGAGTACAAAAGAAAAAGCGCTAATTATGTTGAGCCTGAAAAGAGGCTTAAAAACTTTGATGAGTTTGTCGTACCCCTGGATGAACAGGAACAGCGTATACAGGCTGCAAGATGTATGAACTGTGGTGTGCCATTCTGCTTATCAGGCGTCATGTATGGTAACAGCGTTTCAGGTTGCCCAAATGGCAATCTAATTCCAGAATGGAATGAATTGATATATCAAGGTAACTATAAAGAAGCTTGGGAAAGATTAAGCAAAACTAACATGCTTCCAGAAATGACATCTAGAGTATGTCCTGCACCATGCGAAGGAGCATGCACTAATGGAATTGACGGAGACCCTGTAACCATTCACTATAACGAAAGACTTATTTCAGACAAAGCTTTTGAAAATGGATGGGTAAAAGAACAGGGTGAACCAATATCAAAAACAGGAAGAAAAGTTGCCATAGTGGGTTCTGGCCCTGCTGGTCTTTCAGCTGCTTGGAGGCTAAATAAGTTAGGTCATACAGTAACAGTTTATGAAAGAAATGATGCTGTGGGCGGACTTTTAATGTATGGCATTCCTAATATGAAGTTAGATAAAAACGTTGTTGAGAAACGCGTAAATGTAATGAAAGAACTTGGTGTTGAGTTTATTGTTAACTGTAACATCGGTAAAGATATTTCATATGATGAATTAGATAAAGAATATGATGCAATATTATTAACAGGTGGTTCAACTATACCAAGAGACCTCAACATTCCAGGAAGAGAATTAGATGGAGTTGAGTTTGCAGTAGACTTCCTAACTGAAAACACCAAGACTCTGCTAAAAGATGGACATAAGAGTCTTAAAGACACTATGAAAGGCAAGAATGTTGTAGTTATAGGTGGTGGTGATACAGGAAATGACTGTGTTGGAACTACTTTAAGACGTGGTGCAAATGTCGTTCAATTTGAAATAATGCCAGAAGCACCAGAAAAAAGATTAGCCAATAATCCTTGGCCTACTTTCCCTAGAGTTAAAAAGACTGACTATGGACAACAGGAAGCAATACACTTACAAGGCGATGATCCAAGAATTTATGAAATAAATTCATTGAAATTTAACGGTGAAAATGGTAAAGTTAAATCTGTAGACACAGTTAAAATTGAGTGGAAAAAGAACAATGAAGGCAGATTTGTACCTGTACCAATAAAAGGTACAGAAAAAACCTATGATGCTGACTTGGTTCTACTTTGTATGGGCTTTACGGGTGCTGAAAAGTATACTCTAGATGAATTTGATGTAATATCACATGAAGGTTATCGTACTAACGATAAGAAGGTCTTTATAGCTGGTGATATGCGTCGGGGGCAATCACTAGTAATTTGGGCAATATACGAAGGTCGCTCAGCTGCTGAAGAAATTGATGAATTCTTAATGAAGGAATCATAAATAAGGAGCAATAATATGATTATTCCATTTACAAAGATGGAAGGCGCAGGCAATGATTACGTTTATATAAACGCATTTATAGTAGATTTGCTTGAAAAGAATATCCCAGAAATAGCTCGTATAGTATCTGATAGGCATTTCGGTATTGGATCTGATGGATTGGTACTAATATGCCCTTCACAAACTGCTGATGCTAAAATGCGCATGTTTAATTTAGATGGATCTGAAAGTGAAATGTGCGGAAACGCTATAAGGTGTGTAGGAAAGTACGTCCATGATCATAAAATGATCAACGGTCTATCAACATCCATTGAAACGCTTGCTGGAACAAAATACATTGATATGTTTATAGGTGATGATAGGAAAGTTAGTAAAGCAAGAGTTGATATGGGAGCACCTGAATTTAAAAGCGACGACTTCCCATATACCTGGGATGAACCCCTAGGGTTTGACTTGGAGGCAAAAGGTAAGATATATAAAGCATTTTGTGTCTCTATGGGTAATCCTCATGCGATAATCTTTGTAAGAGATGTTGATAACTTTGATGTTGATGGAGTAGGGCAAGTACTAGAAAGTCACCCTGCATTCCCAAACAGATGCAATATTGAATTTGTTGAAGTTGTGTCAAAGGAATTAGTAAAAATGCGTGTATATGAACGAGGAAGTGCGGAAACATTAGCCTGTGGTACAGGCGCATGCGCAACCGCTGTAGTATGCAATGCACTTGGAAAAACTAAAGAGAGAGTAGATGTAAAACTTTTAGGTGGTACATTAACAATTGAATATAAAGAAAACTCAAATGTTTTTATGACCGGACCATGCAGAGAGGTATTCTCTGGTGAAATTGAAATCGACTTATAAAGAAAGAGAGGATGCTCTTTACAGAGCAAGGTACACTAAATGATTAATGCCAATGGTAATTTTCAATTATTAAAAACTAACTATCTGTTCCAAACTATTGCACAAAAAGTGAAGGAATATCAAGCTGCTAACCCTGATGCTGACATAATCAAGCTAGGTATAGGTGATGTTACTAAACCTTTAGTACCTGCAGTAGTAGATGCTTTTCACAAAGCTATAGATGATATGTCTAATGCAAAAACTTTTATGGGTTATCCCGATAGTACTGGATACGATTTTTTAAAGAAGGCTATAGTTCAAAATGACTACACACCTTTAGGTGTAGAACTAAGCCTAGATGAAGTATTTGTATCATCTGGCGCTAAATCTGAGACAGCTAATTTTACAGATATGTTTGGTAAAGGTAACTTAATAGCAATAACTGATCCTGTTTATCCTGTTTATCTTGATTCAAATATTATGTCGGGTAATGCAGGAAAAGTTTCTCCATCTGGAGATTTTGGGAAAATTCGATTTATGGACTGTTTAGAAAAAAACAACTTTATGCCTGAGATACCTAAACGTAAAGTAGATGTTATTTATCTTTGCTCACCAAATAATCCAACTGGTACAGCATTTACTCGCAAGCAGTTAAAAAAATGGGTAGAGTATGCAAACAAAAACTCATCATTAATACTATTTGATGCTGCATACAAGGCTTTCATTCGTGATAAAGATGTTCCTCATTCAATTTATGAAATAGAAGGTGCTAAAACATGTGCTGTGGAATTCTGCTCATTCTCTAAGACAGCAGGATTTACTGGTGTTAGGTGCGCTTACACAATAGTCCCAGAGGAAATAAGAGTACATGTAAAAGAGGGCGGTACAGTTTCTCTTAATAAAATGTGGACACGTCGCCATGCTACAAAGTTTAATGGTGTTAGTTATATAACACAAAAGGCAGCTGAAGCTTGTTTTAGTGATGAAGGCAAAAAGCAAATTAATGATAATGTAGATTATTACTTGAATAACGTAAATGACATAAAAAATTGTTTTAAAGAGCTAGGTTATAATGTTTACGGTGCTAAAAACAGTCCTTATGTTTGGCTAAAGACTCCTAAGGATATGAATTCGTGGCAATTCTTTGATTACCTACTAGAAACTTATCAAATAGTTGGTACTCCAGGTTCAGGTTTTGGTAAATGTGGCGAAGGCTTCTTCCGATTAACTGGGTTTGGTTCAGCTGAAAATACAACAAAGGCTATTGAAAGACTAAAATCTTAGTAATAGCTATTAACTAATTAAATGCTAAGGGCAACTTTTCAGTTGTCCTTTTTACTTACTTGGATTATAAGAATAATCCTATTCTTAATCATCAGAGTTAGATAAAATTTTAGCTTTTATAACTTTTTTAGCATCATGTTTGTGTCTGAATTTGTTAATGCAAAATTTTATCCTTATCTTGTTTTTGCTTGCTCTATTATACAATCTATTTATCTTAATTTGCGTTACTACTTAAATGTGCAATTTTACAATTAAAAACAGGATAACCTATTCCTAGATTATCCTGCTTGTTTTAAATATAGTTCGTACTATTTGCTATTCAATATTACTCATTGACAGCTGCAACAGCACCTGAACCAACTGTACGTCCACCTTCACGGATAGCGAAACGTAGACCTTGCTCAATAGCGATTGGTGTGATTAGCTCAATTGACATTGTAATGTTGTCACCAGGCATAACCATTTCTACACCGTCTGGTAATGAAATTGAACCAGTAACGTCAGTAGTACGGAAGAAGAATTGTGGTCTGTAACCATTGAAGAATGGTGTGTGACGTCCGCCTTCATCCTTTTTAAGTACGTATACTTGTCCATCAAACTTTGTATGTGGCTTAATTGAACCTTTTGCTGCTAGAACTTGTCCACGCTCGATTTCGTCTCTTGAAACACCACGTAGTAGGCAACCAATGTTGTCACCTGCGATAGCTTGATCTAGTAGTTTACGGAACATTTCAACACCTGTAACAACAACGTCACGTGTTTCGTCAGCTAAACCAACGATTTCAACTGTGTCTTGTACTTTAACTGTACCACGGTCAACTCTACCTGTAGCAACTGTACCACGACCTGTTATAGAGAATACGTCTTCAACAGGCATTAAGAATGGTAAGTCAGAAGCACGTTCTGGAGTTGGAATGTATGAGTCAACTTGATCCATAAGATCAAAGATGCATTTACTGTCAGGGTTTTCTTTAACATCAGCGTCACCTTGTGCAGCTTCTAATGCTTTTAATGCTGAACCCATAACGATTGGAATATCGTCACCTGGGAATTCGTATTCTGATAATAGTTCACGAATTTCCATTTCAACTAGTTCTAATAATTCATCATCGTCAACTTGATCTGTTTTGTTCATGAAAACGATTAGATAGTTAACACCAACTTGGTGAGCTAGTAGAATGTGTTCACGTGTTTGTGGCATAGGACCATCTGCAGCTGATACAACTAAGATAGCGCCATCCATCTGTGCAGCACCTGTGATCATGTTTTTAACATAGTCAGCATGTCCTGGGCAGTCAACGTGAGCATAGTGACGAGTGTCTGTTTCATACTCAACGTGAGCTGTGTTAATTGTTATTCCACGTTCTTTTTCTTCTGGTGCTTTATCGATGTCAGCATAGTCCATAGCTTCAGCTCCGCCATACTTCGCCAAAGTCATAGTAATAGCAGCTGTCAAAGTTGTTTTACCATGGTCAACGTGACCGATAGTTCCGATGTTAACATGTGGTTTGGTTCTTTCAAATTTTGCCTTGGCCATTTTCCTTATATCCTCCTTAGAGATGTTAATATTTTTTATTGTTATGATTAACTATTTCTTAGTTAATTATCCTTTAGTTAATTCCTCTGCAATCGATTTTGGAACCGGTGCAAAGTGTGCAAACTGCATTGAGAAGTTTCCGCGTCCTTGTGTTTGAGAACGTAATGATGTAGCGTAACCGAACATTTCTGATAATGGTACATGTGCATTAACTACTTGAGATCCTGCAACCATGTCCATTCCTCCTATGTGTCCACGTCTTGATGATAGTGAACCCATAACATCTCCTAAATACTCTTCTGGCATTACTACTTCAACGCTCATCATTGGCTCAAGTAATACTGGATCAGCTTTTGAACACGCATTACGCAATGCCATAGATCCTGCAACCTTAAATGCTACCTCAGATGAGTCAACATCATGGTAAGAACCATCAACAAGTGTTATTTTAACGTCTACTAACTCATATCCGCCAATAGGTCCGTTAGCTGATGCTTCACGAACTCCAGCTTCAACTGCTCCGATATATTCTCTTGGTATAACACCACCGACAATTTTGTCTACGAATACAATACCTTCGCCTTTTTCTGCTGGTTCAACTTCTACTACAGCATGACCATATTGACCACGTCCACCAGATTGGCGAACAAATTTGCCTTCTGCTGTTGCAGCTTTTTGAATAGTTTCTCTGTAAGATACTTGTGGAGCACCAACATTAGCTTCTACCTTAAATTCTCTTAACAGTCTATCAACAATAATCTCAAGGTGTAGTTCACCCATACCTGCAATAATCGTTTGTCCTGTTTCTTCATCAGTATATGTCTTAAATGTAGGGTCTTCTTCAGCTAGCTTTATCAAAGCCATTGTCATTTTATCTTGACCAGACTTTGTTTTAGGTTCGATTGCTACTCTGATAACGGGATCAGGGAAATCCATTGATTCTAAAATAATTGGTTTGTTTACTTCACACAATGTATCTCCAGTTGTAGCCAATTTCAATCCAACAGCTGCTGCTATATCTCCAGCTCGTACTTCCTGAACTTCTTCACGTGAATTAGCGTGCATCTTTAGGATACGACCGATTCTTTCACGTTTACCCTTTGTAGAGTTATATACTGTCTTTCCAGTTTCTAATTTACCTGAGTAAACTCTGAAGAAAGCTAGTTTACCTACATATGGGTCTGTCATTATTTTAAATGCTAATGCTGAGAATGGTTCATCATCGCTGCTTGGACGTGAATCCTCCTCGTCTGTATCAGGATGTATACCTGTTATTGCAGGTACATCTAGTGGTGATGGTAAATAATCTACCATTGCATCCAAAACAGGTTGAACACCTTTGTTTTTGTATGCTGAACCACATAATACAGGGATTATTTCATTTTTTACTGTAGCTTCACGCAATGCTGCTTTGATTTCTTCCTCTGATAAATCGCCTTCTTCTAGGTATTTATCCAATAACTCTTCGTGTGTCATAGCTATTGCTTCTACCATATGAAGTCTATATTCATCTGCTTTATCTTTCAAATCTGCTGGTATTTCAGCGTCTTCGCTTGTTGTTCCTAAATCGTCAGTATATACAACTGCTCTCATTGTTACTAGGTCAACAACTCCTTGGAAATTATCTTCACTGCCTATTGGAAGCTGTACTGGTACTGGATTAGCCTTTAAACGAGTTTGTATCATATCAACAACTCTATAAAAGTCAGCACCTGTAATGTCCATTTTGTTAACAAATGCTATACGTGGAACACCATATCTGTCAGCTTGTCTCCAAACTGTTTCAGACTGAGGCTCAACACCGCCTTTTGCACAAAATACTGCAACTGAACCATCTAATACACGGAGGGAGCGTTCAACTTCTACTGTAAAGTCAACGTGACCGGGTGTATCAATAATGTTGATTCTGTGTTCACGCCAATCAGTAGTCGTAGCTGCTGATGTGATGGTAATACCACGTTCTTGCTCTTGCTCCATCCAGTCCATAGTAGCTCCACCATCATGAACTTCGCCCATGCGATGCACTCTACCAGTATAGAATAGTATACGTTCTGTTGTCGTTGTCTTTCCTGCATCAATATGTGCCATGATTCCAACGTTTCTAGTTTTATCTAACGGTACTTGTCTTGACATTATGCTTCCTCCTTTCTAATTATTCTTTCTATATCTAAATTCATACTCATATTTTTTATTTTTTTAATTCCTACCATCTGTAGTGAGCAAACGCCTTATTAGCATCAGCCATACGATGTGTATCTTCACGACGTTTTACTGCGCCGCCTGCGCTTGCAGCAGCATCTAGTATCTCACCAGATAAACGTTCTTTCATAGTACGTTCATTTCTGCCTCTTGAAAATTCAACCAACCAACGTATTCCTAGTGTTTGACGTCTTTCAGGGCGAACTTCTATAGGTACTTGATATGTGCTACCGCCCACTCTACGGGCTTTAACTTCAAGAACAGGCATTATATTATTCATTGCCTCTTCGAATACTTCATTTGCTTCACGTCCGCTTTTTTCAGCTACAATTTTAAATGCATCATAGCATATGCGCTGTGCAGTGCCTCTTTTGCCATCTAGCATTACTTGGTTGATTAATTTTGTAACAACCACTGATCCGTAAACTGGATCAGGCAGCACCGAACGTTTTGGGACTCCTCCACGCCTTGGCATGTTTACCTCCTTTTTGAGTTATTCTATATAAGAATATCGATTGTTTTATTATTTTTTTGGACGCTTTGCTCCGTAACATGAACGGGATTGCATACGACCTTCTACTCCTGATGTATCAAGAGTACCGCGAATTATATGGTAACGAACACCTGGTAAGTCACGAACACGACCACCTCTAATAAGAACAACACTGTGTTCTTGTAAGTTGTGTCCTACACCTGGTATATAAGCCCAACCTTCACTACCGTTTGTTAAACGTACTCTAGCAATTTTACGAAGAGCAGAATTAGGTTTTTTAGGTGTAAGTGTTGTTACTGATAAACAAACACCACGTTTTTGTGGATTAGAATCCAATAATGGTGATTTGCTCTTTCTCACTTTTGAACCTCGACCCATGCGGATCATCTGATTCACTGTTGGCACTAGTCAGCACCTCCTATCTTATTTATAATTAATATATGTCATTCCCCAATACAACCCTATTGAGAACTGTTTTCTTTTAATACTGCAGCCGTAGCTGCTCCAACACTGATTCCGAATACATCACCAAGCTCGCGCATTGTGGTGACTTCCTCAGTATCTACATCAAGTTCTTTACATGAATCAACAACTGAAAGTTTGACAGATTCATCCGCATCACTTGCAATATATACCTTTTTCACTTGATTACATCTTAATGCTCTCAGCACCTGCTTTGTTCCTACTATCTTCCGACTCGGACCATCAAGATCTTTCACTTTTTACTCCATTCCTTTCTGATTACCTCATCCTATGAGATAAAAACATCAAATAAAGCTGTACAGTTTTTTGTGGCATAAGTCCTCTACTAACTAATTGTTTATAGCTAGATTAACAAAAATAAACCTTGAGAACAATGTGTTCTCTAGCTAAATATTAACATTTCCACTTCACTGCTCTTCTTCTATTTATGTCTAACCTTTGTTGTTTTTCCTTTATGTGCTAGGCCATAAATTCCTTTACACTTACTCCATATTTTATGATAATTTATTGCCTATTTGCACGTTTATAACTGAACGCACAAAAAGACGCATAACCTTTTACACGCTAAAACATTTTACCATCAGCAAACCTTTATGTCAATGCATTTTATTTGTATATAACATAAGTTTTTTATTTACCTTAGGGAATGTTATTCCCTAAGGTAATTTATAGATTTTGTTACTTTAATAATTATCAATAACAGATGACAAAGCTTCTTCTGTGTCTATATCTAAACCTTCTGATTTACTTTGTTTAGTGCTTATTGATACGCTGTTGTACTTTTTAATACCTGTGCCTGATGGTATTAATTTTCCTAGTATAATGTTTTCTTTTAGTCCTACTAATGGGTCAACTTTACCCTTGATAGCTGCATCTGTTAATACTCTTGTTGTTTCTTGGAAAGCTGCTGCTGCAAGGAATGAGTTTGTTGCTAATGATGCCTTTGTTATTCCCAATAGTACACGCATTGCTATTGCAGGCTCTTTGCCATCTAGCATAGCTTTTTCGTTATTCTTTTCAAATTCAAAAATATCAACCATTGCACCTGGTAACATTTCTGTATCACCAGCTTCTTCAATTTTAACTTTTCGCATCATTTGGCGCATGATTACTTCTATGTGCTTATCAGCTGTTTCAACACCTTGACCACGATAAACCGTTTGAACTTCATTTAGTAGATATTCTTGAACACCGTGAGTACCCTTAATTTTCAATACATCATGAGGATTAATTGAACCAACAGTTATAGCATCACCGGCCTCAATTACATCACCTGCACCTACCTTTAGTCTGGATCCAAATGGTATTCTGTATTCCTTAGCTTCGCCATCACTATTAGCTATTGTAATATCTCTTGCGTTCTCAGCACTAATGGAAACAGTACCATTGATTTCTGATATTACAGCCATATCTTTTGGTTTTCTAGCTTCAAATAATTCTTCAACACGAGGCAAACCCTGAGTAATATCCTCTGTCTGAGCAACACCACCTGTATGGAATGTTCTCATTGTAAGCTGTGTACCAGGCTCACCAATAGCTTGAGCAGCCAATGTACCTACAGCATCACCAATTCTTACTTTACTGCCTGTTGCTAAGTTCGTTCCATAACATTTAGCACAAGCTCCTCGTTCATCGCGACATGTAAAGACTGTTCTTATTTCAATTTCCGTAATTCCAGCGTTTTCTATTTCTTCAGCAACAACTTTTGAAATCATTTCATTTGATTTAACTAACAGTTCTCCAGTCTTTGGGTGAACAACATCTTTAACACTATAACGTCCCCAGATTCTTTCGGTTAGTGACTCAATTGTGCGGTGTCCATCTGAAAGTTCACTAACTAAGTTACCACGGATAGTTTCACCTTTGTCTGCAAAGCAGTCATCGCTAACAATAATTACATCCTGTGCAACGTCAACAAGTCTTCTTGTTAGATAACCTGATTCTGCTGTACGCAAAGCTGTATCAGCAAGTCCTTTTCTCGTACCATGAGATGAGATAAAGAATTCAAGAACTGTTAGACCTTCTCTAAAGTTAGCTACGATTGGAACTTCGATAATACGTCCTGATGGGTTAGCCATCAATCCACGCATACCTGCAAGCTGACCAATCTGTGATACGTTACCTCTAGCACCTGATGTTGACATCATATTGATTGAGTTGAATTCATCTAAGTTCTTAAGCAAAGAAGCAATAACCTTATCTTTTGTTTCTTTCCAT
>Ga0209475_10004579_pt1 | contig 11827 bp, 11 predicted proteins | sample tdDd471_FD_187128 | JGI IMG/M metagenome (GOLD analysis project Ga0209475, IMG submission 187128) | Marine sediment microbial communities from the Atlantic coast under amendment with organic carbon and nitrate - tdDd47.1 (SPAdes)... | ecosystem: Environmental > Aquatic > Marine > Coastal >...
GAACAGCTATTGAGGCAGGTTGGGAGTTAATAGGTTGTCGTTGCGTATCAAAATATAGAGAGGCGATCACACAAAAATGTAGTTTTCAGACAATTCAGTAGTCAATCAGTTTTGGTTCTTTCCAATTCGTGTTACATCCCAGTTGGTCAAGAACGGCCACCCATTTGTCCATATTTACACCGATGGAGGTGAGGCCGTGTGAGTCGTCTCCAGGTACTACTGAGATGCCTCGTTCCAGTGCCATTTGCAGAATTACCCGGGAAATATATGGTTCGTCCGCACCTTTCAGCAGAGAGCGAAGGTTGAAGTCCATGATTAAATCCAGCTCGCCGATAAGCTGAAGATTTCTCTTGATTCGGTCCATGATCGCTGGCTGCAGGATTCTCTCTTTATACTCTGGATCGAAAATTCGGATAAGATCAAAATGGCCTACAACAGAGGGTTTGAGCAACTTGATCATCTCAAACTGCTTGTCGAAATACTTACAGTACATTGGTTCTATGCCACCAGCAGCCTCGACGGTTTGGTCATACTGCTCTTGGGAATAGTCAAAGCCCATATCGTCAACGAAATGCACTGAACCTACGATATAATCAGGGTGAAACCTGTCGATCAAATAAGGGATGAACTCCTGATAGCCACTATAGGTTTCTATCTCCATTGCTCCATAAATTTTGATCTCGGAGCTGTATTTTTTCTGAAGTCTCCGACATTCCTTCATGTAGTCCGCAAAACGATTAAGAAGAAACTCCGGGGTTAATCCAGCCTCTTTTTGGTCGGGATAAAGTAATTCATCACTGATGGCAGGAGTGTGTTCAGTTATTCCTATCCAGCGAAATTTTTTGGAAATATATAACTGGACAATTTCTTCCAGTGAGTCGGTTGCATGGTTGCAAAACTGCCCGCTATGGCCGCCATGCACAGAGACAAATGATGTCGTTTTCATTAAAGATGATATCCGCGTAGTTGGTAATTGGTATTTTGAGGAATTTAATGGAGGGATTTCCCCGTGCTGGACATGGCGAGGTTGCCGTCACGGACGCCTCTAAGGGCAGTGAGCCGGTCTGCCAGCTCCTGGACTTCTTTTGCTTTTCCTTTCACAACGATGACCTCTAGGCAGTTGTCATGGTCCATATGCACGTGGGTGGTGGAGACAATATGATGATGGTAATCGTGTTGCACCTCGGTGACCTTCTCCTGCAATTTGTGCTGGTGATGATCATATACCAGGCTAATCACGCCCATGACCTGTTTGTCAGATTGCCATTCTTCTTTGATAAAAGTTTTCCGGATTAAATCTCTGATTGCTTCAGAACGATTGCTGTAACTACGGGTTTTTATATGTTCATCGAAAATGTCCAGCAGCTTTTCCTCAAGCGATATGGAAAATCTTTTTAGCATGAAATTCACCTCCCCTGGTGGTTACTTTTTCAGCTTCCTACTATATCGGCTTGCCTTGGTATGCGCAAGTCCATTGAACTTAGCTATTGTGATCCAGCCATGGTTTTTCGATCCTTTAGCCATGAAGATTTTTCGTTTTATGCTCGCTAGAGTCTCTTAATCGAAAAAGGCAATAAAGAATTGTCAGTGTAAGGCAGATGATGGTGTACCAGGGAAACCAGCCGATGGCTCCTCGAAAGGCGAGATCTTCGATCGCGGATTGCGACCAGTCTGGATGGTGAGCAATTCCCGTTGTTCGCTGCTGCGTGATCAAGATGGCAAAGAAAAAACCAATTAGCCCGTAGGCGAGATTAAAGGCCAGTCCCTTGAAACTGAGCACCGTAGCTCGCTGGTGAGACTTGGTAATAAGATTGAGGTAATGACTGGTGAAAAAGGAAACAAGCGTCATTGAAATAAAAATGAGCGCCATGGGCAGCAATCCCCAATAGGGAAAAAATCCGGTGAGACCGAAAAGCCCAACGAGGCTGATACCTGATACCCAATACATGTTTGTTGTCGGCGAATTTTTTTCCACCATGTATTCGGCGATTTTCGGGGTAAGCAGGCCAAGCAGGGCAATAGCCGAGCCGATGGCACCGAAACTGGCTTCCGGGAGATGGATCATCCGAAAGTACTGGCTGGTCATGGTGACAATCATCCTCAGAATATGATCATAGCACATGCCAAAAAGGATAATTGCCAGTGCAAAAGGCGTCCTGGCAATCCATACACCGGCATCCCAGGTTATCTTTAAGGCAGCCATGGTTTTGAAACCATTTCCCTCTCCAGTGTTTTCCCTTATCTCCGTCATTCTTATGGCAGTTATGGTGGCTAAAACGGCTAAAACAAGGGTCAGGTAAATCGGAAAACGCATGGTGATTTGCTGGTCTACTGTCAGGGAGCTGCCGAGCCACGTGAGGAGTCGATTCACAACACTTGGGTCGTAGATCAATGCGCCGATGGTCATTGTGATGATAGAAACGATGGAGCGCAATCGCATCTGCACACTGAGCACTTTGGGCCAGTCGTCGGGGTTGCCTTCGCTGACCAGCGCGTCGTAGGCGATGGCCTCGTCTGCCCCACTGGCCATAGCTTCGGCCAGGCCACTTAGGATGCGGTTGGCGAGAAAGGCCCAGAAAATCAGGCTGCTGTTACCTAAGGGGACGAAGGCTAGCAGGCACATCTCCGCCATCATGAGCAGTGAGGTGGTAACTATCAAATACTTCCTCCCCAAGATATCAGCCAGGGCTCCAGAGGGTACTTCAGCGCAGACGATGGTGATTGCCCAGACTGTATTTAAAAGGGCAAATTGCTCGATGGTGAGACCAAAATCGAGAAAAAGAATCGTGAAAACCGGATAGTAAAAGCGGGCATTAAAAAAAACGCGAAAGGCTATGAAGAGCCGGACGTTTGAAATTGAAAAGGGTGATGCTGCAGAAACCATTATCTCTCCTTGAGATTACTGCTGTGGGTACATTCTTATTGCTGCTTGCACGCTTTGCTTACTCTAATCACTTTTAACTTTTCCTAGGGAGCATACCGACGGCTCGGGAGCACCGCCTGATCGGTCCGTGACAGATGTACTTCTATTCGCCTGACGATAAGAGAGAGGAGCAGGCAGACGGAGAGATACATGAGTGAAATGGTGATCCAAACCTCAATGGTCGCCTGGGTGGATGCCATAACCTGCAAGCCCTGGAAAGTCAGTTCCTGAATGGAAATTATCGAGACGATAGAAGACCATTTAATGGTGTTTATGAATTCGTTTGCCAGTGGTGGCAGCATAATTCGTATGGCCTGGGGTAGGACGATCAAGCGCATTAATTTCCATCTGGCAAGTCCCAGTGCTTTGCCAGCTTCCCACTGTCCTGTATCGATTGCCTGGATACCGGCTCGGACTATTTCTGCAATATATGCCCCCTGGAAAAGGGCCAGGGTAAGGACGCCTGATAGAAAGGGGGATATAAGTCCCGGTTCTGCAAAAAAGAAGGTGAGCAGTTCCTGCACATGGCTTGGGCTCGCTCGGAAAATGTCTTCGATTGCGAGAAAGGTAAGCAACTGGTCGCTGACAAAGTAGTAAAAAATAAAAACCAGTACCAGAGGTGGTGTATTTCGAATTGATTCGATATACGTACGGCCGATTAATCTGAAAAAAAGCCTGGGTGAGACCCGCATTAATCCGATTGTAAAGCCAAGCACGACAGCAAAGATTGTTGCCCAGACACTGATTTTTATGGTGGTGAGGAATCCTTCGAGGAGGACATTGGCAGTCCAGCGCTGTTGTTCGGCGTCAAAGCGGAATAAATAGGTTGGGATGATATCCCAGTTCCATTTATAATTGAGCGAGAAGAAAAGTCGATACCATATATAAGCAAAAAAGCCAATAATGACAGCGAGAATGACTCCGTCGAGTATGGTAACTGATGGTTTCTTCCGTTGCATGGCAAGTTGGCCGACCGGGAATCTACTCAATTATAGTTGGGGTTGTACAAAAAGGCGGGGTAATCTTTTTAGGTTGCCCCGCCTTGGTCGTTGGAATGTTTTTTTGGGCTCTATTCGACCTGGCTGAGCCAATCTTTGGAACCAAACCAGTAACTATGACGTTCTTCCAGCCAGCCTTCTAGGAAGGCAACGGTGATCCAACTGTTGAAGAACGCCAGGGTGTCAGGATCACCTTTTCTGAGGGCAAAAGCAATCGGTTCTTTAGTAAAGGTTCCTTTTACTGGTAGAAAAAGGGTCTCGCTGTAATCGACGGCCTCATATGCAGGACGGGGAGCAGAACCGACCACCGCATGGACATTGCCGTTACGAAGCTCCTGATAGGCCTGGGGCTCAGTATCAAACATCCTGAGTTTTGCCTTGGGCAGGAATTTTTTTGCGGCAGCGGCTGCAGTTGTGCCCAGTTTTACTGCAATCTGTACCTCAGGTTTGTTGAAGTCTTCAAGTGAGCTAAAGCCAGCGGCAACCTTTTTATGGGCGACGATACCCATTCCTGAAAATTCGTAAGGCTGAGTGAAGTTGACCTGTAGGGCACGTTTGGGAGTAATACCCATGCCTCCGATAATGACATCGAACTTACCGGTCAAAAGAGCTGGGATAATTCCGGACCAGGCGGTTGGGATAAATTCAACTTTAACACCAATATCTTCAGCAAGGCGAGTGGCGACATCAATTTCAAAACCAATCAGCTTACCATTTTTATCCTTCATGGCCCATGGTTGAAAAATGTCCATACCGACCTTTAATACACCCCGTTTTTTGATTTTTTCGATGGTGCTGGCAGCAGAGATGTCCTGTTGGATAGAAGCACCGTAACTGAAACTGCTGAAGCACAGCAATAGCACTGTGAAAGTGAAAAAGCGGACAAATGAACCAAAATTCTTCATACCGATCTCCTCTTTTGGGTGTGGATTGGAAAAATTGAAAACATACATGTCATGGTAAACTAAGACGTTTTTCCATTAAGCCAACAACTACAGATAAAAATAATGTGATTGAAAGATACATAGCCGCCACGGTAAACCAGATCTCAAAAGTCAGGTACGATTCGGCAATGAGGGCTTGGCCCTGCATGGTCAGATCATAAATGGCGATGGTACTGACCAGAGCCGAATCTTTTACCAGGGAAATGGCTTGGCTGGTAAGTGGAGGGAGTACCGTTCTAATGGCTTGCGGAATGATAATATGACGATAGGTGGCAAAGGTCGTAAGTCCGAGACTGCTGGCTGCTTCAACCTGTCCCCTGGCAACTGACTGGATTCCCGAGCGAAAAATTTCTGAGGCATAGGCCCCTTCGAAAAGGCTGAGGGCGAGAATTGCTGCAACCATCCGGTCAAGACCCAGCATCGGGCCGAGTACGAAATAGATAAAAAATATTTGGATAAGAAGAGGTGTATTTCTGCTTGTTTCAAGATAGATGACAGCCAGGCCCCGAGCAACAAAGGAGTTGGAAAGTCGAAAGATGGCAGTCAGTAAACCAATAATCAGGGCAAAAAACAGACTTATCAGGGAGATCAGCAGGGTTATTTGGAGCCCCTCGATGAGAGGACCAGCAACGATCCCTGACTCGGTGGATGAAAACAGGTAGCGTGGAATTTGATACCATTGCCAGTTGTAACCGATATTTTCGGCACTATGCACAGCAAATCCAGCTAAAATTGCAATGAGGAGAGCAAACTGGAAAATGTCAAAGAGCGGACTCCGAAAAAATGTTCGCAGCCCGCCATTACTTTTCTTATATGGCAGGTTGTCTGGCATGCTCTTGGGTCTTTACGAAACACTCTTGCGAGTGAGCTGTTCCCTGGCCATTTCTGAAATAATTCTGAAATCAATTTTACCGCTGCCCATTTTGGGCAATGTCTCCCAGACAAGAAAAATTTTGGGAAGCGCTATGGCGGGAAGATGTTCTTTCATTTGCTTGAGAATGGCTTTTTCATCTAGCGGGGTGGTTACGACGGCTACGATTCGTGCTCCTTTTATAGCATCGGGTATTTCTACAACACAACAATGGCTGTCTTCCGGCAGAAACCTTTCCAGCACGTCTTCAATTTTCACTAGAGAAACCATCTCGCCGCCGACCTTCACGAATCTCTTCAATCTTCCGACATGCCACAGGTAGCCATCTTCATCTATATTTCCCATGTCGCCAGTATCATACCAGCCACGGCGGATGTGCAGGGAGGTTTGTTCGAAGTCATTGAAATATCCCTTCATGACACTCTCCCCTTTTACCAGGATACGTCCATCCTCACCAAGGCCGCATTTTTCACCTGTCTCATAATTTTCAATACGCACCTGAACACCTGGGATTGGCTTTCCGACACTTCCGGGCCTGTTGGATGTCGGAGTGTTGGTGGAAATAACGGGTGAACACTCTGTTGCTCCATAGCCTTCGAGTACGGTGATGTTGTGCTTGCTTTTAAATCCTTCCCTTAATGCGTCCGGGCACTTGTCGGCACCGGTCAGGGCTATTCGAAGTGTGTCGAAATCACCTTTTTCCGATTTTCGCAGATATCCCCAGAAAAAAGATGGCGTGCCCACCAGGCATGTTGCCTTATGGTCTCTGGCAATAGTGCACACTTTCTTGAAGTCGAGCGGGTTTGCGTATGTGAGCATGGTCATGCCAAACGAGATAGGAACCCAGAGGTCGACCGTTAGTCCAAAGACATGGAAAAAGGGAAGGGTGCACATAAAAACATCTTCGCTCTCAAAACCAAAAATGGGGGAAACCGAGTCGACGTTTGCCAGAATGTTCTTGTGGGTCAGTTGGACGGCCTTTGGGGCCTTTTCACTCCCGCTTGTGAATAAGATAACAGCTGTATCATCTTCATGGCCGCAGTGAACGAGTTTTTTTATCAGGGATGCGGGAAGAAGGGCAGTGAGTGCAGCTTTAATCTTCAGGCTGGTGGTGATGGACGTCATTATATCTTCGATATAAATCATCCCGTCTACATAAGGGCATTCAATTTTTTCCAGTAGTGCTTTTGAGGTGATAATCGTCCTGAAATCACATTTACTCTGGGCATATTTGGCATTTTCTTCAGCACCAGTTGAGTAATTGATCATCACTGGGATGCGACCGCTCATTAAGACAGCTACCTTGGTAAGAATGCAGCCGGCAGAAGTCGGCATCATAATCCCAATAAACCCTTTGTCGAGTTTACGAAAAAAACGGGAGAGGATTAAACAGGCAATGAGTGATCTGGAATATGTAAGTTCCTTGTTCGTCGCGAAGTCATGGATTGCCAGTTTTTTTCCGAACTTTTTGGCAATGTCGATAAATTGATGATGTAAAAGCACCAGCCCCCCCCATATAAATGAAATGTCGTCTTTTCTGACTCAGTGTCTGCATAAATGCTATGGACAACAGGAAACAACGGAACAGCTTCAACTACCATTTTTCTGAGAATTTGGCAACATGAGCAGGATAAAGGGTGGGACTGTCCCGCTTGAATGTTATCAGTTTTTCAGTTCAAGTTCGGCAAGGTCGGTTATAGACTTGGGAATTTCTTTCTTGACCTGAACCCCCAGTTCTTTCAATTGCTCAGCCTGGGCGACCAGGTTGCCCCGACCGCGGGTAAGTTTGAGTAGCGCGCTATCATAGGTGCTGTGGCAGGTGGCTAACTGCTTGCCTATCTTTTCCATTTCTTCCATAAACCCACGAAACTTGTCATACATGATGCCTGCACGCCTGGCTATCTCCAGTGAATTTTTACTTTGGTGTTCAAAATGCCAGATATTTTCTACCGTGCGCAGCGTAGCTAGCAGGGTGGTGGGTGTTACAATAATGATATTTTTGGAGAGAGCTTCACTAAAAAGGTTATCGTCATGTTCAAAGGCTGTGGAAAAAGCAGCCTCGATAGGCATGAACATCAGGACAAAATCGAGGGAGTGGATTCCGGCTAGTTCAGGATAATTTTTCTTATTGAGGGTCGAGATATGCTCACGAATGGCTTTAAGCATCTCCCTGAGATGGAACGCACGTTCGACTTCGTCTGTACAGTTGACATATTTCTCCCAACTCACCAATGATACCTTGGAATCGATGATTATGTCTTTATCTTCAGGTAGGTGGATGATTACATCCGGTTTCATCAGCCGGTTATTGTTGTCTCGAAAGCCACCCTGTGTTTCATATTCAAGCCCGCGACGTAGCCCAGATCGTTCGAGTACTCTTTCAAGGACAAGCTCTCCCCAGTTGCCTTGGACCTTTGTGTCGCTCGTGAGAGCCTTGGTCAGGTTGATCGCTTCTTTGTTAACCTGTTGGTTGAGATCCCGTAATTGCACAATTTCACTTTTAAGCGAGATTCGTTCACGGCTGTCATTGCGATAAATTTCGTTAATTTCCTGTTTCAGGGAGGTCAGCTGATTATTGAATGGCTGGAGAATGGCATCAAGCTTTTCCCGGTTGAGTTCGCTGAACTTTGCACTCTTTTCATCAAATATCTGCTGGGCTAAACTTGAAAACTGCAACCGTAATTCTTCCCTGGCATCCTCTAGGAGCTGGAGCTTTTCTGCGGCGTGTTTTTTTTCATTTTCGAGCAGAGTAGTGAGTCTCACTTCCCTGATATTCTGTTGATTCTTTTGGGCCATTGCAGAAGCCAAATTTTCTTCAGCAGCGCCGAGCTTGATTGCTGTTTCCTGTTGAAGTTTGGTGACTCTGCTTAAATTTAGCAGTAAGAGGATACAGCCAAACAAAAGCAGTATTGTTGCAGTGGACAACAACAGGATTAAGGATGGTAGAGAAACACCCTGTGGTAGAAAATCTTGAAGAACGGTGACGTAGGCCCCGGCAAATTCATTCATGCTCGCATCATTATGAGAAAAAAATTACAACAAATAAACATCTGCCTCAACCAAGGGCCACATCCAGAGTCATCATGATGGCAAAACCCAGCATAACTCCAATGGTTGGGATGTCAGAGTGTCTTGCTGCCTGGGATTCTGGAATGAGTTCTTCCGCTACGACATATATCATTGCCCCTGCAGCAAAAGACAGTGCATAAGGTAAAATTGGCTGCATAATAATAACGGCGGCAGCACCCACAACCCCGGCGATCGGCTCTACCATTCCTGAGGCCTGGCCATAGAGAAAACTCTTGGTACGTGACAAGCCCTCTCGGCGTAAAGGTACAGAAACAGCAGCACCTTCAGGAAAATTCTGGATTCCGATGCCGATGGCCAAGGCAACAGCTGCGCCGAGTGAAGCAGCCGGATGTCCTGCCGCTGCAGCTCCAAAAGCTACACCTACCGCAAGACCTTCCGGGATGTTATGCAGGGTAATTGCCAGGACCAGAAGGACAGAGCGTTGCCAGCTGGTTTTAATTCCTTCCGCATCTTTTGCAGGAAATCCCGGATGAAGGTGTGGGAGAAGTTTGTCTGCACACCAGAGGAACAGCCCGCCACTAAGAAAACCGAGTAGGGGCGGCAACCAGGAAATACCACCGCTAGACTCGACCATGTCAATAGCCGGGGCCAGCAGTGACCAAAAACTTGCAGCAATCATAACTCCGGCAGCACAGCCGAGCATACCATCCAGGACTTTCCTGTTGATTTCCTTAAAGAAAAATACCATGGCCGCTCCCAGAGCGGTGACGAAATAGGTAAAGCTCGTTCCAATAAAAGCTTGCATAATGGGTGACAATTCTAAAAACCACTCTACCATTTTATTTCTCCTTTACAGTGACTACTAAAAATCTGGTAAAAATGTTCCGCACTGCCCGGAAAAATGAGTGTTTGTCGAGTATCTCCGTGCGGGGGCATCATTGTAGTGGCCCCTTGCGGGATAAAAGTTCCACGACGACTCCTCTATTGAGTTATAGGGGCCAAGGTTTTTCTTTACCGCCAAGGATGTGCAAATGAATGTGGAAAACTTCCTGTCCGGCTTTAGCGCCATTGTTAAAAATAACCCGGAAGGCATCCCTGGTGCCATTTTCTGCGGCGACCTGAGCTCCAATACGAATGAGTTTGCCGATGAGTTTATCGTCTGTTTCAGTCACATCTATGGGACCTGCGATGTGCTTTTTGGGAATTACCAGGAAGTGAACGGGGGCCTGGGGAGCTATATCCCAAAATGCAAGTACTTCTTCGTCTTCATAAAGTTTTTTTGCGGGGATTTCGCCTGCAATAATCTTACAAAAGATACAGTCAGTCATAGCCGTCTCTCCTCTTGATGCGCATTTATTCAGCGGGATTGTATTCTCAATGCGTATTTATAACTGGCATTGAAACTATAGGTGATTGTATTCTATGCAACAATGTATACAACAATGGGCGGTTTTCGTAAATGGTTGGCAGCAGGGCTTTTAAGAATTTATATTGCAAAAATAAAAATACCGCACGACAGTCGTAATTTGAAACACTGTTGTGCGGTAAGGAGTTAAAGAAATATCAATTGATTAGTTGCTAAATAATAAATTTTTCCGGTTACCGGATAAATTTGAATGTGAGCTCCTTGTTGTCTTCATCAATAAAAGCTTCACCACCTTTTGATAATTTACCAAAGAGGATTTCCTCAGTCAGGGTGTCGCCTATCTCTGTCATAATGAGACGTCTGAGTGGTCTGGCTCCGTAGTCGGGATCGTAGCCTTTCTTGGCCAGATATTTACGAGCCTGCTCACTGAGCTTGATGCTCACTCTTTTTTCGGCAAGCTGTTCTTCCAGTTCTCGTATCAGTTTATCAACAACCCGCTCTGTGGCGTCTTGATCGAGTGAGCTGAAAGAGACAATGGCATCTAGCCTGTTGCGGAACTCGGGGGCAAAGAGTTTGTTGACTGCGGTCTGATCTTTTCCCTTTTTGCTGGTGACAAAACCTATGCTTCTGCTGGCTAATTCTCTTGCTCCCGCATTGGTTGTCATAATGATTATGACGTTACGAAAATCAGCTTTTCGACCTGAGTTGTCGGTAAGGGTTGAGTGATCCATTACCTGTAAAAGGATTGAAAAAATATCCGGATGGGCTTTCTCGATTTCATCAAGCAACAGAACAGAATAAGGATGTTTGCGAATAGCTTCTGTGAGCAAGCCTCCTTGGTCGAAACCAACATAACCGGGAGGGGAGCCGATCAACCTGGCAACAGCATGTTTTTCCATGTATTCGCTCATGTCAAAACGTTCGAAATGTATGTTCAGGGTAGCTGCCAGTTGCTTGGCCACTTCAGTTTTTCCTACCCCGGTGGGTCCGGCAAAGATAAAGCTTCCTGTGGGAGAATCGGGGTTGCCGAGGCCAGCCCGGGAGCGTTTTACTGCAGTAGTAACTGCTTCTATAGCCTCATTTTGGCCAAAGACAACTTTTTGGAGATTTGGGGCCAGCTCTTTGAGACCTAGTATTTCAGAATGTGAGCCGCTCTTGGCAGGAATGCGAGCTATTCGGGAGACCACCTTTTCAATATCGGTGATCTTAACCATAGTGCCCTGTCTGCCTTCAAGCCTGAAATAGGAGCCAACCTCGTCCATGATATCAATAGCCTTATCAGGGAGAAAGCGTTCATTGATATATCGGTCAGAAAGTTCGGCCATAGCCTTGAGTGAGTTCTGTGAATAACGAACATTATGATGTTCTTCGTATTTGGTCTTCAACCCTTTGAGGATGAGGTGGGTGTCATTAACTGATGGTTCCTCAATGTCAATTTTCTGGAAGCGCCTTGACAGCGCCCGGTCTTTTTCTATCTGATTTTTATACTCCTCGTAGGTGGTGGAGCCGATGCAGCGTAAAATGCCGGCTTGTAGGGCTGGTTTGAGCAGGTTCGAGGCATCCATTGAGCCTCCGCTGGTGGCACCTGCCCCGACGATGGTGTGCATCTCGTCGATAAAGAGGATAGCATTATCTTTTTTCTCTATAGCAGAAACGACGCTTTTTAGCCTTTTTTCAAAATCACCGCGATATTTT
>Ga0209475_10004585_pt1 | contig 11813 bp, 11 predicted proteins | sample tdDd471_FD_187128 | JGI IMG/M metagenome (GOLD analysis project Ga0209475, IMG submission 187128) | Marine sediment microbial communities from the Atlantic coast under amendment with organic carbon and nitrate - tdDd47.1 (SPAdes)... | ecosystem: Environmental > Aquatic > Marine > Coastal >...
TGAGACTTGTTCCACTAGTTGCTGATACGGTTGCACCATTCTCCCATTCACCGTGATCGAGTTCTGTAATCCGATTGATAATCGTTAGTCCGCGAATCCCTTTATCCGAGACGAGTATATTTGCTCCACCCCCAATAAATGTTACCGGAATATTGTGTACCCAAGCTGTTTCTAACACTTTAATCGTATTAAAAAATTCTGGATCATTCGCAATATAGAGGTAATCCGCCACACCACCTAAGCGCGCCGCCGTATAGCGTGCAATCGGTTGATTGATTTGTACCGTGTTATCAAAAGGTGCGTGTGACTCAATCATTCGGTTGGCTCTATAACATTCAAATAATCATCGGCAATACTGGTAGCATCGCCTGCACTTAAAACTAAGATAATCGCAGGCGCTTGAACTTGCTCACGTAACATATAGACTGCATCGGACAGACTCGGCGCGTATTGAACACTAGTATGATGCGCCATCTCTGCCACAACATTCTCGCTCGTAACACCATTTATTGGTTTTTCACGGGATGCATAAATAGGTGTCACCATCACATGATGTGCCTCATCAAACGCAGAAACAAATCCCGACATAAATTGTTTGACCCGTGTAAAGGTATGGGGTTGCCATACTACCCAAACTTGCCGTTGTGGATAACGTTGACGTGCTGCATGGATCGTGGCTTTTATCTCAGTCGGGTGATGGGCATAATCATCCGCAATAATAACATCATCGCGTTCCCCGCGTATATCAAACCGCCGTCCACTGTTCTTAAAGCTCGTCAGCGATTTTGCTGCGTCCTCAAATGTAACACCTTGATGATCTGCCACAATCAACGCAGCTAGCGCATTTAAGATATTATAATGTCCCGGCACAGACAGCGATACATCGCCAAGGGTCTCACCATCACGAATCACACTAAAAATAGTCTTATCGTGCGAATCACGAATATTCTGTGCCAGCCAATTTGCTTGCAAATTATGAATGCCATATGTGATAGTTGGCAAATCTACGATAATCCGATTGTGTAAAAAGATCGACGTAATCGGATCATCCGCGCACCCAACTAAAACCCCATCCGCAGGTAACAAGCCAACAAATCGTGAATAGGATGCCGTTGTTGCTTGAGGCGTTTTGAAAAAATCAGGATGGTCATGTTCGACATTGGTAATAACTTCTAAATTAGGGCGCAACCCGTGAAACATATTGTCATATTCATCGGCTTCAATGACAAATGAATTCCCATTGCCTACCCCTGCATTCCGACCTGTATTCCCCATCGTCCCACCTACAATAAAGCTAGGGTCTTTACCTGCTTGCTGTAAGAGATAAATAATCATTGAGGTGGTTGTTGTTTTGCCATGCGTGCCAGCCACCGCAATATTATAATGACCCCGCATCAGGGTCTCCATAATATCTTCACGTTTATAAACGGGGATTTTTTGTGCGAGTGCCGTTAATACTTCAATGTGATCGGACGGAATCGCTGATGAACGAATTACAAATTCCGCCTCACCCACATATGCCGCAGAATGACCGTGATAAATAGTTGCGCCATCTTTGGCTAAACTGTCCGTCATATCCGATGTGCGCATATCCGAGCCTGTGATCGTAAAGCCTTGATCAAGCAACACCCGTGCAATCGCTGATAAGCCAACACCAGCAATACCAATAAAGTGAATTCGTTGTCCGGGTATCAGTTGCAACATACGTCGTTATCACCTTCATTATCGGGTCAGACTTATAATATTTAAATACTTTCTGGTATAGAGGAGCGACCGTATACTCCACTACACAACAAAAGATTATACAATCATCAGCACAATAAACAGCAACACAATAACGGCCACTGCCAATAAATCACCATTCCCGGTTAAACCACCACCTAATAGTACAATCGGCATCGATTCAATTGCTTGAAAACTGACTGATCCCGGTGCTGGGGCAGTCACAAACTGAGGGAACGGATATAAATTTATATCCAAAAAGTACCAGATTGAACCAGCTACAAAATAGCCATTACCAAAGCCAACAATCACGCCTAAAATACCGCTTTGAACTCGTCCACGCCGATCCGTTGAATCAACAACACCTTGACTCCGATATGCCAGAAAAACGATAGTCAAAAAGATAATCAGTTGTACACCAAAAATCTGATCTGTGGACATCAACAAAAAGATAGTGCCACGTAACATACTATCGAATTGGAAGATCGCAAAAACACCCAGCACAATGCCAGCTGTTCCGACTAACTCTCGATTCCATCCACGTAGTGCGCCCATAAAGGCGAAGAATATAGCAGTTGCCCACATCAGCGATGCTAAACTAATCATAATGATAGGTCTTTCGGTCTATATTAATACCAGCACAATAATAAACAGGATAATCACCATCAAGGAAAGTAAATCACCTGTTGTACCCGGTCCTTGTGCGAGAACAAATAAGGGAAGATTCGCTAGGTTATTCGCACTCAATGACCCAGCAGTCGGCGCAACAATATAAGGGTCAAGCGGATATACACCCGTCGCTAAGTTACGGTTGATATGCAAAAAATACCAGACAGAGCCACTAATCAGATAGCCATTTACACCACCAACAATCGCGCCTAACACGCGTGTTTGTAACGCATCACGCCCATCACCAACTTGACCAGCACGTATATCACTTCCAATTAATGCCCGTGTCTGATAAGCAAAAAACACGATCAGCAAGAATAATGCGGTTTGAAAGTAAAACTTCTGATCAGGTGTAAATGCCGCTAATAGTTGCTGACGAATCGCCGTATCGAATTGGTGTAATGCAAATAAGCCAAGAATCACACCCGACATTGAGATAATCTCTTTTGTCCATCCGCGTTGTAAGCCCATAAAGGCAAAAAATGCAACAAATACCCAGACCAGCGTCACCAATTCTAACATATTATGCCCCGCCGACTTCGATTAATAATTGTGCCAATCGTCTTGCACCATCAGGATTTGCCAAAGATTTAGCTTTCGCTTGCATCTCCGATAGTTGATTAGCATCCGTGATTAATGTCTTTATCGTATCATAAAGTTGCGCCGACATGTCCTCATCATTTAGGCGAATTCCTGCGCCTTTATCTGCCAGATAGTCGGCATTCACTTTTTGATACCGCCACGCATACGGATAAGGCACTAAAATAGACGCCAGACCAAATAAAGGTAACTCGGCCAACGTACTCGCACCTGAGCGGCAAACCACCAAATCCGATGCAGCAAAGGCTAATCCCATATCACCATGTAGATAGGCAAATGGATGATACTGCGGATGATCTTTTAAGTCACCTATTTGTTCCATCATTCGATCAAAATCTAACGTTCCAGTAACATGAATCACCTGCAAATCATCATCTAATAACTGTTTGAGGCAATCCCCTAGCGCGATGTTGATGTTCTGTGCGCCGCGACTCCCGCCAAAGACAAGCAAGGTTCTCCGCGATGCGTCTAATTTGAAGTGCTGTATTGCCTCGTCGTAATCCGCAGTTAAGCGATTCTGTTGCAAGGGATACCCTGTGATAACCGTCTTCCCAGCAGGGAAATACTGCTCAGATGAATCGACTGTAATGGCAACTTTCGATGCAAATCGTTGTAACATCTTTATCGTCAGTCCCGGCTCAATATCCGGCAAATAAATCACACTCGGGATTCTTAGCAACCACGCTACAATCGCCACTGGTAAATTCGCCCAACCACCGGTTAACAGGATTACCTGCGGACGACTTGACAATAATTTACCAAATGATTGCAATGTGCCAATCGCCAACTTAATCGAGCTGGTCAGCATTTGTAATGGGCTGACCCCATGTATCGGACCTGCATAAACCTCATCATACCGTGCAAAATCCAAACCTGATTCTGCAACCAGTTTACGTTCCATCCCACCAACAGCTCCCACAAAATACAGAGTATGGTTGCTGTTATCGTTGTTCAAGAGGGCTTCGGCGGTCGCTAGTGCCGGATAAACGTGCCCGCCTGTTCCCCCAGCCCCGATCATAATTCGCACTGGCATTTCTCCGTTCTGAAGTCGACTGTCGCAAATTTGCTATACGCTGAACACTTAGCATTAATCCCACACCGATCATCAACACGAGTAAAGATGATCCACCAAAACTAATAAATGGTAACGGCACACCCGTTGATGGCACAAGTGCAGTCATAACCGCGATATTCAAGAGTGCCTGAATAATCACCCATGACGTAAAGCCGATGCACAACAACGCACCAAATGGGTCACGGGCATTTCGGGCAATCTGAAAACCGCGAATCGCAAATGCGACAAATAATAACACCACAAACGATGCACCCAACACGCCCAATTCTTCACCGATAATCGCAAAAATACTATCGGTATGTGGTGCAGGCAATGCGCCAAATTTCTGTGTTGATTGACCTAAACCAGCCCCTGTCCAGCCACCTTTTAGGAACGCGATGATCGCTTGTTGAGTATGATAATTAGCGCGCGTGGGGTCGATTAAACCTGCGGTATAATCCGCAATACGGGTCTGTGCATAGCCTAAACCCTGCACCAAGACAACCCCGATTGAACCACCTAATCCTAAAATAGCGGCAAGATGCAAAAAGTTCGCTCCAGCCAGAAAATACATAATACTAGCTGTCATCACAATTACTGCCGCTGAGCTTAGGTCAGGTTGTAGCGTAATCAGGTATGTGATACAACCAACCACCATCGCAAATGGAATAAATCCAAATAAGAAACTATCAACCTTTGTGTTCTTTGAACCAAGCCATGCCGCCATATACACAACAATCGTAAACTCAGCCAATTCCCCCGGTTGGAAGCGTCCACCGATCAAAGACCGCCGTGCACCAAATGTATCATCACCAAAGAGCAAAACCGCAATCAACGCCCCAATCGTAATCAGGAGCAACCAGATCGCAAACTGTTTCCAGAAGCGATAATCAATCACCGTAAAAATAACAAGCCCAACGATCCCAAATCCCACATTCCGCAGATGGTCTTCTACGAAAATTGCGGTTGCGCTACCCCGTGTTGCATTACTCCAATCAAACGTCGTACTAAACACCATCATCGCCCCAATCACCGCCAGTAAGCTGACAATTGCAATCAAGGGTTTATCTAAGGTCGAAATAAAGTTCAAACGACCCGATGTTGGGCGTACCACTTCTTGGTTTTGCGGCACTAATTTTTCAGGCTTTTTTCGCATATTCCGACGCATTCTTTGTTGTCGAGAATCGTCGTATGTTTGATCTGCCATAATTCAGGTCTCTTTAGATTAACACGATCTTGTATGTTTCAACCTCACCTCTAATTCAGGGAGGGATAATTCAATTATAGTTCCGATACCAATTGGCGAAAGTGCTCACCCCGTAGTGCAAAATTATCATAAGCATCATAACTTGTCCCACCCGGTGACAATAACACCACATCACCCGCTTGTGCCACTTCTGCTGCTCGTTTTACAGCTTCATCTAACGTGATAACCCGTGAAATTTGTCCGTCTTCGATACGCATCAAGTTAAGCAATTTCATAACTTTGGTTGAAACTTGCTTTTCGCCTTCTTCACCAAAAACAATGATATGACGCGCTTTTTGCAGTGCAACCTGTATAACCGCCTCCCACGGTAAATCTTTATCTGCCCCACCAATTAATAAAACAAGAGGTTCATCATAACTGGTTAATGCGGCAAAAAGACGCTCAGGCGCAGTCGCAATACTATCATTAACATAGGTCACGCCGTTTACTTCGCGCACGACTTCTAAGCGATGGATAACCGCTTCAAATTCTTGGATAGCTTCACACATTGTTTCGGGCATGATACCAGGGCGATCAATAGCTAAACCGATTGACCCTGCAATCGCGCAAGCCGCAAGTACATTCAGCACATTATGATCACCGCGTAAGGGAATGTCATCCCGTTCACACACTACATGAGGCATCATGTCATAACTAGCTGACCCCGCCACAAGTAAGCGATTCCCCGCCATAAATGCACCATTGGGAATCATGTCATAACGACTAAATGCCGCTAACTCACCCTCAACAAGGGCTTCCATCGATTTTGTAATTTGGTTATCCCACCCCAATACCGCAACATCACTCGAAGTCTGATAGCGAATGATATTTGCTTTGGCGGCGGCGTAATTTTCCATTGTCCCGTGGCGGTCAAGATGATTAGGAGTCAAGTTTAAAATAGTCGCAACTTGGGGACTGATAGTCATTAATTCAAGTTGGAAGCTCGAAAGTTCCATTACAACTAGATCATCTGGTTTGATATTGGGTAAGTCGTCAATCAGCACATTGCCAATATTACCCCCCAACCAAACCTTATAACCTGCTTTTTCTGCGATTTTTGCGACAAGTGTTGTTGTGGTGGTTTTACCTGCGCTCCCTGTAATACCGACAATCGGTGCAGGACAGCGTTCCATGAACAATTGAGCATCATTTGTAAATGGGATATTACGACTTTTTGCCAATTCTAAAATCGGTAAATCTAAAGGAACTCCACCAGAAATACAAATGTAACGCGCACCAATCAATACATCTTCAGGATGTCCACCCAGATAAAACCGTACATCAGGGTAATCTCGACGACGTAAACCGATCTGTTCAGCCGAACGACTATCTGTAACAACAACTCTTGCGCCAATCGTTGGCAACCAACGCGCTAATGCTTGTCCCTGCCGACCAAATCCGAATATTACAATCCGTTTACCATCTAAATAATCTCTTTGTGCCATAATTTTATCAAATCATCTCACATTATATTGTTCATTTTCAACGGGCGAGGTAAGTCTCGACCTTTAAGAATTTCAAAAAAAACGAATGACCTTTTGAGTGAGGGCAACATCTCCCGACTATAACAATGCCAATGCCACACCCACAAAGGCACTCAAAATACCAATTAGCCAAAAACGCTGTACAATTTGTGTTTCACTCCATCCCCCCAATTCAAAATGATGATGAATCGGCGTTCGACGGAAAGGGCGTATATCCACACCATAAAAGCGACGACTGAGTTTTGCGGATGCAACTTGTAAAATCACACTCATCATCTCGGTTACAGGCACAATTGCAATGATCGGTAATAACAACCACTGCCCTGTCATCACAGCAATCGTCCCAAGTGTCGCACCTAATGGTAATGATCCCGTATCTCCCATGAACAATTGTGCAGGATGGGCGTTATACCATAAGAATGCAAAACATGCCCCCACGATAATAAAACATAATTCCACCAGAAAAATTTGTTGTTGCAAAAATGCAATCACCCCATAAGCGGCAAACGCACTCGCTGTAATGATGCCAGCGAGTCCATCTAACCCATCTGTAAAATTGATGGCGTTCGATGTGCCGATAATGATGAACGAACTAATCAATATGAATATAATGGGGTGCAAGGGAATGGCAACAGGCAAGAGAGGAAGCGGCATTGAGTTGGCAAATGCAAAATCAAGTTGGGAAATCACTGTTGATACACCTACAGCAAGAATGACCTGACCTGCAAATTTCACTTTTCCCGATAAGCCTTCACCAACCCGTCCATGTGACGTTTGGATACCTTCCCAATCATCAATCAACCCGAGAAACGCATAACCGACGAGTACAAATAAGGGTAGCAAGACACTGCGCCCCGCGCCTTCTTGCACAATCTGCGAGACGTTCAATGCAAGCGTGATAATCAGTGTTGGTACAATAATCATGATACCACCCATTGTTGGCGTACCAATTTTTTTGACATGATCACTGTCCATCAGTTCAGCACGTATCTGCTTACCAATTTTGAAGCGACGCAATACCTCTATAAAAGGGCCACCCCAAATAACACCAAGCAAAAAGGTTACACTCCCCACTGTTAACGCAAGTGGTAATTGTCCAGTCATCAATTTATCCTATCCATTCACAATGTTAGGGGCAGGTTCCGTGTTGGACAATGACCGACGCACGTCATCAACTGGAATTTCGAGCAAAATAACAAGGCGATCTGCAAGCCGTTTAAAAACAGGGGCGGCAACTTGACTACCCCAATAGCCATCAGGTCTATCAAGTTTGACAAATATAACAACCTCAGGGTCATCAGCAGGTAAAAAGCCAGCAAATGTTACAATCGAATCATCTTCATAACCAATCGCTGTTGGAATTTCGGCAGTACCGGTTTTACCAGCAATCGTATACCCCGGTAATATTGCTTGTGGTATACCCTCATTCACTGTGCGAACCATCATGTCCGTAACGATATTGGCTGTCTCAGCAGAAATAACGCGCCGTATAGTAGTCGGTTGCGCTTCTTGGATACCATCTTCGGTGACAATTTGCTTGACAATACGGGGCTGGCGCATGATACCATCGTTAGCAATTGCCGCAAACATCGTTGTCATTTGTAACGGCGTGACCGAGACCCCTTGACCAAAGCTATTCGTACCGAGATCACTCTCGCTCCAATCACTATCACCGGGGACTTTAAGTATTCCAGTTTGTTCAGCAAATAAATCTACACCTGTAAGTTGACCTGCTCCAAACGAGCGCATCATACTATAAAAATCATCGGTACCCATTTCTAAGGCAATCGAAGCCGCACCAATGTTTAGTGAACGAATCAAAATTTGAGCAACATCAACCACACCATAGGCATTTTTATCCCAATTCTCGATAACGATACCACCTAATTCCAAACGCCCTTGATCGTTATAGACCCAATCAGGTGATATTGTGCCTTTTTCTAATGCGCTAGCGACGGTGATGACTTTCATGACCGACCCCGGTTCGTAGGTATCGCTGATTGCTGGATTACGTAATAAATCAGGGTCTTCTACATCAATAAAGTTATTCGGGTCAAAATCAGGATAACTTGCCATCGCAAGAATATCGCCGTTCTTAGGATCCATCACAATAACTGTTCCGCGTGTTGCCCCTGTCTCATTAATTGCCAGAAACAATTCGGATTCGACCCAAAATTGGATATCACGGTCTATCGTCAAGACAATGTCTTGGCCACGTTGTTCGGTTGGGGCTTCTTCGGGTAAATCAAATGGAATGTTGCTGACGGTCTGGTCAAGTACGCGTCCCACTAGCGAAGCATTATACGCACCTTCAACACCCATTGTTCCTTTAGTGCCATCATCAATCACAAATCCAATGATATGCCCAGCCAGTGACCCTTGCGGATAAAAGCGTCGAGGAATCGGTTCAATTGTAATTGAAATTTCGTCTAAGTCAGCAATGGCTTGACCTTGTTCTGCTGATATCGGACGAGCAATCAAGACCCAGCTTTCATCACTAGTCATGGTCTGATATAACTCGAATTCATCTTTCTCCAAAATCAATGCTAGCTCGGTTGCTAGTCGGCGTGGTTCAGATACAAGATTGGGACTAATGCCAACGCCATATTGCAAGGCATTAAAAGCGAGAGCTTCCCCATCACGATCATAAATCAACCCGCGTTCCGCAGGGATACGTCGAATCGAGTTCGCACTAGCATCACCACGCAACTCTAATTCTTGCGCGACTTCCCGAGGATAAAATTGAAAGTTCGCCAACTGAATGAGCAAAAAACCAGCCATTGATACCAGAAAGATAATTACAAATGGCAGACGAGCTTGAATGGTTACTTGTTGAGGAGAAAGTCCTTGCATAGAATTTACCCTAAACTACTTGCCAAATTCTTCAAATTGGTCACGCAAAATCGAAAATTGTTGTTCAAGCCATCCACTAAATGTCTCATCATAGACAGGGACAACTTCTGCTTCGTCATCGGTATTATTAATGTCCACAATCGTTAATGTACGGTTGGGATTATACCCCTCTACAACCAGATATTCGATGTCGGCGTTGGTTGCTTGACGAAAGCCGATTTCCTGAGCACGTGCTAACAACCTCGGCACTGTACGAAAACTCGCAATCTCTGCGATTAACTGCTCATTGGTACGTTCCAATTCATCACGCTGATCGATTAAGCTCTCAATTTCGCGGTTCGTGATTGCAAAGGAGGCGACCTGCGATAAATATAATGTGCCTAAAATCAAGGCGATCATAATCCCAAGCACAGCCAAAGCCGCCGCTTGATTTTGAGGCTGAAATCGTTGTCGTCTAAATGTATGTTGAAACCAATTTTGTGTCATGATCTTTTTTGGGTAATTTATCAAATATTGTAGTTGAGTAGTACCGTGTTTTGTCTGTGCTTAAAATGTATCAAATATCAAGTATTTAGCAACCGACTCCACTCAGTCTAATCGGTTCATAACTTTTCGACCACACGCAATTTTGCACTGCGGCTACGCGGATTTATTTTTATCTCATCATCACCTGCTACTAGTGGCTTACGGCTCACTAATTTAATAATCGCTTCTTTTTCTTCAATAGATGCCATACCGGGTGGTGCAATGATCTCGGTAGACATCTCTTTAAAAGTTTGTTTGACGATCCGATCTTCTAAACTATGAAAGGTAATGACAGCTAGCCGACCACCGGGACGCAACAAATCAACAGCAATAGGTATAATGCGCTCAACAGATTCAAGTTCGCGATTAACCGCAATCCGCAATGCCTGAAATACTTGTGTCGCAGGGTGGATTTTTTTGCCTTTACCACGGTGGAATGGAACAACTTGCTTGATCAAATCCGCCAGATGTTGTGTTGTGTGTAAAGGGCGTTGCTCGATAATCACTTGAGCGATTCGTCGTGAATGTTGCTCTTCGCCATATTTATAGAAGATATCTGCTAAATCGGATGCTGAGAGGGTATTAATCAATTCGGCGGCGGTTGGGTTGTGGCTATCGGCATCAAAACGCATATCTAGAGGGGCATCATAGCGGAAGGCAAATCCACGTTCAGGTGTATCCAGTTGCATAGACGACAGTCCCAAATCAAGCAGAATCCCATCAACATGATCCCAGCCTAATGCCTGTGCTTCAGCTTGCATCGTCAGATAGCTTCCATGACGCAAAATAGCCCGTTCATCAAAGCCAGCTAGATTTTCTTGAGCCAATGCTATCGCTTGTGCATCAAGATCAAAAGCAAGCACAGATTCAACACCTGCTTCAAGTAAAGCGCGTGTATGTCCACCTGCGCCTAATGTGCCATCAATGACTCGATTGATAACTTGACCGTCGGGTACAAGCACAGTTAATACAGGTTGTAATAATACAGAAATATGGTCGGTCATGATAAGCTAAGATTCACAGGATTTGCAATGTTTTCCAACTCGGATGACACTCCATCAAGTGCATCTTGCCAACGTGAGGGTTCCCAAATTTCGATATACGTCTCCATCCCAATGATAAATGCCTCGTCCCCCAAGAACGCATACTCTCGTAAATACGCTGGGATAAGCATACGTCCCTGTCGATCTAATGATATATCAACTGCTCCAGAAAATAATAAGCGACGTAATGCCCGTCCGCGTGCATCTGTTAATGACAATTCACTAATTTGCTCGGTCAATTGTTTCCAACTTTCTTGCGGATAAATGACAAGATTTTGATCTAATCCTCGTGTCAAAAATGCCCCTTCGCATAAATACGAACGATACCGAGACGGGACAATCAAGCGTCCTTTTTTATCGATACAATGTGAATATTCACCCCAAAACATGGTCTGCGCGTCCTCTACCTAAAGCCATTGAATGCTAATAGAAGTATACCACATTATCCCACATCACTGCTTGAAAATCCCACATCCGTTTCATAAATAGTGAGTGTGCTAACATAATAAAAATCAAAATGGATATAGCCAATGATAAACTCACTTCTATAATTAGGTTACATCAATGACAATTTCAATTGAGAGGGTATAAGACGATGAAAAAATGTATCATGATAG
>Ga0209475_10004587_pt1 | contig 11811 bp, 12 predicted proteins | sample tdDd471_FD_187128 | JGI IMG/M metagenome (GOLD analysis project Ga0209475, IMG submission 187128) | Marine sediment microbial communities from the Atlantic coast under amendment with organic carbon and nitrate - tdDd47.1 (SPAdes)... | ecosystem: Environmental > Aquatic > Marine > Coastal >...
AGGCCTGGTCGCACATGCCGGTATGGGTGCCTTTGGACGGCGAGGACGCCGGACATCCCTACATCGACGTGACCCGCGCCCTGAACACCGGCCTGGTCTACCGACCCCTGAGCGAAACGGTGCGCGGCACCCTCGACTGGTGGGCCACCGTCTCGCCCGAACGCCAGGCGGGCGACATGCGGTCGGGCATCACCGCGGCGCGGGAGGCCGAACTCCTGGCCAAGCTGAAGGACTGGAAGGGCTAGGCCCTGCCAGGAGATGGGCCCCGGGCTTCGGTCCGGGGCCTTTTTTGTTGTACATCCCGGACCGCGGACCTAAGCTCGGATCATGAACATAATTTGCACCTACTGCAGCAAGGACAAGGCCCCCGACAAGGGGCTGATGTCCGCGGTGGACCGCTACCTCAGTGAGCGGATCACCGGTCTGGCCGCCGCGGCCATCGAGCGCAACTGTGCGTTCCGGATCCTGTCGGGCAAGTTCGGCCTGGTGGCGCCCGACGTGGCCATCCCCTGTTACGACCACTTGCTGAAACCCGGCGAAGTGGACACCCTCAGCAGCCGGGTGGCCGCCGACCTGCGCGACCTGGGCGCCACCCACGTGGAATACCACACCGCCGCCCCGGAAAACGTGATCGCCGTGCGGCCCTACCTGTCGGTCATGGAAGCCGCCTGCAATCGCGCCTCGGTACCTTTGGCCGTGGTCATCCTGCCCGGCGATCCCGTCTGAAAAGGACAGCCATGATTCTGCTGGGTGGACCCTACGTTTCGGACCTGCTGCTGGACACCATCGGTGACAACGCGCTCCCGTTCCGGGTGTGCGACCCGGACCTCGACCTGCCCGACGGCGACGCGCCCCCAACCGGGGACCGCTTCCTGACCAACAGTGAAAACACCTACGCCTGGGTGGCGGCCAACCTCGGTCACACCGACCTGCCCGCGAAGGTGGACCTGTTCAAGGACAAAGCCCGCTTCCGCCGGTTGGTGCAGCCGTTATTTCCCGAATTTTTCTTCCGGGAGATCGGCGTCGGGGAGTTGGACGAACTGGATGTGTCGGAGTTGCCCAGTCCGTTTGTCATCAAACCCAACGTGGGGTTCTTCAGTCTGGGCGTGCACAAGGTCGACGGGCCCGCCCACTGGCCCGCCGTGCGGCAAAAAATCGCCGACGACCTGGCCCACATCGGCAGCCTGTACCCCCCGGAAGTCCTGGACACGGCCACCTTCCTCATCGAGGACTGCCTCGCCGGCGACGAGTTCGCGGTGGACGCCTACTTCGACGGGAATGGCGAAGTGGTGGTCCTCAACATCCTGCAGCACCTCTTCTCCAGCGAGGCCGACGTGAGCGACCGGGTCTACCTGTCCTCGCGGGACATCCTCCAGCGGCACCTTCAGTCCTTCAGCGACTTCCTGGCCGAGGTGGGCGAACGGGCCGGGCTGAGGAACTTCCCCCTGCATGTGGAACTGCGCGTGGATTCGAACGGAACGCTGGCGCCCATCGAGGTCAATCCCCTGCGCTTCGGCGGCTGGTGCACCACCGCGGACTTGACCGCCATGGCCTACGGAGTCAATCCCTACCTGTACTTCCTTCAGGACAGACGGCCGGACTGGGCCGAAGTTTTCGCCGGCCGGGAGGACACGCTCTTCAGTGTCATCGTGCTGGATAATTCCACCGGTGTGCCGGGCCAGGACGTCGGCGGCTTCGACTACGAGGCCCTGCGCGCCCGCTTCCACAAGCCGTTGGCCCTGCGCAAGGCCGACTTCCGGCGCTTTCCCCTGTTCGGTTTTATTTTCGCGGAGACCGATCCGGCCCACCGCGGGGAACTGGACTTCATCCTGACCTCGGATTTGCGCGAGTTCCTGCTTCCCCGGTGACGGACCCTACTCCGGCCAGTCGAACTTCTGGCGCAGACACTCCACCGTGCGGTCCCGGTCCGGTATGTTGATGACCGTGGAGATGCTGTTCACCGAGGAGCACACCGTGAGGGCGTCGATGCTGTCGGCGCAGAGGGCGCTGAAGACTTCGCTGGCCAGGGTGTGTCGTTCCAGAAAGTGGGGGCCGTAGAGCGTGAGAATGGTCACCGGCGCGGCGACCTTGATGGCGGCGGGTTTGAACTCGGCCTGGATCTCGTCGATGATCCCGCGGTTCGCGGCCATGGCCGCGGTGCTCACGCAGAAGGACATGTTCTTGTTGCCGTCGGCCCCGCGGCCCACGCTGAGGTAGGACAGGGAAATCCCGGCGTGGCCGAACTTGGCCAGGATGCCGCAGGCTTCGCCGGGGCACCAGTCGAACCCCAGGACCTCCACCAGACACAGATCGCCGCGCTCCATGAGCCCGCCGCATTTGATCCGCTCCATGATCCAACCCCTCCATCGCCGCCCCTTACAACGGCTCTATGATTTTGCGGCACGCCCCTTGGGGTGCCGCGGCAGTGTCACGCTGAAGGTGGCGCCGGACCCGGGCGCACTGACCAGATCCACCTCGCCCCCCAGTTCCGCCACGAATTTCCGCACGATGGCCAGGCCCAGACCGGTGCCCAGGTTCGTCGCCTCCTGGGCCGCGACCGACCGGTAGAATTCCTCGAAGATCCTGTCCTGGTCCTCGACGGCGATGCCGATCCCCTCGTCCACCACTTCCAGCCACACCGAGGCGCGCCGGTCCGCCAACGTGACCCGCACCCGCCCTTCGGGCCGGTTGTAGCGCACGGCGTTGCTCACCAGGTTCTCCATGATCTTTTCCACCATGGAGCCGTTGGTGGTCATCACGATGGGCTTGGGCGGCAGATCCAGCTGTACGGTTTGACCGGTGCGTCCGGCCATATCCGACTGGTTCGCCACCACCCGCGTGAGCATGGCGCTCAGGTCCACCACGCGCAGGAACTCCTGCTTGAGCATGCCGCTGCGCGTGAGGTCGGCCAGGTCGCGCACGATGCGGGAGGCCTGCTGCAGTCGCCCCACCGAGCGGGACAACATGTCTTCCACCTGGGGCGACATGGTGTCTCCACCCAGTTCCAGGGCCGTTTCCACCGCACTCTGGGCCGTGCTCACCGGACTTTTCACTTCATGGGTGACGAAGCGGAAGAAGTCCATGCGGGCCTTGTCCGCCTCCACCAGATCCTGCTGCCGCAGCACCAGTTCGTCCTTGATGGCCCGGTTGTGGGACATAATCGAGGCGCCCATGTAGGCCGAGAACAGCAGCACCAGGCAGAAGGAGGCCAGGGTCATGAGAATGAACGGCAGCTCGTGGGTCATTTCGCTGGCGCTCAACAGGTGATGATGGGGCAGCCAGCCGAAGTACTCGGCCATGACCTCGCCCGTGAACAGAAGAATGGCCAGCCAGGCGATCTGGAAGATTTCCCGCCCCTTGAACAGCAGGCTGGCGATGATGACGTGGATGAGGTAGAGGAAGAGGGCCGGGTTTTCGATGCCCCCGGACAGATTCAGCAGGACGGTGAGGGCCACCAGGTCGCCCAGCATCTGCAGTTTGACCAGGCGAATTTCCGCGGAGATGTCCACCGGGGCCAGACGCCGGTTGCGGATCACGTACAGGAGGTTGAGCAGGAGCAGGACGCCCCCGGTGGAAAGAAGGGGGCCCAGTGGCAGCGGAATCCGCAGCCAGACGCCCGTCACCATCACCGCCAGCAGCACGCCGACGGCGGCACCCCAGCGCAGCTTGTTGAACCAGTCCAACCGCACGCGCAGGGAGGCCGCCGAAACGAACTGGGAGGATCCGGGCGCGACCTGTTCGTGACCCTTCCGCAAATCAGCTCCCGTCAGGGATCAGATGCTTGCCGGCAGGTGCTTGCGCACCAGGTCGACCAGCCGGCGCGGACTGATGGGTTTTTCCAGGAACTCGTCCACCGGCAGGAACGCGTCGTCCTTGGCCGGGTCGAACTGGAAGCCCGTCTGATCCACCACGGCGGTCAGCATCAGGATGGGAATATCCTTCGTGACGTCATTGCCACGCAATTCATACGCCACGGTGAATCCCTCGTCAACCTTGCCCATCATCACGTCGAGCAGGATGAGGTCGGGATTGTGCTGCCGGGCCATCTCCAGGCCACGATCGCCGCTCTGGGCATCGATCACCTTGAGGCCCTCGTTCTCCAAAGTCACCCGGATGATTTCCACCAGGTCGATATCATCGTCGATGACGAGGATGGTCCTGTCACTCATCTGGCTGAACCTCCGCCTTGATAAGGTTTATGACCACGGGCACCGCATCCGCCACGGCGGGCGAGAGCCCCTGGTCGATCTCCACGCGTTCGGGCTGCACCCCGATGATCAGCACGTTGTCCGGCATGCTGCCCAGCTGACGGGCCATGGCGAAGGTTTCCGCCAGGCCGAAGCCGTGCATGGACAGATGGTCCGACTTGATCTTCAGGTCAACCTCTTCGGGCCGGAAGCCGGCCACCGTTCCGGGCGGCAAACCCATTTCCGCCGCGTCGACAACCACGTTCAGCTGGCCCGGGGCCAGGTGATCGAGCAGGGATAGGGCGTCCGTATGGGCATCGAAAAGCTCGGCCCCGGGGAAGGATTCAGCCTCGCTAATCTGCTCCAACACGGCCGCCCCGACCCCGTCGTCACCGTAGAACGAATTGCCTACCGCGAAAATCTTCACAGCGCCGCCTATTCGATGAAATCAACGTCCAGCATGTGTACCGAACAGCTGATGCACGGGTCATAGGCCCGCACCAGCATCTCAAGCTGAAGGGTGATCTCTTCCTTGGACTTGTCCACGACCTCGGGCACCAGCTTCTTCATGTCGTCGTCGATATTCGCCAGGTTCTGACCCGTGGGAATAATGCAGTTCGCCGCGACGATGCGGGCCTGACGGTCGTAGGTGTACTCGTGATAAAGGATGCCGCGCGGCACCTCGGTGGCGCCCACGCCGGTGCCGTAACGGGTCGGCTCCTGGTTGGGCTGTTCGTCCTTGAGGCCGCCGGCGAGCAGTTTGTCGATGATGGCCACCGAGTCCAGCGCGCAATGCCCGGCCTCGACCACCTGGGCGATGGTGTTCATGTAGGGGTTGTAGCAGTCGGGCTTCAGGCCCAGTCGCTCGGCCGCCTGCAGGGACACGTCGCACAGACGGTCGTGGTTGTTGTTCCAGCGGGCCAAAGCGCCCACCATGTAGCTGGAGCGGTTCACCTTGCAGTGCTTGCTCGTGCTGTGGCTCACCACGTGCTCGTTGCTCATGCGCCGGTACTCGTGGGGATCCACGCGGCCCGTATCCGAACTGCAGATGTCCCCGTCGTACAGGGCGTACTCGTCGTCGTTGCGCAGGGAGATGTACTCGGTCTCCCGCGTGAAGTCGGGAATGGCGCCGGCCAGGGCTTCCATCGTATCGACGGTGGCCAGGAAGTCCGGGACCATTTCCTCTTCCAATCGGGTCTTGATCGTGAGCAGTTCCTGCTCCGTGGGAATGCGCGTGAATCCGCCGGGCACCGGGGTGATGGGGTGCACGGCCCGGCCGCTCACCACGTCGCCGATGTCGTTGGCCAGACGCTTCATGCGCAGGGCCCGGATCACAACCTCGGGATGCGTGCCCACCAGCGGGAACACCGACCCCACGCTCAACAGGTCCGGCGCCGCCAGGAAGTAGGCGTGCAGCACGTTGGACTGCAGGGTGGCGCCGTGGGTCAGCAGCTTGCGCAGCAGAACCGTCTGTTCGCTGATCTCAAGACCCAGCGCGTCCTCGGTGGCCTGCAGGGAGCACATCTGATGGCCCAGCGAGCAGATCCCGCAGATGCGCGAGGTGATGATGGCCGCCTCGTGGAAACTGCGCCCCTTGAGCATGGCCTCGAAGTAGCGCGGCGCTTCCACGATGTCCAGCTGGGCCTTTTCCAGCACGCCGTCGGTCATGTTGACCACGATGTTGCCGTGGCCCTCCACGCGGGTCAGGTGTTTGACGTTGATATCCAGGTTGGCGCCCATTATTTGACCCCCTCGAGCTTGACGGCGTTGTAGAGCTCCATGCGCTTCCAGGCCTCGTCCACGGACAGGCCGTGGGACACCAGGATTTCCTCCATGCCCTTGATGTTGGGCTCGGGCACCAGGCCGCGGCAGCCGGTGCAGTACTGGCCCACGCCCGGGCAGTGGGCGTCGCAGCCCGCGCGGGTCACGGGGCCGAGACAGATCATGCCCTTCTCGTACACGCACTCGTTCTCGTTGAGCTTGCACTCCACGCACACCGAGTGTTCCGGTTCGACGGGCGTTTTGCCCATGACCAGGGACGTGAACACCTTGAGGAACTCGATCTGGGTCATGGGGCAGCCGCGCACGTTGTAGTCCACCTTGACCACGGCCGACAGCGGCAGCACGGGCAGGGTGGGGAAGAGGTACTTGTCCTCGCCGTACACCGTTTCGCGCACCTCGTCGATGGGGTGGGTGTTCTTCATGCCGTTGACGCCGCCCTGCACCGCACAGGCACCCAGGGCCACCAGGACCTTGGCCTTGCGCCGCACCTCGTGGATGCGCGTGATGCAGTCGGGGGTCGACAGGGAGCCTTCCACGAAGGCGATGTCGTATTCCTCGGCCCGGTCGTCCATGGCTTCGCGCCACTCGACGATGTCCACATGGGCCAGGATATCCAGCAGCTGGTCCTCGAAGTTCAGCTGATTCAGTTCACAACCTTCACAGCCGGTGAAATCGAAGATGGCCACGCGGGGTTTATTCGCCATCACAGTGCCTCCTGGAGCGACTTGATATCCGTGTAGCAGTACACCGGTCCGTCCTGGCAGACGTACGATGAGTTGATCTGGCAATGGCCGCATTTGCCCACGCCGCACTTCATGCGCCGTTCGAGGGACATGTAGATGTTGTCATCGGACAGGCCGCGACTCTTGAGGGCCATGAGCACGAACCGGTACATGATCGGCGGTCCGCACACGCAGCAGGCGGTGTTGGCCAGATCCAGGTCCAGGCCCGGGATCAGCGTAGTGATAACGCCGGTCTTGCCCTGCCAGTCCTCCGAGCCCCGGTCCACCGTGACGTGGTATTCCACCTTGGGATCCTTTTCCCAGGCGGCCAGTTCGTCGGTGAACAGCAGTTCGGTATCGCTGCGGCTGCCGTAGCAGATGATCAGGCGGCCGAACTGGTCCCGGTTGTCGATGACGTAGTTGATCATGGAGCGCATGGGCACCAGCCCGATGCCGCCGGCCACGATGAGCACGTCCTTGCCCTTGAAGGCCTCGAGATCGATGCCGTTGCCGAAGGGGCCGCGAATGCCCACCTTCTGGCCCACCTCGTAGCCGGCCAGCACCTCGGTGAGCATGCCCACCTTGCGGATGCCCAGCTCGAAGACCCCGCGCCGGGTGGGCGACGAGGAAATGGAGAAGGGGGCCTCTCCAACCCCGAACATGGAAAGCTCGACGAACTGGCCGGGGGTGTGACCCAGCTCGGCGCCGTCGGGCAATTCCACCGTGTAGAGGGTTTCCATGGGCGTCAATTCCTTGACGTCCTTGATCTCCGCCATGACCGGAAGGTAGAGGTCCTTCAGTTCGACGGGTGAATTGTTGTTCATGACCATCACTCCCGAATTGACCCGGCCGCGCGGCCGGATAAGACTCCACCTAGATGGGCGCAACCACGGTGCTCTCGTAGTCGGCCACCAGCTTGTTGACGATGTTGACGATGCTGATGCCGGCCGTGCAGGACGCCGTACAGCGGCCGCACCCCACGCACCAGGGCTCACCGGTCTCGTCGCTGATGTACTTGAACTTGCGGAACACGCGGTGCCGCTGACGGTCCGCCACCTTCTCGCGGAAAACCTCGCCGCCGGCCACTTCGCTGAAGGTCCGCAGCATGCAGCCGTCCCAGCTCCGCTCGCGGTTGCCCTCGGTCACCGTGATGTCCACGTTCTCTTCCACGTTGAAGCAGTAGCAGGTGGGACACACCAGGTTGCAGGTGCCGCAGCCCACGCACTTGGCGCTGGTTTCGGCCCACACCTCGTTGTTGTAGGAGGCCGCCATGACCGAACTCAGCTTGTCCTGCGGCACGAAGATGTGCTGCTGGAAATGTCCGGCCGCCGGTTTGCCCGCTTCATGGGGCGGCAGGTCGAAGCCCGTCATGAGGGCCTCGCCCGCGGGGGTCAACACTTCCAGGACGTAGCCGTCGAGCAGCCGGGTCAGGAAGATGTCGGAGCCGCGCGTGCTCTGGGGATCAATGCCCACGGACCCGGAGAAGTGGAAGGCGTCGGGCTCGAAGGACACGCCCACGAACACCGCACCCTCGCGCCGCGCCAGGTAGTTCTTCTCGGGCTGTCCCTTGCTGAAGTTGTGGTCCAGGCGATGGACCGCCGCCAGATCGTAGGCGTGGACACCCAGGAAAACCGCGTTGGCCGGGTCGATGGCCGGCGCCGCGAAGCTGTTCTCCTTCAGGTTGAAGCTCAGCAGTTCTTCCCGTGGCGGGAGGAAGAACTTCTTAACCGACTGCATGACGCGGGGATAGTCCAGAACGGCGTCGGCGGCGTTGGCACAAAGGTCGAAGGCGAACGATTGTCGACCTTTGCGATGCGGCGCGTACACCGGTTTCTGGTCCATGAGGTGCGTCACGAACTCGGTAACCCGGTCGCTTTCCAGGAAGAATTGAACCATGCGAACACCCTCCGGGATTGGGCGGTCAGTCGCCCAATGTGACTGTTGAAAACCGGTCCTCGGACATCACTCGCTGGAGCGCAATCCATGAAATGTTTAATTTGTAACGAATTACGTCAAGAAATAAACAAGCTGACTGTGATTTTTTTAACGAACCTAATCCACACCTTTTTAGTGGCTTACAGGCCGGGGGTGTAAAATGTTGAGACAAAAGAGATTGCGAAATCATTTTCGAGAAGGGCTTCAGGCCTCATTTGAGGAAAATTTGGCCTTTGGAACCCTCCGAACCCTGTGGCCGCGGGACCGGGGCCACAGGTTCGGATGGCCGGCAATTGAAAATGGGTCCTACTCCCACACCACCCGCCAGGGCCAGGCGGCCTCGGCGGTGTCGGCCTGCACCCGCCCGGATCGGGTGTCCCCGTCCGGAGCAACCAGGGTCCAGGTCAGACGCGCATCCGGTTCCCCGGCCAACCGCACCTCGCAGGCGAACGCATCCGCGGTTGTGACCGTCAGGTGCGCCGCCACGGTTCCGATGCGGGTGTGCACATCCAGCCCGGGCCACTCGGCCGGCACGCGGGGTTGAACGCGCACCGAGGGCTCAGCCGCCGTGAAGTCCACCCGCAACCCGGCGTAGTCCTGCACCACGTTGCGCAGCAGTTCGGCCAGCGACCAGGCCTGGCTGGTGGCGCCGCCGAACTCGTCGTTGGTGGCGGCCTGTGCTCCGTCGCGGATTTCCTGCAGCGTGCCCACGGCGCCTTCGTCCATGATCTCGTCCAGCAGCATGCGGGTTTGACCGAAGCCGTCGCGCGGGTCGTTCAGGGCCGACACGTAACCGCCGCTCAACCACAGCCACAGGTCGCCGTTGTGGTAGGCCTCGTCGTAGTAGTAGTTGCCCAGGTCCAGGTGCCTGGGGTGAAAGAAGGGATCGTCTTCGGTGAGGGAGATCACACCCCACGGGCGCACCACTTTTTCCGCCGCCAGGCGCGTGACCTGGTCCCGTTGTTCGGCCGTGAACAGGGTGGGCGACGACATCACCGCCAGCAGGCCGTTGGGCCGGATCTGGTGGTCCTGGCTGCCGTCGGTGTTCAGGTGGTCGATCAGGCGGTCGCCGTCCCAGAACTCCGCGTGGAAGTTGCCGGCCAGTTTGACCGCCAGACGGGCATAGCGGTCGCCGCGCTCGGGGTCTTCGAACGCATCGGCCATCCGCGAGGCCGACAACAGGCCGCGGTGCCACAGGGCCTGGATCTCCACGCCCCGGTTGCCGCGCGGCGAGTAGGGATGCTCTTCGCCCCCGCCGTCCATCCAGGTTTCGCCGTCGCCGTGCACCAGGAAGCCCTGGTCGTCCACCGCGTGTTGCAGGGCCCCTTCCACGGCGCGGAACACGATGGGCGCCATCTCGGCCACGAAGGCGTCGTTACCGGCCTGCCGCCACAGTTCATCCAGGGCGCGCACGAACCACCAGGTGCCGTCGATGCTGGCATACTGCACCTGATCCACGGTCACGAAGTTGGGCACCCGGCCGGCCCGCGGGTTCGTCATGTCGGTTTCCTGGAATTCGGCGAAGGCGCGCAGCAGGGTTTCGGCCATCTCGAACTGGCCCGACACGATGCAGGCCCCGGGCAGGGTGATGAAGGTGTCGCGGCCCCAGTAGGTGGTGAACCAGTAGAAGCCGGCGTAAATCCCCCAGCCGCGCTGGTTCATGATGAGGTTGTCCAGGGACACGCGGGCCCACGCCAGGGCCAGGTCGTCGCGCGCCACGCCGGTGGTGATGCCGCTGCTGTCGATGAGGGCCTGGATCCGGTCGCGACGCTCACCCAGACGCGGTCCGGCCTCCTCGCGCAAACGACGGGCCCGGGCCCCCGCGGCGTCGGCGCTCACATCGGCGGCGAACACGGCCTGCACCCGACCCGACGGCATGCGCGGCGGAATGCGTCCCATGACGGCTCCGGGCAGGTACGGCGAGGTCTTGTCCATGGCCTTGCGGGCGGCGCCCTTGGGGTAGGTCATGTCCACATGACGGCCGTCGGGTTCAAAGCGGTTGCTGCCGCGCACGGCCACGGCCAGCCAGGCGGGATGGGCCGGATCCGGGTCCTTGTGCACCGCATCCTGGCGGCAGACCAGCAGCGTGCCGTTGTCCCAGCGCACCTCGTAGGGCGGACGTCCCACACGCCACAGGAAACGCATATCCACCCTCGGAAGGAACGCGAAATCGCCCGAGGGCACGCCGTCGTAGGTCACCCGAAAACCGTTCTCCCGGTCGAAAAGCTCCACCGTTTCGCGCACCGTTTCGCCCGACGGCAACCGATGGGTCCGCACCAGGCGCTCCGGGGTGACCACCGCTTCGGTCACCGTGGCCGGATCGAGCACCGTGCCGTCCTCCAGGCGCAGGGCCCAGCCGTCCACCACCTCGTGCATGGCGATGTAGAACCCGTGGTAGCTGCGCGTGTGGGGCCCGACGGCCTCGCCAGCCAGATGGGCGGCCCCCTTGTCGGTGAAGATGTACTCCCGCGGATGGTCCGGCGTGACGGAAATGGCCAGGTCGTCCACCGTCGGCGGCGCGGCCACGGCCGGGGTGAGGACGGTCAGCAGCAGGAACATGAGGACGGCGTATCGCAAGGGGCACCTCACGGGGCTCGGGTGAAAAACGGTCCACAGGCTAACACGGTCCGCCCCCGGGAAACAAGACCGCTGGGCAATTGACCTGACCCGCGCTTTCCCCGATGATGGCAGCGGTTTCCTTCCCCGGTTCCCAGAAAGGACGCGCCATGCGAGCTCTCCTGTCCGTCTCCGCTCTCCTGTTCCTCGTGGTGTTCACCGGCTGCGGTGAAAAGATTTCCGACGAGGCCCCCGTCCGCCTGGACGACATGGCGGCCGCCGAACGGGTCACCGGTTTGGCCATGACCGATACCGAGCGCCACCTCATGCAGGAAGACCTCACGGACCTGAGACACAGCTACGCCACGCTGCGCGCCCTGGATCTGCCCAACGCCGCCTGGCCCGCCCTGCTGCTGAGCCCGGAAATCGTGCCGGGGACGGTGGACGGCCCCGCGCCCATCTTCTCGCCGGTGGAAGCCATTGACCGGCCCGACAATCTGGATGACCTGGCCTTCGCCAACGTGGGCCAACTGTCGCACCTGATCCGTACCCGGCAGGTCAGCTGCGTGGAACTCACCGAACTGGCTCTGGCCCGACTGGAAAAATTCGGCCCCAAGCTGGCGTGCGTG
>Ga0209475_10004588_pt1 | contig 11807 bp, 9 predicted proteins | sample tdDd471_FD_187128 | JGI IMG/M metagenome (GOLD analysis project Ga0209475, IMG submission 187128) | Marine sediment microbial communities from the Atlantic coast under amendment with organic carbon and nitrate - tdDd47.1 (SPAdes)... | ecosystem: Environmental > Aquatic > Marine > Coastal >...
TGCAGATGGGCGCTGGTCGGCTCGACCGTCCGGACACCTGGCAGGAGGTGGCCGACCAGTTCCAGCGCAACGTGCTGAAGAAGTCGGGCAAGCACGAGGGGCATCTGGCCGACCAGGCCCGCGAACTCGTGGGCGAGGCCGACACCGACGTCGCCTGCGCCGAGGCCATCGTCACGTACGTCCAGAACGAGATCAAGCTGAGCGGCGGCAGCGTCGACGGCGACTACAAGAAGGTGCTGCGCGAGAAGACGGGGAACGTCTTCGAGGTGACCGGCCTGGCCCAGACCCTGCTGCGCTCCCTGGACATCGAGGCCTTCATGGTGTTCGTGCACTCGGCCGAAGACGGCTGGTTCGACCCCGAATACGTGTGCATCGACCAGTTTAAGTACCCTGCCGTGCACGCGGTCCTCGACGGTGAGGACTACGTGCTCTTCCCCTACGTCAAGCATCTGCCGGTGCAGCACACGCCGCGCTGGCTGCAGGGCCAGGCGGCGCTGCAGTTCGTATCGGCCGACGACCGGGACACGGGGTCCGGCGCCGGCCAGGCGCTGCTCTGGCAGGTTCCCGAGGGCAGTCGCCTGGAGACCACCATCCGCTCCAGCTTCGACCTCACCATCGAGCCCGACGGACTGATCAATGTGGAGGAGACCCGCACCCTGGCCGGCGATGCGGCCTTTCTCATGCGCACCAGCCTGCAGGATCTGGACGACGACGAAGAGCGTAAACTGGTGGAGAAGCTGCTCACCTACACCGACGGCGAGGTCGATCTGCAGGAGTACCGCATCGAGAACCGCGACGCGCTCACCGAGGTCCTGCAGGTGGTCATGACCTACACCATCGACAACCTGGTGATGATGACTCCCGAGGAAATCATCATGCAGACCGGCGGCCTGCTGTCGCCCCTGTCCACCCTGAACGTGAAGGTGGACCCCGACGAGCGGCAGAATCCCATCCGCATCACCTACGACGAGCACCACACCAAGGACATCACCATCCACTACCCCGAGGGCTGGAGCATCACCACCGACCTGGTGGACGCCGACTTCGAGAACGATTTCGGCGCCATTCGCAGCCACTACGAGCAGGCCGACGATACCCTGCATGTGGACCAGGCTCTGGAGCTGAACCGCTCCCAGGCCCCGGCCGAGCGCTTCCCCGAACTGCTCGAGCTCCTCGGCGAGCGCCAGCAGTTGTATGTGCCGGCCATCGTGTTCTCGGTGGGGGGGGTGTAGCTGCCAGGCTACCCTCACTGCCGAGAGCGGTATTCCGGGCGATGCCGATTTCGGTTGGCCCGGCCACCCGGCCATCTCTGCGGCCTGAAAGCATCGCCTTCAGCTGCCAGGGCCGTGACATCTGCCCATCGTGCGCGACGCGGCGTATGGTGGAGACGGCGCTGTGGCAGTGCAGTCCGAGTGCGCCGCGGGGCCGAACCTCGCGCCCCGCGGTTCAACACCGGATGCTGGGTGTGGCAGAGTCAAGAGAGCTTCAGCGGCCTGAGGGCGGCCTGAGGGCGGGAATGCAGGGGTGGAATTTTCGGACTCTATTGTTCTTCATCGCTGTGGCGTTGATCATGGCCATCATCTCGGAACGAGTTTCTCATAGCGAAGCGGTTGTAACCGTTGACCACCGAATGATGCGCTGCAGGGCGGCTACCGAAGGAGACGAATCGATGTCGATGTTTCGTAACGTCATTCTGATCATCGTTGTGTTGTCGTCTGTTGCATCGGTTGCTCAGACCAACCAACAGTACTTCGAGAAGGGCACCCTGCGCCTCACCGCCACAGATCACGACGGCTGGGCCAGCGTCAAGACTTACGTTGCTCGCTGGGACGACGAGAACCGGAAATGGGTCGACGTCGTCAATAAGCAGTTTACGCAGGATGGTCGGGCCGAGTACTTGCTGAAGCCGGGCGTCTACCAGCTACGCATGTACTACCTTGAGGCCAGTCCCAACGAGAAGCGAGTCATCGAGGGCATCGAGATTTCCGACGGCGCGGTTGTTGACAGAAGTGCTCGTTTCGAGAAGGGCTTGTTGCGGCTGACAGCCACCGACCACGACGGCTGGGCCAGCGTGAAGACGTACGTGGCGCATTGGAACGACGAGAACCGCCGCTGGGACGACGTGATTACCAAGCAGTTCACGCAGGACGGCCGAGCGGACTATTCTCTGGCGCCGGGCATCTACCAGTTGCGGATGTACTACCTCGAAGCCAGCCCCAACGAGAAACGCGTGGTCGAAGGAATCCAGATCGCTGATCAAGCAGTCGTGGAGAAAAACGAGTCCTTCGAGAAGGGCGCGTTGAGATTGACCGCGACTGATCAAGACGGCTGGGCCAGCGTGAAGACATACGTGGCGCGCTGGAACGACGAGAATCGCCGCTGGGACGACGTGATCACAAAGCAGTTTACGCAGGACGGCCGAGCGGACTACTCACTCGCGCCCGGAATCTACCAGCTACGGATGTATTACCTGGAGGCCAGCCCCAACGAGAAGCGTGTGCTCGAGGGCATCCAGATCGTCGATCGCGTGCTCGTGGAGGACAGCCAGTACTTCGAGAAGGGATCGCTGCGGCTCACCGCTGCCGACCACGACGGTTGGGCCAGCGTGAAGACGTACGTGGCGCGCTGGAACGACGAGAACCGCTGCTGGGACGATGTGATCACCAAGCAGTTTACCCAAGATGGTCGGGCCGACTACTCTCTGGTGCCCGGCGTTTACCAGTTGCGGATGTACTATGTCGAGGCGGAGCCCAACGAGAAGCGCGTAGTCGACGGCATCCGCGTCCATGATCGCCAAGCGACATCCATCGGTGAGGACTTCGGCAACGGCAACCTGCCGCCGCTCATCTCAGCGGCCGGGCCGTTCGAGATCGGCGACGGCGACGGCTACTATGAGGTTGGCGAGAAGGTCATGTTCCGGATCGACCTCCGCGATTCTGATTTCGCCTCGGTCGACTTTCTGGTCAACGACCGTGCCATCAGGCAATCCGACCGGCCCGGCAAGTACGAGCAGATCCTGACGCTGTCGGTCCCCGGCGATTACAGATTCTCGGTGCGGGCGCGTGATGATAACGGCACCCTTGAGTCGTACGGGCGGACGATTCCGGTGAACATTCAGAAAGATCGCGTGACCCAGGGGGTTCGATACCTGCCCCGGGAATACGGGACGCCGACCACTGTGGTCGTGTGTCCGCACTGCGAGCGAGAGTACCAGGAAGAGATAGCGTTCTGTCCACACGACGGCACCCAGCTCAGCGTGATCGAGCGCGTCGTCCAGGGAGCCCTGGGGGCGGCCCTTGTCAACGCGGGGATCGATCCGATCTCCCCGGAGGTCCAGAACGCCGTGCAACTGGGTCTGGACTGGCTCAACCCCTTTGCGAGCCCTGGGCAGGTTGACGAGGACATCCAGCGGATCGTGGATGATATCGTTCGGTAGATGGCCCTGATTGTGCCCCGAAGATTGTGCCCACTCGGTGAGTGAATCTCGAAGGTGGCAGGCGGTCCGTCGTCGATCATGAACCGGCGGGGTCGTCGATCTGGGTGTGCACGTGACACCGTTTGAAAGGGAGAACTGCCTTGAACTTACGTCTTGCCGCGATCTGCGCTGTCGGGATCAGCTTGCTGTACGGGTGCACCAACCTGGACACGATCCCGTTGAGGGAGCTCGATGACATGACTGCCGGGGCGGCGGCCATGGAGGACGACGGGCGTGAGGAAAAGTATCTTCTAGCCCTTGTCCGGCGTGTTCCAGGGCACCTTCCCTACCGTCAGCGCCTGGCCGAGATCGCCCTGCAAAGGCAACACTACGAGCTGGCGGCGATCAATGCCGACAGTGCCCTGGCCATCTGGTCGCGGGCGAGTGCCGACGAGGAGTTCAGCTGGCCCATCCGGCTGGAGCACTTCATCATGCTGCATGAGATTCGACGCGAAGCCTGGGCCGGCGAAGAGGAACGTCTTCTATCGGAACGCAATGCCCTCGCGAGCCACGCGGCCGAGATGCGGCAGGAATCAGACGTCGCCATTCGTCGATACCAGGCTGAACTGGCCGACTTGAGCACTGCGGTCGACGCCGAACGTGACCCCGAGACAGCTGCTCGACGAGAGCGCCGGCGGCTGGACACACGGCACGTGCAAGTCGGGTGGACATACCGTCAGGTGGTCGAGGTCTATGGTGCGCCTCAGCAGCGGGAAGGAACACTGATCGAATCGGGAAACGCGGCGTGCGACACTTGCCCGAAAACCAAGCTGATCTACTTCGTCGGTGATCACGCCTACACTGTGGCCCGTGAGGTCGTGACTTCCGAATCGGTCGATGTTCAACCGTCTCCGCCTCCAATGCCGATCACAACCTACGATCCGATGACCGGACAGTTCGTGTCGATTCCGGGCGGTGGAGCCACGGCTCCCTCGACCAAGGTCGACCGGTACAAGACGACTATCGAGAACGATGTGGTCGTCGATTTCGGCACGGAACTCGTGATCTACCTCGACCGGCGCGACCGGGTGGTCTTCTGGACCGAGCGTGCTGACGACACCGAGGTTTCGGATGGGGTGGTGCCGCTCTGGTGATCTAGCACGCGTTGGCCACGTCGTTCGAGCGGATCCTCGAGCACGTCGGCGAGCCGACGAGAGCATCCCCGTCAGTGTCTTCGGATCCCTCGGTCCGCTGACCGGAGAAAGCTGGGCCGTCGGGGTCAGCATCGACGTCGATTTCTATTCCGAGTTCATCCCCCCGGGCGGCATGTCCGTCGAACAATCGGGCACGTTCGAGTCGGGCAACCACACCTTCGACATCAGGCTCTCGGCCGAGTGCGACTCGCACGACCAGGCCCTCGCCGGAACATTCTCCGTGACGCTCGTCTTCGGGGAGTGAGTCGGCAACGACCAGCGATGGACGAGCGGGCCGCCCATCGGGGCGACCCGCTGCCTTGTAGAATTTCACGAATTGGTTTCGGCGATCAGCAGCTTGCGAACAGATCTGTCCTGCGAATAGACCGTAGTCCCCAAGCCCAGCCTACGCCGCTTCGCGTGGTGCTTGCCGAACACGATCACATGGTTCAGGCACTCACGCTTCAGCGATCCCACCACTCGCACACGGTAGCAGTTCTGCCATGGCGACCTGACGCTGATGACCTTCGCGACAAGCAGATCGCGACGGGAGCGGAAGAGGTCGCGCAGGAGGTCAAGCAAGCGGTCCCCAGGTCGACCAAGAACTCGCTTGACGAGAAGGGGCCTTCTCATGGAAGGGTCAGGTGTTGTTCTTGCAACAAGCTGACGACCAGATTGGTTTCATGCCGGGCGAGGAGAAGCCGCACGGATTCCAGCTACTCGTTCAGCCCCGCCCCAATCCCTCACCGGATACTTCGGTGCGGTATCGAGCGAAAGTGCCCGGTAATGGAAACAGAATTGAAATTGTATATTTAAGTGCAGATTCTGTTAATTGCCTAGCGTTCCTGTTTGACTATATGGCCAAACTGCCATAGTCTTGCCGACGAAACCTCGGAATTCAAGAGGCTCCGTTCATCTATTTGCTCTTTTGGCTAAAAGGGAAAATGGAGAGGATCTCACCCGGGGGCGTGGTTGGCGAAAGTCTATGGGTTTTCGCACGAGACTCGGGAGGTTGGTCGTGAATAAGGGAACGTTTTGCCTATTGCTTGCCGCAGGGATCGGTTGCCTCGTGCCGGGAGTATCGAAGTCTTCGGACATCTCCGGGACGGTCATCGATGTCAACGGGAATGGAATAAGGAATGCGATTGTCACGGTGCTGGGGCAAGAAGGCGAAACCAAGACCTCATCCAAGGGGACCTTCACGCTCAAAAAGGTGAGCCCCGGTCGGGTCTTCCTGTACGTTTCCTCGCCTTCGGACAGATACCTGGATACCGAGTCCAAAAAAGCTTTCGTGTTGCAAGAGAAATCCGATCTAGAGGATATCCGGATCACGCTCTCGGGACGCCCCGGGAATGAGGCCGAGTACGTCGGCATGGCGGCTTGCGCCGAATGCCACGCGGACCAGTGGCCAGAGAAGTTCAAGGCCTTCGATGGCAGCCCCGAGGCCAGTATCCACTCCCGGTTCGTGAACGTCGGCACCGACCGGATGATCTATCCTGAAATGTGGCCCGCGCCGGGCGACGTGTTTGTGCCCAGGAATCCCAAGGGTGAGTTGCTGATGGTCCAGGATCCGCTGGACGGCAAGGGCCTGGTCAACGTGGTGCTCTGCACCGAGAAGGGGGAGAACGGGCTGGACTACCTGTTCAAGTTCTACCCTGAGAAGTCTGGCGATCCGTTGGCCGAGAAGGATCTCAACAGTTCCCGGAAGACCAAGGGAGCAATCTTCATCCCGGTCGCCGCCACCATCGGTGGGCAGGGGAACTGGGGCGAAGGCTACGTCGACCCAGGGCACGCGAAGGCCGATAAGTACCACCAGTTCGGTGAGGGCAAGCAGCGCTGGTTGGCCCGCGTGCAGGACGTTCCCTACCTGAAGAACTGGATGCAGGAGAACGATGTTCCGCTCGAAAAGGCCAAGCAGGATTACGTCGCCTACCTGCCCGTTTACCTGATGCAGGCCGGCACGCCGGTCGGATCGGACGATCTGGCGCCCGGCGACGTGGGGTCGCCCAAGTTCTGGCAGAAGGGGCCGACGCATTGGTGCCCGCCGACGAACACCCTGGCGCGCGGTTGCGCCGGCTGTCACGCCACAGGCGTGAAGATCCAGAAGAAAGACGTGATGAGCGATCCCGCGCATCCGCACAAGCAGGTCGTCACCCACTTCGATTACATGGATCTGAACACGACCTGTGAACGCTGCCACGGTCCGGGGTCGGAGCACATCGACAGCGGGGACATGGACAAGATCATCTCGCCCCGCTACCTGACGATCAAGGCCGGTAACGAACTATGCGGCCAGTGTCACGGCTCGCACTCCGGTAAGAGTGAGCGGCCCATGGGCGTGCACAAGTACCCGTTCGACCAGGCAAACATCGCCGGCTTGGGTAACGGTTACTTCGTGCCCGGTGTGTACGACCTGGACGACTTCTACTTCAACAACGACAAGCCCAGCGTGAACAACAAGTGGAAGGAAGGGACCTACAACACGTGGCCCGACCAGGTCCACGCCCGGGCGCATTCGATGATGCTGTCGGAAGTGAAGCGCTCGCCGCACAACGACAACGACAACGAGAAGCTGACCTGCTTCGCCTGCCACGACGCCCACAGCCTGGACGGCGGTCCGGCATCCATGGTGGTCGGCGACTACGACTTCGAGAACGCGGCCTACTGGAACAACACGCTGTGCCTGGCTTGCCATGCCGGCTCCGGACCTTTCGAGGCGATCCAGATCGCGGACGTGGCGGTCCTGCAGGTTGACGCCGGCTTGGCCGTGACGAGGGACGGGCTGGCCGTGAAGGCCGACCCGGTCAACGACATCATGGCCAAGAGCCGAGTGGCAAAGGCCGTGGCCAAGCACATGCAGGCCGAGGCCGGCATGGGCGGGGCACTGTACACGCCCGAGGACATGGACAGCCCGGTCGGTAGCTGCGTCTCGTGTCACATGGCCAAGATCGGCAAGCTGTTCGACCTGAACGACGATGCCCAGTACCAGCTGGCCCGCGACAGCAAGGGACAGATCGCCGTGGCCGAGGGGAACGTGGGCAACCACGTCATGGACATAGTCTGGCCGGGGCAGAGCGCCGTGCTCAAGAAAGACGACATGTCCAAGGCCAACGACTACGACATCATGCCCAACTCCTGCAGCAGGTGTCACGCATTTGCCCGGTTGAGCGGAGATCTGGATTAGAGAATTTTCCGGAGCTCTCGTCGTGGTGCAGCCAGTCTCCATCACGGCGAGAGCCGATCAGAGTGCTTTCAAATAGAGGAGTCATCGATGTTTGGAAAAGTTGCTCTAGTGTTCGCATTACTCGGTGTGATCGGAGCCTGTCAGACGGTTTCAGCACAGAGTCTTGAAGATGTGCTGAAGGAGAAAGGTGTCATTACAGCGGAGGACTACAAGGGGATCGTCAAGAGTCGCCAGGTCAAGTACAAGGCCGGCAAGGGCCTGACGTTGACCGCACCTGATGGGAAAAACTCTGTCAACATCGGTGGGCAGATGCAACCTCAGTACGACTTCAAGGACAGCGATGTAAAGAAGGACGTCAGTTCGTTCGAGATCAAGAGAATCAAGCTCTGGCTCATGGGGCACGCCTTTACGAAAGATCTGACATACAAGCTGCAGATGCGTCTTTCCAATATCCAGGGAGGCGATATCAAGAACGGCGGCTTGATGGAAGAAACCAGGATCAACTACCGGTTCCGCGATGACTTCCAGGTCCTGTTCGGACAGACCAAGACTCGCTTCGGTAGGCAGGCCATTCTGTCGTCCAAGAAGATGCATCTGGTGGACAAATCGCAGGTGACGAAGGCGTTCTTTCCGACTTACGATTCGGGCTTGATGCTCCACGGTAAGGTCGCGGACGGCCTTTTCTATTACGAGGGATTCGTTTCTGGTGGGGCGGGGCAGAATACCTGGCGCGAGACCAGCCGTGCAGCCTGGAACGCCCGACTGGCAGTCAATCCTCTCGGCTATATGAAATATGCCGAGGGAGATCTGAAGTCCAGCAAGAAGCCGCTCGTTTCATTCGCCGCCAACTACTATCAGAACAAACTTGAAGATTCAGAACTGGGCTATGGTGATGCCAACCACCTGGGTTTCCTGAAGCCCAAAAAAGGCTGGTTTGCGATTGGCAATTCTCTTAGCGCGACAGAAGACCTGATTGCGGATGAATCGGTAAAGTTCGACATGTATGGGTTTGACATGGCTTTCATGTGGAAAGGTCTCTGGCTTCAGGGCGAATACATGAAGGGGAAGGCCAGGGGCGACTATAGCGGCAATGAGCTGGACGCCGACGGCTTCTATCTTCAGGGCAGCTATTTCGTGATTTCGAACAAGCTGGCGCTTGGCTGCCGTACTTCCCAGTTCGATCCCAATGACAGTGTCTCGGACGATAATTTGGTCGAGAACACCCTGGGTGTGTCCTGGTATATCGAAGGCCATGCACTGAAGCTGCAGGCTGATATTACCAACATTCACAAGGAATCAGCGCTTGCCAAGAGCGCTGACGATACCGACGACAAGCGTTTCCGCGTACAGATGCAGTTGTTGTACTAGTTGTTCCTGCATTGGTGAAAAACCAAAAGGAGTCGAAAAATGATGAAAAAGGTGACTCTGATCGTGGCTTTGTTCGTTCTGCTCGGTTTCTCGATGGCCTTGGCCGGGGAATTGAGGGCCTATACCGAAGCTACGCCCATGACGTTTGACGAATATCTCACTCAGTTCGATTACAAGGCCCGGAAGCACATGAAGATCAAGAGTAAGGAGCTGATCGCCTTGTTGAAAGAGGGCAAGGCGGTTCTCGTGGATATTCGATTCAAGGAGGAGCCTGGTGCCTGGCGAATGGGCATTGGAACGTTCATCCCTCTGAACGAATTGCCCAAGCGCTACAAGGAACTGCCCAAGGACAAGATCATCGTCACCGCCTGCCCTCATAAGGACAGATCGAACATTGCTGCCCAGTTTCTACGGCTGAAGGGGTACGACGCCAAGTATCTGACCGATGGTCTGCTTGGGATGGCTGAAAACCTGCGTGGGGATAATGCCAAGGCGTTTGTCAAGAAGACTGGAGTCGATGTTCCGTAAGCGTGGGCGATCTTGCGCTGGTTTCGCATCCTGCGACCCGTGAGGCGCCAATACACCAGAGAGCTCCCTCTAGACGAGGGAGCTCTTTGTCGTCTGGTTCTATACGGAAGCGGTTGTCCTCGTAAGAACCCGGAGCTGTCGATGAGAGGCGGGACATCAGTTCGACCAGGCGGGCCAGGATCACCAGGAGTCGCTACGGTGGGCTAGTCCAGCGCCAAGGGTTCCCGTCCGATGACGGTCTCGATGCAGGCGTAAAACGTCGTCACGCAGGGACATCTCAGCGTGTAGAATATCTTGTTGCCGCGTTTCTCGCTGGAGACAATGCCCGTGTTGCGCAATACGGACAAATGGCGTGATACCGTGGAAATGTCGGCATCAATCACATCATTCAACTCGCAAACACATTTTTCGCCATCGACCAGGTGGTCGATAAGGGCAAGCCGGGAGGGGTGTCCCAAGGCCTTGAACACGGCTGCTCTAGTCTCTAGGATCTTGGACCTCATGCAAACGACGCTTCCTCGTCATTGAGAATGTTGACTGTGAGATCCAATCATAGCCAATCGGCGACTGGTATGTCAAACGAGCTATGTCCGGTAAGAATGCACCGGGAGAGTGAGGGCCCGGATCCGACGTGGTCATCGGTGACGGTCAAGCAACAATGGTTCTGTAGTTTCAAATATTCCGCTCTGACGGTGAGTCGGGGTTGAAGCGGTGGGGGCCAGCTCCTGGTCAAAGCCCCATCTGGCCACCGCGACCCTGATGGACCGCCAAGATCTGACCGTGGAAGGGCAGCGCACCCTGAAAGATACCGCGTCCTGCTTCAGCAATCACTGAGAACGGTGCGCCCGACGCGTCGCCCGCTCCCCGTCGGGCGACGCCGATCGGGCGTCATCGATAGATTCGCTCCACCGCTCCGCGCAGCACCGCGTCGAAGTCGTCGGGGAACTCGTGCCCCTTCTCTTCCATGACGATGTGGTTCAGCACCGCGCCCGCTTCCGTGAAATTGTCGACGGTGGACTGGGTGGCCGAGGCGGTCCAGTCCGTCGCGCCCACGAAGATGGTCCCCGACAGGCCCCGCTCGGCTGCGGCTCGGGCGGTCTCCGCCGGAACCGGGCTCCTGGTGGCGGGGCAGCCGACGATCATGCCCTTGGCGGGGATCGTACCTTCGGACGCCATGAACAGCGCGAGGTTGCCGCCCTGGGAGAAGCCCGCCAGGGCGACCTGCGCCGTGTCCACCGGATACGCCTCGATGATCTCGAGATAGAGGCCGAGCACCTCGTCTTGAGCCTTGCCGCGGCTGTAGATGTCGACGCCGCTCAGGTCCCAGCGGTACGACTTCGAGTCGGCGCGCATGCTCGACTGCACGTAGGCGATGATCACGTCGTCGCCGATGGCCTTCGGGTCCCAGCGCTCCATGGCCTTGACGATGCTCTGGTTGCCGCCGTGGATGACCATCACCAGGGGGTAGGACCCCTCGGGCGAGTATGATGCGGGCGCGACGATCTCGAACTCGGGCTTCGATGCGTCGTTCGCCGCGTCGCGCAGGCGATTGTTCCGCTCGAGGAGCGAACGGAACCGTTCGCTCTTGCGGACGGGGTCGTAGGTCGGTGTGCGAGGAATGACGAAGTAGAAGTCGCCGGCGTCGACGCCCTTCTCCCAGACATCCATCGCTTCGTCGTGGCGCTCCGCCGTGAACAGGATCTCCAGCTTCAGGTCCGAGATCTCGAAGCGGCGGTCCACGAGTCCCGGCCCGCATTTGTCGATCAGGGCGAGGGCTTCGTCGTACTTCTGCGATTCCGTCATCTCGGCGGCGGCGGATCGGAGGTCAGTCCAGGTGGTCGGGAGCGCGTCGTCCGCCCGGGTCGAGACGGATCCGGCGCACAGGGTGCAGAAGACGCAGAACGCGGCGATTCGGAGCGTTGGTCGAGTCATGTTCTTCCTTCGATTGAAATGTGGGAGACCCGTTCTACGGCGAACGACCGGGATGGTTGCGAAAGTTCGATTTCAAGATCCACGGCTCACCGCACACTCACCCGCCATCCGAGCTTGGCCGATAGCGGGTCGCCTGTGTAGTCCTCGAGGAACAGGTCCCCGTAATCGTAGTGTTCGCTGTCGAGGC
>Ga0209475_10004590_pt1 | contig 11802 bp, 8 predicted proteins | sample tdDd471_FD_187128 | JGI IMG/M metagenome (GOLD analysis project Ga0209475, IMG submission 187128) | Marine sediment microbial communities from the Atlantic coast under amendment with organic carbon and nitrate - tdDd47.1 (SPAdes)... | ecosystem: Environmental > Aquatic > Marine > Coastal >...
TCACCATCTCAAGAGCCGTCTGCTGGGGTGAGGGCGTTTTTAGCATACCCCATTGAATCAAAAGTCCCCGCCAAAGGCGAGGACTTTGTCAGCAGTCTGAGGGGCCGCGATCTGCGGCCCCTTTTGTATTTGGTCAGGCTGATTCGTCGATTGCCCAACGGGACGTTTGGGTGTCCTGTTCAGTTTCTATTTCAGGACTGATCTCGCGCATTCTTTTGGCCCGTGACCAAACGAACCAGAGAAGTGGGATCACCCCGCCGATGACGAAGACAATCCCGCCGATGGAACGAAACCAAGTGAGGGTCTGGAAAACCGTTCCCTGGATCAATTCCTGGGACCGCGCATACCATAAACCGCGCTCCAGGACCGCTATGAACTGGTAAACTCCGGCGGGAAACAGGTCGAGGAACATCATCAAACCGATGCCAATGTTGAGCGACCAGAAGGCCGTGCGGATCAGTTTGGAGTTCCACGCCTGCTTTTCAAACAGATGCTGGCAGCAAAATAGCATTCCGGCGATGGCGATATTGCCCTTAACCCCGAACATGGCGGCATGGGCATGGTTGCCGGTTAGGTAGGTGGCGTGTTCGAAGTAGTTGATGATCGGTAGATTGATCAGCGATCCGAAGACCCCTGCGCCGAACACGTTCCAGAAATTGACCGCGAGGATGAATAGCCAGACTTCCCCCATGACCAGATTCTGCTTGCCGCTGGTCAGGCAACTGTCGGCCCTTTCGCGTTCCTGACGCATCCGCCAGGCGTCGAGGGTTAGTAGCAACAGGGGGAGGACTTGAAGGGTTGAAAAGACGCTGCCCAGCGCAATGACCCCGGTTGGTTTGGCGATCCAGTAGAAATTATGGCCGATGCCGACGGTGGCGGTGATAAAGAACAACATAACGGCGAGAAAAATCACCCGTTCGGCCATGACCCTGGTGATCAGCCCCATCTGCACCAGCATGTAGGCGACGATCACCGTGGTAAAGACCTCGAAGGTTACTTCGACCCACATATGCACCACCATCCAACGCCAGAAGTCGGCCACGGCGAAGTTGGTTTCGGGGCGGACCAGCAGGCCGAAAAACAGAAAAAGCACCATGACCCCGCTGCCGTAGAGCAGCCAGGCGGGGACCGACCAGAGGTTCTTGCGGGTCAGCCAGGGTTTGACGCCCCGGTAGATGATTAAAATCCATAGGCCGAAAGCGGCGAGCAGCAGGATTTGGAAAACCCGGCCCAGTTCCATGAACTCCCAACCCTGGCTGCCGAATAGATAGGCTGCCTCGCCGGTCAGCACGCCGGTCTGGCCTAAATAGATGCCGATGACCGCGCCCAGGCCGACCAAAAGACAGGCGGCGAAAAGCAGGTTGATGAGGAATTGCTGGCCCTTGGGGACTTGGGAAAGTCGTGGCAGGAAAAAGATGGTGTATCCGACCCAGCACATGAAGAACCAGAAAATCTGGAACAGGGTGTGATAGCTGCGCGCCACGGTAAAGGGCAGGATATCGCCCAAAAACAAGCCGAAAGGGCGAATGAAATCCAGCGCGCCAACGATGCCGGCAACGACTTGCAGGCCAAATAAGGCCATGGCGAAGGCGAAGAACTTATAAGTCGACTTCTGGGTCGGGCGGACCAGACCGTTCTCCAAATCTTCGGTGGTTAGAGATTGTTTGTCGCCGCCATTGAAGGGGTCGTAATGCAGGGATTTCATCTGCCCATAGACGTAGAGCACCAAGCCGATGCCCAAAAACAGCACCAAAACCGACACGGCGCTCCAAAGGTACGTGGCGCTGGTCGGGTGGTTTCCTGCGTCTGGATCGAAGGGCCAGTTGTGGGTGTAGCTGAAAGTTTCGCCCGGCCGGTCGGCGGCGGCGACCCAGGCCCCCCAGAAGAAAAAGGCCGAGAGTGCTTCAATATCGCTGGGGTCTGAAATATAGCCGGGATGGAAGGCTTCCGGGTGGGCGGGATCGGTGAATAGTCCGGTATAGTACGCCACCAATTTATTCGCGGCTTCTGCCTGAGCCTCGGTAATCACGATCCATTCGTTTTCCGGCGACCAGCCGTTGGTGTGCAGCTCACGCTTGATCCGTGCGGCAATGGCATCTTCGTGATAGGGCGATGCAGAGTTGGATGTCTGGCTACCGTAAATGCGTTTCATGGATAAAGTGATTTGATGAAGCGCATCGGCAGTGAAATCAGGCCCACGCTCCGCCCCGTCTCCCCAGAACGACCCGTAACTCATCAGGCCGCGTAGGTGAAAGACCTCTTTGCCTTTGTTGATTTGTTCCGCCGTGATGACGATCTCGCCCGACGGGGTGGTGAAATCGGCCAGGGGCGGGGCACTGTCGTAGGTCGCCTGGGTCAGGTAGACCAGCCCGGCGGCGCAGACCCCCATGACGATGAGAAAATGAAAGAACCAGTATTTCTTGCTGACCAGCAAATCGGCCAGAGTGCCCATGCTTTTAGGCGCAGATCGCGCATCGTCCATCGGTCATCTCCCGTGACACAAAAAAAGGGCCTCAGCGGACAGACTTGTCCGCCGACACCCTTTGCCATCAGGTCTCGACCCCGAAGGATGAAATGTTCCAGTTCGTCTTCTGGCTTCCGGAGAATTTCGCGCTCAAGACCTTCCCAAACATCAAATGTTCAGTGGCTGCATGCTGCTTTGAGCGGCGTTTCCGGTTACAGCGGCGGGACCGCCACGGATTTGCACCGTGTTCCGTTAACTGGTGGCGAATTGTCTAGGCGATGGCCGTGGTAAAATCAACAGGGTTCGACGTTATTGGCGAAAACAGGTTGACATTGGCGGCTTTTGGTCCTTTTTATCTAGGTGTTAACGATCTTCGGGCATGCTTGTTCGATATCGGTGCGGAAAAACTGGAGAGACGCAAACCATGGAACCGGTCAACGGAACCATCATTGAAAGGACCGACGGAGCCGTTCAGGCTGCCGGGGCTTTCGCGCGTCAGATTAATTCCTCCGGTCTCATCCTACTAGGCGGCCTACGACTTAGCCGCCCCTGAGTGCGTGTTCGATCGTTTTCTTAGGCCTTTTAGATTGGTCTTTAAAACGGGGATGCTCAGGGGAAAACGGACGCTGACCAATCTCACAATTAGGCATAGTTTTTAGTTAAAGGATGAATCCAATGAGCAACCAGGATTCCAACCGCGTTATCATTTTCGACACCACCTTGCGTGACGGCGAGCAGTCGCCCGGCGCCTCCATGAACCTGGAGGAAAAACTGCAGATCGCCCACGTTCTGGAGGAAATGGGCGTCGATGTGATCGAAGCGGGTTTCCCCATCGCGTCTGAAGGGGATTTCGAGGCGGTCAACGAGGTCGCCAAGCAGATCAAGAATTCCACCGTGTGCGGTTTAGCTCGCGCGACAGCGATGGATATCGACCGTTGCGCCGAAGCTGTCAAACCGGCTGAGCGCAAACGCATTCACACATTTATCTCCACCAGCCCGCTGCACATGAAATACAAGTTGCAGATGGAGCCGGAAGCCGTGGTCGAGGCGATTGAAAAGAGCGTTAGCCACGCCCGCAATCAAGTCGACGATGTGGAATGGTCGGCCGAGGATGGGTCGCGCACCGACCCTGATTTCTTAGCCCGTTGCGTTGAAACGGCGATCAAGGCCGGGGCGCGGACGATCAATATCCCCGATACGGTGGGCTATGCGATTCCCGAAGAATTCGCCGCCCGCATCGAGCAGCTGATGAACCGGGTGCCCAACATCGATCAGGCGATCATCTCGGTCCACTGTCACAACGACTTGGGGCTGGCCGTGGCCAATTCCTTAGCCGCCGTCAAGGTCGGCGCGCGTCAGGTCGAATGCACCATCAACGGCCTGGGCGAACGGGCCGGCAATGCGGCGATGGAAGAGATCGTCATGGGCCTGCGCACCCGCCAGGACGCCATGCCCTACCAGACCGGCATCGTCACCGAGCAGATCACCAAGGCATCGCGCTTGGTTTCGGCGGTCACCGGCTTCACGGTGCAGCCCAATAAGGCCATCGTCGGCGCCAACGCTTTCGCCCATGAATCGGGCATTCACCAGGACGGCGTTCTGAAGCATGCCGAAACCTACGAAATCATGACCCCGGAATCGGTCGGCCTGGGAACCTCCAAGCTGGTCATGGGTAAGCATTCGGGCCGTCACGCTTTCAAGGAAAAGCTGAAAGAGTTGGGCTACGACCTGGGTGACAACGCCATCCAGACCGCTTTTAAGCAGTTCAAGGATCTGGCCGATAAGAAAAAGGACGTCTACGACGAGGACATTATCGCCCTGGTCGATGATACGGTTTTGCGGACCAACGACCGGATCAAGCTGGTCTCGCTGGAATTGGCCTGCGGCACCCGTAAGCCGACGGCCGCCTTGACCCTGGAAATCGATGGCGAGCAGAAATCGACCGAAATGTCCGGCGACGGGCCGGTGGATTCGGCCTTCAAGGCGATCAAGGAGTTGATTCCGGCGACGGCCAAGCTGCAACTCTATCAGGTCCATGCCGTGACCGGCGGCACCGACGCTCAAGCCGAAGTGACCGTGCGTTTGGAAGAGGACGGCAAGACCGTCAACGGCCAAAGTGCGGACACGGACACCATGGTGGCTTCGGTCAAGGCCTATGTGAATGCCTTGAATAAACTGCTGGTCAAACGCGAAAAAACGGCTCCGGCGGCGATTTCCGCCTAAAAAAAGCCGAATTAACGATTGATAAGGTCGCTTCCAAGAGGGCGGTCGGGTCAAGCAGCGTCGTTTTACGACGTCGTTTGACCCGTGAATCGCCCTCTATTTAAAAGGTCGAGCAGATTTCACGCATTATATTGCGCGATTTGCGCAATATAATGCGATCTGATCTAGAAACGCTGGAAGCGACCTTTTATAAAGAAAAGCCTCGATTCGGCATGGCGAATCGCATAATCCGAAACGAGGGGCCGTATTTGGGGAGGGGTTTTCCTTTTACGAGCCGGTTTGTATTATTTTTTTGAACCTGATGTGAGGTCCGATGTTTGCGCGACTCTTCGGCTTTCTTTCCGCTGACATGGCCATCGACCTGGGGACGGCCAACACCCTGGTCTATGTCAAAGGACGTGGGATCGTGCTCAACGAACCTTCGGTTGTGGCCATCGCCGAGGTAAAGGGCAAAAAACAGGTTCTCGCCGTTGGCGATGAGGCCAAGCAGATGCTGGGCCGGACGCCGGGCAACATCATGGCCATTCGGCCTTTGAGGGATGGCGTGATCGCCGACTTCGAGGTCGCCGAGGAAATGATCAAACACTTCATTCGCAAGGTTCACAACCGACGCAGCTTCGCCAGCCCGATGGTTGTGGTCTGCGTTCCTTCCGGCTCAACGGCTGTTGAGCGCCGGGCCATTCAGGAATCGGCCGAAGCCGCGGGCGCGCGCAAGGTTTATCTTATCGAAGAGCCGATGGCGGCCGCCATCGGCGCGGGCTTGCCGGTGACCGAGCCGACCGGCTCCATGGTCGTCGATATCGGCGGGGGCACAACCGAGGTAGCCGTTCTGTCGCTCGGCGGCATCGTCTATTCGCGCTCGGTTCGGGTTGGCGGCGACAAGATGGACGAAGCGATCATCGCCTATATCCGTCGCAACAATAACCTGCTGGTCGGCGAAGGCTCGGCCGAGCGGATCAAGGAAGATATCGGGTCTGCCTGTCCGCCCGAAGAAGGCGATGGCGCGACCATGGAAATCAAGGGGCGGGACCTGATGAACGGGGTGCCCAAAGAGCTGGTGATCAGCGAACGGGAAATCGCCGAAAGTCTGGCCGACCCCGTCGGCGCGATTATCGAGGCGGTCAAGGTCGCGCTCGAACACACTGCGCCCGAACTGGCCGCCGACATCGTCGATAAGGGCATCGTCCTGACCGGAGGCGGTGCGCTGCTCGGCAATCTCGACTACGTGCTGCGCCACGCTACGGGACTGCCCGTCTCCATCGCCGACGACCCGCTGTCCTGTGTCGCCATGGGCACCGGTCGGGCGCTCGAAGAGATGAAGAAGCTCCGCAACGTTCTCACCTCGATGTACTAATCTCAAATAGGTTTTGCGTCCGGCAAACGGCCTTATGAGGCTTTTTTATGGTCTTCAACCATAGTGTTGAGCCATCGAAGGGCGTCGTCCCGGGTGGTGGCGATATAGATTGGGATTTTGCGGAGCAGGACGTCTCGCGAAATTGCTTCGAATAACTTCACCAAGACTTCGTTTGCCGGGTTGTCGACGAGGATGGCGGCGGCCTCGGCCTTGTTGATGTCGTCGAGTTCCTTGAAGTGTTCCAGGACGGTGATGATCTGATCCGTCGTGATATCGCTCAGGTCGCTCTTGGTAAGGTCCCAGAGCTTTTTGCGTTGCGTACCGAAGTTTTCATCGTTGGTAACCGCAAGAAAATTATTCACGTTGACGCGGCCCGTTACGGTGACGGTCTCCAGGCCTGCTTCGGCATCAATCGTTATCATTGCTTGACCCATCGCACTTACCTCTTATGGAGGTTTGGTCTTCTATTGCCCTGGTTGCACCAGTTTTTCTCTATTTTACTATATGGAAATTCGATTATTCATTTTAAGCCCTCTTCTTGCATTAATCCCTTTTTAGGACTACACCATCTAGTCTGTACCCGAGGGAATCCGGCGCTTTAGCCGGTTTGAAGGGACGAAATCACGCTTTTTGAAGAGGTTCGTTGGTGAAGCAGCGTCAAGGTGGTGTCGCACAGGCGACTCAACCGATTAAGTCACTCATTCAGCGGTTTGCATACGTAGGAATGGTCATGGCGGCCATTGCGATCCTGATGTTCGGCAAGGCCGATACCTTGTTGATCGAGAAGGCGCGCATCTATGTTACCGATGCCGTCGCACCCGTGCTGAACCTGCTTTCCAGGCCTGCCGCAACGCTTTCCAACTGGGTTAAACAGGGCAATGAAATGGTTGCTCTGCGCGAGGAGAATGCAAGGCTGCGTGAGGCCAACGCCCGGCTGCTTCAATGGCAAATCGTGGCTCGTAAGCTGGAAGCGGAAAACACCGAGCTTCGCCACCTTTCCAAATTTCAGCCGCAGGGAACCCAGAGCTATATTTCGGCTCGGGTGATCGCCGATGCGGGCGGGACGTTTGCTCATTCGCTGGTTCTCTCCGCCGGGCGCAAGGCGGGAGTGCGCAAGGGGCAGGCGGTTATTGCCGGTGAAGGTTTGGTCGGTCGGGTTCATGGCGTGGGTCGCAATTCGTCCCGCATTCTGCTGATTACCGACCTTAACTCCCGTATTCCGGTGATGATTGAGGATACCAGAGTGCGGGCGATCCTGGCGGGCAACAACTCGACACGCGCCAGCCTCATCCATTTGCCGCCCGGCGCGACGGCTTCGCCCGGTGATCGGGTGATTACCTCGGGCCATGGCGGCGCTTTTCCCTGGGGATTGCCTGTTGGCGTGGTGGCGGCTGTCAGCGACGACCGTATTGAGGTTCAGCCCTTCGTCGACCGGGAGCGGCTGGAATATGTGCGCGCCGTCGATTTTGGCCTCAAAGGGATCGTTACCTTGCCGCGCGCCGAGAAGGTCAAGGCCCGGTCGGCGCAGAAGCCGAAGTAGGGCGCAGTAGATGGTCGTGAAACAGCAAACAACGATCCAGCGCATCGATCTTCTGGCGCGCAACATCACGCCCTTCCTTCTTGCGCTTCTTCTCATTATGGTCAGCCAGTTGCCCATGCATTTGCCTGAGCTGGGACGTGTGTCTCCCATGCTTGCGCTGATCGCCGTTTATCACTGGACCGTCTTCCGTCCCGAGCTTTTGCCCTCGCCCGCCGTTTTTGTGATCGGTCTGTTTCTCGATCTGCTTTCGGGCGGCCCGGTAGGGATCAATGCGGTGGTGCTGTTATTGGTCTATGGCGTGGTGCTGTCGCAACGCCGTTTTCTGTTCGGCAAATCCTTCGCCGTGGTCTGGATCGGGTTTGGCGTGGTCGGACTTTCGGCGGCGCTCGTGACCTTCATCGTCGTTTCGCTTTATCACCTGACACCCGTCTCGCCGCAGGGGTTTTTGTTCCAGTACCTGATCACCTTGGGGCTTTTCCCGCTTGTCTCCTGGCTGCTTCTCAAGTGGCAGCGTTTGGTGTTGAGGTGACGCATGCATAGGGACGGCGACCGATATAAACTTTTTGGGCGGCGAGCGGCCATGCTGGCGGGGGGCAAATTCGTTCTGCTCTCGACGCTGATCGGACGCATGTATTATCTCCAGGTCATTGAGGCCGACCGCTATAAAACCCTCGCCGAAGACAACCGCATCAGTATGCGCCTGCTGCCGCCGCCACGCGGCCGCATTCTGGATCGCAAGGGCATTCCTCTGGCGGTCAACGAACAGAACTACCAAGTGTTGCTGGTGCCTGAGCAGGCCCCCGATGTGGAAGAGACGCTCCGCGCGCTCGACGCCGTGATCGGCCTGACCGCAAATGAGCGCAAAAGAGTTCTACGGGAAATGAAACGAAAGCGCAGCTTCGTGCCGGTGACGGTGCGGGAAAACCTCACTTGGGAGGATGTGGCGCAGATCGAAGTCAATACCCCCGATCTGCCGGGTATCATGATCGATGTGGGGCAGAGCCGATACTATCCCGAAGGGTTGGCGACGGCGCATGTGCTCGGCTATGTGGCGGCGGTGTCGGAGAACGATCTGACCGGCGATCCGCTGCTTGAATTGCCTGGCTTCCGGATCGGTAAGGCGGGGATGGAAAAGGTTCACGATCTGGACTTGCGCGGTAACGGCGGCACCAGTCAGGTCGAGGTCAACGCCTATGGCCGGGTGATCCGTGAGCTGAACCGCCAGGAAGGACGGCCCGGCGCCGATGTGCGCCTCAATATCGATTTCGAATTGCAAAGAATGGCGGCCAAGCGACTGGGTGAGGAAAGCGGCGTCGCGGTGGTCCTCGATGTCCATACCGGAGATGTTCTGGCGTTGGCCTCCAATCCCAGCTTCGATCCCAACGCCTTCAATCGGGGCCTAAGCTCCAAGGAATGGAAGACGCTGGTCAACAACCCGCGCACCCCGCTCAACAACAAGGCCATTTCAGGCCAGTATGCGCCGGGCTCGACCTTCAAGATGATCGTCGCGCTGGCGGCGTTGGAAAAAGGGGTGATCACACCCGAGCAGAAAGTATTTTGCGAAGGCCATATGGAGCTTGGCAACGCCAAGTTTCACTGTTGGAAAAAGCATGGTCACGGCGCTCAGGATATGGTCGAGGCGATCATGCACTCCTGCGACGTTTATTTTTATGAGATCGCCCGGCGCACAGGGATCAACCGCATCGCCGCCATGGCGCGACGTTTCGGTCTCGGCTCGGCCATGGGGCTCGATCTGCCGGGTGAGCGGCGCGGCAATATTCCCGACAAGGACTGGAAACGAGCGGTCCATGGGGATAGCTGGCATATGGGTGAAACGCTTATTTCCGGGATCGGCCAAGGCTACGTTCTCGCCACGCCCTTGCAATTGGCCGTGATGACGGCGCGCATCGCCAACGGCGGTTTCGCCATCACGCCCAAGTTGACCCGGGCGCTGGAGCGTGGCGCCGATAAAGGCGGCGACCCCATTGATGCGCCGCGCAGTCTGGGCATCAATCCCAATCACCTCAAGGTCGTGCGTGACGCCATGGCGGCGGTGACCAACGTGCCGGGGGGCACGGCTTACCGCTCACGGATTCCCGTTCCCGGCATGGAGATGGCCGGGAAAACGGGCACCGCCCAGGTGCGTAGGATTTCCAAGGCGGAACGTGAACAGGGGGTGTTGAAGAACGAAGAGTTGCCTTGGGAACAGCGCGACCATGCCTCCTTCGTCGGTTATGCGCCGGTCAATGCGCCGCGCTTCGCCATCGCCGTGGTTATTGAGCACGGCGGCTCGGGCTCAAAAGCCGCTGCGCCGGTCGCCCGCGATATCTTGGAAGAGGTGCAACGGCGCAACCCGGCCAAGGGCGCGTTGTCCGACATGGGGGCCGAAACATGAGCCGATCACGCCTCAACGAGTTTGACCTGACATTTGGCCAAAAGCTCCTGCAGATGAACTGGATGTTCATCATCCTCTTGGGCGTGACCGCGGCGGTCGGCGTCGCCATGCTTTATTCGGCGGCCGGAGGGCAATTCGATCCCTGGGCTTCGCGCCAGATGGTTCGCTTCGGCGTCGGCGTGGGCATCATGGTGGTGGTGGCGCTCATCGATATTCGTATCTGGATGAAGCTGGCCTATCCGTTTTATGCGGTCGCCTTGATCCTTTTGGTCATGGTCGAGGTCAAGGGCTCCATCGGTATGGGGGCGCAGCGCTGGATCAGCCTGGGATTCGTCCAGCTTCAGCCATCGGAAGTGATGAAAGTTGCGCTCATTCTCGCCCTGGCCCGTTACTTCCATGGGGCAAATCTGGAAGACGTGGGGCGCATCCCCTATCTGATCGTTCCGCTGATGATGGTCGGCGCGGCGGCGGCGCTGGTGCTGCGCCAGCCCGACCTGGGTACGGCTTTGATGCTGGTCGCTTCATCGGGCGCGATCTTTTTCCTGGCCGGGGTCAGGTTGTGGAAGTTCGGGGTGGTTCTTACGCTGGGGCTGGCGGCCATTCCCATCGGCTGGCAGTTTCTCCACACATACCAGAAAAACCGCGTGCTGACGTTCCTCGACCCGGAGCGGGATCCCCTGGGAGCGGGCTACCACATTACCCAGTCGAAAATCGCCTTCGGCTCGGGTGGCGTTTTCGGCAAGGGGTTCCTTCTGGGGTCTCAGAGCCATCTCAACTTCTTGCCTGAAAAACATACGGATTTCATCTACACCATGCTGGCCGAAGAGATGGGGCTGCTTGGCGGGCTGGCCTTGTTGGGGCTCTACTTTTTAATCCTCGTCTACGGCTACGCCATTTCGGTGCAGAGCCAGAATCATTTCGGGCGGCTGGTCGGCCTGGGCGTCACCTCGACCTTCTTCCTCTACATCTTCATCAATATCGCCATGGTGATGGGCTTGGTGCCGGTTGTCGGCGTTCCTCTGCCGCTCATTTCCTATGGCGGCACGGCGATGCTGACCCTGATGTTCAGTTTCGGCCTGCTCCTTTCGGTCTCCATACACCGCGAGGTCACTATCGCCCGCCGAGGCTCCGAAGAAGAGGTCTAGAATCCTTTGGGTTCTCTACAAATTTCGTAAGGTCTTGCCAAGCGCAATTAGTTTCCCTAAAAATAGTTTGATAACAAACTAAATATGCCGGGGGGCTCGAAGATGCCGGATGTTTCCGGAACCATGATGAATGCGGCCGACGCCATTCTCGGTGAAGGTATAGCCAAGGCTGGGCGTGAGGGTGCGGCGCTGTTTTTCGGTGGCCAGTCCCTGACCTATGGTGATCTGGCAAACCTGGTGAACAGGTTCGGCAACGCCTTAAAGGCGGCGGGAGTTATGCCGGGTGATCGGGTGCTTTTTCTACTGAAAGATACGCCCGATTTCGTTGCGGCCTATTTGGCGACGCTGAAAATTGGCGGCGTGGCCATCGCCTTCAATATCCGCGCTTCGTCCAAAGACCTCGCTTTCGCCATCGAAGACAGCCAATGCAAGGTGCTGTTCATCGATGCCGAATTCGTCGGCGCTTACCGGCCGATCCGCAAGAGCTTGACGCAGGAACCCCTGGCCGTCGTCGCCAGCGCGGCGAGTGGCGAATACAAGACCATCGAAAACTTTGTCGAGGGGCAGCCCGAAACCCTGTCTTCGGAACTCTTGCCGCCCGACGCCATGGCTTTCTGGATCTATACCTCAGGCACCACCGGGCGGCCCAAGGCGACGGTTCATTTGCAAAGCCATGTGCTT
>Ga0209475_10004592_pt1 | contig 11801 bp, 6 predicted proteins | sample tdDd471_FD_187128 | JGI IMG/M metagenome (GOLD analysis project Ga0209475, IMG submission 187128) | Marine sediment microbial communities from the Atlantic coast under amendment with organic carbon and nitrate - tdDd47.1 (SPAdes)... | ecosystem: Environmental > Aquatic > Marine > Coastal >...
GTCCTCACCGGGCCCAACTGCATCAGTTCCGGCGATCAGGTGGCGTTGCGCATGACTTACCATCCCACGGCGCGGGTCTTCGGCAAGACCACGGCCACGGCCTTCAATTCGCCCGAATCCATCGCCATCGGCGCCGGATTCCAGGCCTATGTCGCCACCGCCGATTGCGCTCGCCTCGACGCCCTCGATGTTCCCTTGACCCATCGGGAGTTCCCCGTGGATGAACCGGTATGGCTCCAGCCCGATGACGTGGCGCAGGAGCGGGACACGGTGGTGGAGGCGGCGGTGGCATGGATCACCAGCAGTGTGGGGGTCGAGGATTCTTCCCAACCCGGTGAGGTCACTCCCACCGTTGCGACCCGCTTCCTGGGAGCCCAGCCCAATCCATTTAATCCGGTGACCGAGCTGGTCTTCGCCCTCGATCGGCCGGCCAGTGGCGAGTTGAGCATCTATGACCTGACCGGGCGTCGGGTGCGCTCGTTCACGCTGCAAGGTCTGGCGTCCGGTGAGCACCGAGTGGTCTGGGATGGGCGATCCGACACTGGCACGAGGCTGGCCAGCGGGAGCTATCTGGTGCAACTGCGAATTGATGGGCGAGTAGATAGTGGGAGGGTGACCCTGGCCAAGTGATCATCGCCACCTAATTCAAAGGCCCGATTGTCGAGTCCATAGGAAAAGACAATCGGGCTTCTTGTTGGATGGATAGTCCATGGGGAGGGGAGCCGGCACCCGACTGGGCGTGGAGATTGCGGGCTGGCTTTATCGATAATGTATCCTGACTATGTGGTGATTTTGGCGTTATATCTTTGCAAGACAACAGCTTTTAATGATTGCAATCTTCACTTTCGAATAGAACGTACCCATCCTTTTACCAGTCCATCAAAAGCCGCACAAGGTTCAACGATCCACCATGTAATGCGAGCATCATTGCCGTGGTAGAGCTTCTGCCAATTGTCGATCCACTTCGCTTTTTGGTATAATGGCGCCCGGATCACAACAGAAATCCCCGCCCATATCCACACCCGCCGAACACCCCGACAACCCCACGAGAGGAGGTCTCCGACCGGCTTCAAGTCATCGCGTCATGGACGCGAATACCCATTTCGATCATTGGAGGTATGTCATGAAGAGGTTCATTGCCCTCACATTCGTCGCCGCGCTGGTCATCGGTCTGACCAGTTGCTCGGACGAGGTCGCCACAGCCCCCGACTCACCAGATGTCGTGATCACTGGCGTGGACAAGGATCCGCCGGCGAACTCGGGCCCGAATGTGGTGCGCTACGAGGATAGCTGGGGTAACTACTGGGTCTTTGTCTGGGACTACCTGGACAACCTGGAAGCCACCGTCATGGTCGGTTTCGATCCCCAGGCCATCTGCAACGGCGAACCGTGGCCATCCATTCCGATCATGGAAGTGAATCACCCGCAGGATCAATTCATCGTCAACCAGCTCATCCACGCCCAGGATGTCGCGATCTATGTGTACGACGGAATCTGGCCGGGAGGATGCGACTTCTTCCTCGAGAACGACCCCCTCTTCTGGGGCACCGGAAACTTCAATTCGACCGACAACGACCTATATGCCTATATTGAGGGCAACGACAGCCCCCGCGTGAATAGCTACGGAATCGTCTGCAATGGCCAGCTAGAGGACGCCGATGGCAATGGTGCCAACGTCCACCTGGTCTACCGGGCCGTCTGGCCGGGATGGCCAGCCGATCCGGCCCTGTTCGAATTCAAGGTGGACCGCGCCCGCATCAACTTCACCCATTGAATATCAAGGGGCCTGCGACTCTCATCGCAGGCCCTGTTGTCAATCCGCAATTTCCCTCTGTTTCCCACCATCAGGGCTGGCCAATCGGCACGATATTGATCCTCTCCACGGCCCACCCCATGCCATAGATGTCGCCGGGTCCAGGGAAGACCTGGTTGACCTTGACCTTGGCCAACGTGCCCTCGGGATAACCAGAGCCCTCATGCAGGATGCCGGTCGCCGACATGTTGATGGACATATGGAGGATCTCCTGTCCCGGTTCCGGGAAGAAGTACATCCCGAAGATGTCGGGAATCGGGGCGTTCTGTTCCGCCGTGATGAACTTGATCTTGAACTGGAGATCACCGATGGCCGGAGGAGCACCCTCGAGGACATCCCCCACCCGGTAGCCAAAGACCAGCGGGTCGAGATAGAAATCCTCGACCTCAGTCATCCAGGCCAGGATGTTCCGGGCATGCACGTTGATATGGATGAGGGCGCGCCCGTCAGCCAGCGGTCGTTCGGTGACCTTGCCGGTGATTCTGGTGCCCAGAGAAATGGTACCCCCGGATTCTTCCTGGAGCCACAGATCGGCGTTGCCGAGATACTCGAAGAGCGCATTGAAGTTGTAGCGTGGATCTGTCCACCCGAGGAAGTTCTTCATCGGTGGTTCGAAGTCGATACAACCCCCCTCGCCATCCGGCCAGCAGAACGTCCCCTGTGTTTCAGTGTAGTCAGAGAATGGACGCTGGAGCGCTTTGTCTGCAAAGACGAGCGATGCATCAGGTTGGTCTGTTGGTTGGGTTGCATGATCAGTGGAGCAGGCCTGGAACATCAAGGCAGCGAATACGAGTAGCAAGATAGAGAGGACCCTGAACATGTGGAACCTCCTGGTGATCGAATACCTCGAACACATCGGTCACACCAAGCGTGAAGTCAGTGACTTCTCAGAGGAGTGAGCACAGGAGTTGTCGATCGTGGAGCGGCAGGGTGTATTGAAGCCATTGTGGCGATTCGCCATGGTGCGGTCGTTGCCGGAAGGTACCAGATGACGGAATACAGGCGCCTGCAATTCATTGTTATATTACGAGATAGAGAATCACTATCGCATTCATCTTGCCTGGTTCGGGCAAAGGCCACTAACGCAACCCCAATGATCCCAGCAAGGAATCCACCCTGTCTCCTCGTCCGTCAGCCTCGAATACCTCGACCATTAGGACGACGGCTTCACGAGTATCGGGGTGATCCCCACCATAGACCTCGAAGCGGATCTTGAGAGCCTGCTCGGCATGCAGGCAGGCTTCCGTGAACCGGCCCTGCTGCTGGAGGCACTTCGCCAGGTAGAACAACGTGTTCGAGGTCGAGGCATGATGGGTACCCTGGGTCTCGAGCCTCGTCTCGAGGACCTCGCGAAGGATCCGTTCGGAGCCCTCGCCATCACCTTCCTTGTAGCGGATCTGCGCCAGGAGATCCCGGCTCTCCAGCGTGACGAAACTGTCCGCACCAAGGGCTTCCGTGCTCCGGGCAATGACATCCCGGATCAGGATCTCAGCTTCGGCGTTCCGCCCCGACTCGGCCAAGAGGAGAGACTTCACATACTCCGCATTGATGGTGTTGGGGTGGTCGGGCCCAAGGAGCTCCATGTTCAATTCGATGGCCTCGCTCAGCAGCACCTCCGCCTCGCTAAATCGGTCCAGATTGATCAGCAGGTAGGCATAGTTCACGGCAATGAACGCCGTATCCGGTGCCCGCTCACCGAAGACCTCCTTGAAGATCCGGAAGCCACGTTCCGTATAGACGAGGGCCTCCTCGTACTCACCCAGATCCGTCAGGGCCTGCCCCAGATTGATCAGCATGGCAATGGTGTTGCGGCTCTTCTCCCCATTGATCCGCGTGGACAGCTCCAGTCCCTTCCGCATGATGCGCAGACCCTCGGCATGCTTACCCTGGACCATGAGGATCCGCGCCAGGGAACCCATCGCTGCGATGTAATTGGGATTCTCCGTGTCCCCCATCTGCTCGTAGCTGGCGACCAGTTCCTGAAAAACCGCGCCTGCGGCCGGAGAATCGCCTTCCCGGTCCAGGATGTTCCCCAGCGCGAGAAGCGACTTGGGCCCGAGCTTGTAATTCAATGCCTCATCGCCTCGGATGACAGTCAGGGCCTCTTCAAGCAGCACCTTGGCGCCTGCATAATCGGCTCTCCTGATCATGATCTCCGCGTACATCACCTTGGCGTGAATCATCAGATCGCTGTCCGCCGCCAGCTTCCCCTCACCCGAATCCAGGGCCTCGCTGAACAGCACCTCCGCCTCCGGGAACCGCTCATCGTAACTGTAGAGGGTCCCCAGTTCGATCATGGCGCTGAGGGTTCTGGGGTGATCATTGCCCAGTGTCCGCCGACAGTCGTCTAGACACTTCGTGATGATCTCCTCGGCCTTCGCATATTCGCCGAGCCGGCGATAGGTCGTCGCGAGGTGGTTCAGGAGGGTGTTCCTGGTCAGCGGGTCGTCCTGGAATTCGCGTTCGACCTTATCCTCTCCATAGGCGAGCACGTCGATGACCTTGACGTCCCGGCCCTGCTCCATGGGCGACGGGGACACCCACATGTCGACGAGGAAGCTGGACATCTTCTCCTGGCGCTGAAGAGCAATGCGCTCGAGACGTTCCGACTGCTTGGCCTGATACATACTGAAGACAGCGACGACGATGCCGATGGTCAGGATGCCGATGGCCCCCGCGCCTGCCAGTCTGATGGCCCGGCGCCGCGGGGCCTCCTCGATGGCCTTCAGGTGGGCGACCGTATCCACGGCGGTCGGCCGGCGAGTGGGGTCCCCGGACTTGAGACGCTCGATGAGCTTCTTCAATTTCTCCGGCACACCCACCACCGGCAACGTGTTGCCCTCGGTGGCCCTCACGAAGATTTCAGGCATTGTCAGGCCCGGCGGATAGGGCGATGCCCCCGTGAACAACCATTGCAGAAGAAGGCCGTAAGAGTACATATCACTCGCGGCCGTGACGGGCTTGCACAGCGCCTGCTCGAGACTCATGTACATGGGAGTGCCCAGAATGACTCCGTGCTCGGTCTCGAACCCGGCCCCGGGCTGCCAGTCAACCAGGGCGGTTTCAGCGCGGGACATGCTGGCTTCCGCATTGGACCGGAGCAACGCCACGGTCTGTTCATCCATGCACGAGTGCGCCAACCCGAAGTCGAGCACCTTCACATCGCCACGATCATCGATCATGACGTTCTCTGGCTTCAGATCCCGGTGAACCACGGAATGGGCATGGGCATCGGCGAGTGCGACACCAAGCTGGATGGCGATCTTGAATTTCTCGGACCGACCAAGGTCGTCGATCTGGACATTGTTGAGGGTCTTGCCCTTGATCAATTCGAGCACCAGCACATCGGCGTCTTCGGTTGTCAGCAGATCATAGATCCGGCAGATATTCGGATGCTCCAGCTTCGACAGGATCTCGGCCTCCCTGATGAGGCGCGCCTTGATCCGTTCATCGAAACGTCGCTCGCCCCGGATCGCCTTCAGGGCCACCTTGCGTTTGAGCCGTTGATCAACGCCGACATAAACCTCCCCCATGCCACCTTCGCCGACGAGGTCCGTCACCCGGATATTCCCGATGGTCTTGCCGATGAGCGTCATCTCAGCCCCCGCGGTCCATTCGACCGTTGTCTCTCGATGAGGAAGTGTATCCAGACCGGTGCAGAGGCAGCCGCAGGGGTGCAAGGCAGGTGATGGTCCATGGAGAGGGGCAGGGAGTGTGCTGCGGACGGAGCTTAGCAGCTAATGAATTACAGGTGTCATCAATTAGTGACATGGAGATGTCATCACAGAGGGAGAGTAGCACGAACCTGGTCTCACCCCATGGTCCTCATCAGCTTCACCCGACTCAGTAGTTGCGGCCTTGCCAACCATCACGACCTCTGGCCTCTAAACCATTATCCCGGTTGACTTTCCGTCCTCATTCAATGACAATCGCACGACTTGATCGTCACACAAACGATTCATGATCGGGCGACCAGCTTGGCCAAGAAGCAGACATACGAAGAGCTTGAACAAAGGGTTCGCGAGCTTGAGCACGACGCGGCCGAGCTGCACCAGACCCACCACCTGCTCCAGGATCGCCTCGAGACGCTGACCAGCCCCGAAGATACCGAACACCAGGTCACCTTCGTCGACCTCTTCGACCTCGAGGACATCCAGCGTCTCCAGGACCAGTTCGCCGATGCCACCGGCGTCGCCTCGATCATCACCACTCCCGACGGAACTCCGATCACCCGTCCGAGCAACTTCTGCCGTCTCTGCAAGGACATCATCCGCAAGACCGACAAGGGTCTGAGCAATTGCCACCGATCAGATGCCGTGATTGGCCAGCTGAACCTGGACGGCCCCATCATCCAGCCATGCCTCAGCGGCGGGCTCTGGGATTCGGGAGCCGGAATTTCCGTCGGTGGACGTCACCTGGCGAACTGGTTGATCGGGCAGGTTCGAGACGAGGAACAAGATGAGGACACCATCCGCGCCTACGCCGCGGAAATCGGAGCCGACGTGGAAGCCGCTGTCGAGGCGTTCCACGAGGTTCCGACCATGTCCCAGGAGCAATACACAAAGGTCTCCCAGGTCCTCTTCACCCTCGCCAACCAGCTCTCCACCAGCGCCTACCAGAACATCCAGCAGGCCCGCATCATCGCCGCCAGTGACCAGACTCAGATAGCGCTCAACCAATCCGAGGTCCTTCACCAGACCCTGGTCGAGTCGATTCCCGACCTCGTCTGGCTCAAGGATCCCGACGGCGTCTACCTCAGCTGCAATCAGGCCTTTGAGCGATTCTTCGGAGCCAGCGAATCCGAGATCATCGGCCAGACCGATTACGACTTCCTCGACCCGGAACTGGCAGACTTCTTCCGCCACCACGACAACCTCGCCATGGAGGCCGGCGCCCCTCGTACCAACGAGGAATCCCTGACCTTCGCAGTCGGCGGCTACCATGGCTTTTTTGAGACGATCAAGAGTCCCCTCTGCGATGCCGATGGCCGTGTCATCGGCGTGCTCGGCATCGCTCGCGACATCACCCAGCGTAAGCAGACCGAGAAGGATCTTCGCGAGAGTGAAGAACGTTTCCGCTCACTTCATAATGCTTCATTCGGCGGCATCACAATCCATGATGGAGGGGTGATCCTCGAATGCAATCAGGGTCTTGCCACCATGACCGGCTACTCGATCGAGGAACTGGTCGGCATGAACGGCATCATCCTGATCGCCGAACAGTCACGCGACATGGTGATCGAGAAGATCAAGTCGGGGTACGAACTTCCCTATGAAACCGTCGGGCTGCGACGAAACGGCGACGAGTACCCCTTGCGCCTCGAGGCACGAAATGTTCCCTACCGAGGGAAGCAGGTACGAACCGTCGAATTCCGGGACATCACCGAGATCAAGAGAGCCGAAGCCGAGCAGCGGCGGCTCAGTGACCAGCTCACCCAGGCCCAGAAGATGGAATCCATCGGCCAGCTCGCCGGCGGTGTCGCGCACGACTTCAACAACCTTCTGCAGGTGATCCTTGGCTTCGGAGAGATTGCCGTGGAGGAGGCCAAGGACAACGAAGGTGTGCGTTCCTCGGTCGAACTGATGATGAAGGCAGGACAGCGCGCCCGGACCCTGGTCGCGCAACTTCTCGCATTCAGTCGTCGCCAGGTGCTCGAAGTGCAGGACCTGGATCTCAACGAGATCGTCGGCGATATGCTCCAGATCCTCGGCCGGATGATCGGTGAACACGTGGATCTCGAATTTCAGAGTGGCGAGGTTCCCGGAGCGATCCGTGCCGACGCGGGCAAGATCGGCCAGATCCTGACCAACCTCTGCGTCAATGCGCGTGACGCGATCCCCGGCGGCGGCACGATAACCATCGAGACAGGCACCCTCGAGGTGAACACCGAGCCAGACGAAACCCTCGACCGGATTGAACCAGGTCGCTACGCGCTGCTGAAGGTGACCGACAATGGTTGCGGCATGGACCAGGACACCCTCGACCAGGTATTCGAACCCTTCTTCACCACCAAGAGTATCGGCGAAGGCACCGGCCTGGGCCTGTCCACCGTCTACGGGCTGGTGAAGCAGCACAAGGGATTCGTCAAGGTGAACAGCAAGATGGGTCAGGGCACCACCTTCACCATCGCGCTGCCTCTCTCGGATCGAAAGCCTGGAACCGCCGTCACCTCCATCGACGGTCCCTTACGTCGGGGCGACGAGACCATTCTCCTGGCCGAAGATGACGCCATGGTCCGCCACCTGACAAGGACCCTGCTCGAACAGGGTGGGTACACCGTGATCGAGGCCGCCAATGGCGAAGAGGCCCTCGCCTTGTTCGCCGACCACACCAACCGGATCGACATGCTCCTCCTCGACGTGATCATGCCCCGTCTCGGTGGCCGCGCGGTGTACGACCGCATCCGCGCCATCCGCCCCGATATCCCCATCCTCTTTGCGAGCGGGTACAGCATGGACTCGGTCCACACCGACTTCGTGCTCGAGGAGGGTCTTGCCCTCATCCAGAAACCGGCCGACCGTGCCGTGCTTCTGCGCAAGGTTCGCGACGTGCTGGATGGCCCCGGATCCTGATCCCGGTCAAGGAGCCAACATGACGCTCCCCATCAATCGCTCGCCCGCTTCCCACCCCACCGCTGGATGATGACATCGTCCATGTGGTCGGCCGTGAATGACACGGCCTGGATGACCGCCTTCAACTCATCCTTCTCACAACGCTCCGCGATCAACGTGTGCCCGAAAGCGATGTCGCCATCGCCATCGACGGAGAAGCCACCGAAGGCCGTGTTGTGATTCTCGTCGAGGAGGTAGCGCAGGCACGAAGGGGTGAGCTCGGGTCCGCGGACCATGTAGGCCATGATCTGCACGAGGTGCCGGTCGTCACGCCAATCGACCACGGAGATGTGGATCATGGCCGACCCCGACGAGATGGACCAGCCCGGAGAATTCTCGTGGGGCGTGGCCCCAGCTTCGCCATAGAGGTCCTTGACCATGGAGCGGACCTTCTCGTAAGCCTTCTTGTGCTTCCGGCTCGCGAACTCCATGGTCACGCCCCCTTATTCTTCACAGGCACCACCACGACACGTCCTTCGGCATGGCGCACCACGACCTTGTCGGGGCGCTGCGCCTCGTTGGTGTTCAGGATGTCGCGCAGGGATGGGCTCAGATCCCGGTCCAGGAGCATCTCCCACTGCTTCCGGTTGTCGGGACGATCCTGGTGGTTGGACAGCCAGTTCACGAAGGTGTCATCCCAGGTGATCTTGAGTCCACGCGCCGCATAACGTTCGCCGGCCACGTCCAGCAGGTTCTCCTTCACCCAGTCGACCCCTGAGGTCAACCCGACCCCGGCTTGCGACAGAACCAGGTCGAACTGGTCGACGAAGGACTTGCCGAGCACTTCCTCCAGGCCGTCTCGTTGATCCTGTGATTCGTCATCGGATGAGTCCGTCACCTCGAACCCGATGGCGGCGCCATCCTGGAAGGAACCTCCCGACCGTGAGGCGGTCGTCGCGATGATCACCGTGTCGCTGAAATACACCGTCTGCCCTCGGTTGTCCTTGAGCAATCCGGTACGCATGATCCGCTGCAACAGGGCGCGAATGGTCTCGTGGCAACCATGGATGTTCCGCCAGAGGACCACGCACCAGGGCGTCTGCTGCACGGCGTCGTGGGGCAGCGGATCGCCGTGGCCGATGTAGCCGGCCGGGGAGCCCACGAGGACGTTGATGTGGTTGTCCTGGGTCAGGCGCGCGAAGTCCACGGTCACCACACGCTTCTCCGACCCGAAGATCGCCTCGGCCATGGTCGCAGCGAGATCCTCCGCTGCCGTGACGGCGTCACCGGTCAGCAGGAGGCTGATGTTGGGTTCCTTGGGGACCAGGTCCAGGTTCTCGGTGGTGGTCTGGAGACGCAGGCCGATGGCCTCGATATCCGCGGCGGGCAGGATGTCCCGGTCCTTCAGGTTCGATTTCAGGCGGGCCAGACCGCCCGCCGTATCCACGGGCATGCCCACCTTGCGCTGCACGATGGACTGGGCGTCCTCGATGAAGACCTCGTCCCGACCCTGGGTGATCGCACTGGCGATGCAATGGTCGAGAAGGTCCAGGGCCTTGTCCGGGAAGAAGCGGTTCCTCATGAAGCGGTCGGCCATGCGCACCAGGGCCGAAAGGACCTCATCGTCCACGGCGACGGGGCGCTTTTCCTGTAGCGAATCGCGAAAAGACTTCAGGATCTCCAGGGTCGCCTCGCACGAGATCTCGTTGATGAGCACGGGATTGAAACGCCGCTCCAGCGCCGAATCCCGCGTGATGTACTGCCGATACTCAGCATCCGTGGTGGCCACGATGCAGGCGACATCGCCCCGGGCCAGGGCCGGCTTCAGCATGGAGGCCACGTCGTTCTGCCCTTCCTTGCCGCCGGCCCCCATGATGGAATGCACCTCGTCGATGAAGAGCAGCACCCCATCCTGGGACGCCTCCTCGAGCAGAGCCTTGAGGCGCTTCTCCAGCGCGCCCATCACCCCGGTATCGGAGACCATGGAAGCCGCCGACAGCGAGATCACCGAGCAGCCCTTCAGAGGCTCGGGCACATCACCGTCGACGATGCGCTGGGCCAGTCCTTCCACCAGGGCCGTCTTGCCCACACCCGCCGGCCCGATCAACGCCGGGTTCCGCTTCTTGGATCGGCACAGGGTCTCGATCACCTGCCTGATCTCCTGGTCCCGCCCGAGGACCGTGGTCAGCTTGCCCTGCGCGGCTAGCTGGGTGAAGTCCTCGCCGAATTGCTCCAGGGTGGGAATGGCCTTCGTGATCCGGGACTTGAACGTTCCCGTTGTTCTCTGCGGCGACGACGGCTGCTGCTCGGTTGAATCGAGGAAGCTGAGAATGGCCGCGATCACATCCCGGTCTGTGGCCTTCTCCTTGCCCTGCTTCTGGGCAACCTCGTAGGCCTGGGTGGCCAGCTCCTGGACAGACAGCGTTGGAGCGCCGCCCTTGCGTTTCAGACGTTCCTTCAGCGCTCCGATCAGGCCGGGCACGTCCAGACCCGGATGGAGATCCTGCGCCATGGGTCCCCGCTTCTCCAGCAGCGTGCAGGTCCACCAGTCACGGTAAGGTGGAGCGCCCTTCTTGTAGGGGGATTCGTCCATGGTCGAGTTCAGCAGGAACTCGGCGCTCTCGGTGAGGTGGTTCGGGGCGGAGAAAGAGGAATTTGTCATGTCGTGGTCCATCCAGGGGGTGAAGTGTGGGAGCATCTTCCCTGAACGGAGAAGGGATGTCAACGCGCTGGGGGTGTGGACGCGACAACTGGGCTGTGTCAAACGGTCAGCTACCCCACCCGGCCATGATCAAGGCGACGCCAAGTGACGTCCCTAGTATTTTCGACCGACCACTGGTTTGCTGTAGGCAGTGGGTACATCTGGTTTGATCACGCCATTCGACTCGGCGTAGCTGTCCCACGCCTCGGTCAGCGATTCCACGCGATCCGGGAACTCCGCAGCGAGGTCGTGCAACTCACCCGGATCGGCAGCCAGGTCGTAGAGTTGCCAATCCCCATTGCCGAATGGTTCGGGCAACCGCAACACTTTCCAGTGTCCTTGCCGGTACGCGTCCATACCATAGGCCGACCAACCTATTCCTCGGGTATCGAAGTCCGCAGCAGGAGAACCGTTCAGCAATGGAATGATCGATTTCCCCTCCAGGGGAACGAGCGCCTGTCCCTCGCGGACATCAGGATAGCTCGCCCCGGCCACCGACAGGAATGTCGGCATCAGATCCATGACATGGATGAATTGGTCCATGCGAGCGCCTGCTTCGGCCATCTGACCGGGGAACTTGACCACGGCCGGGACCTGGATTCCACCCTGGGCGACATAACCCTTGAACAAGCGCAGCGGTGTGGCCGAGGCATAGGCCCACCCCGGCCCGATGTCGGTGGAAGACCCGGGGAGGCCCTTGTTGTCGAGGCTGTTGTCGAACTGCTCAACGAACTCG
>Ga0209475_10004595_pt1 | contig 11795 bp, 10 predicted proteins | sample tdDd471_FD_187128 | JGI IMG/M metagenome (GOLD analysis project Ga0209475, IMG submission 187128) | Marine sediment microbial communities from the Atlantic coast under amendment with organic carbon and nitrate - tdDd47.1 (SPAdes)... | ecosystem: Environmental > Aquatic > Marine > Coastal >...
AGATTACGCTCGATATGTCCACTCAAAAAGCCCATAATTGGCAGGCTCTAATTCAGGAGGCTGAGGAAGATGTTAAGAAGCGCAAAAAGAAAAAGAAGCATTAAAACGATTTTTAACATTGAATCTTTGACCTTGTAATTTATTTGAGTTTTGGCTTTTACGCGTTGATTTTTCAATACAAATATAGATAACGTTAGACAACAAAAGATTGGTTGAATATACTTTTCTCGAAGAATAACTTTTATGTCCAAGTTGCCAGACTTTATGCTTTACAAAAAACTTCTCAACATGCTGCGCTGTAATATGACTTAAGATTTTCAGGTGGTATCTGATCATAAATATGTTCTCATACACAACTAATCAGTTATGGTATGTTGGAAGGAAACTCTCCGGTAAAATGTATAGGAATATTGTTAAAATTAGATGGATCAGTAAGTCAGGAATGGTGTTCTGAATCAACGTTTGCGCCGGAGTTACCCTTGATAAGTGTTCGTAGCATAATATTTATTATCCTTGATGATGACATTTTTAGTTTTTACTTGCTCTTGGTACTCTGTATCCGTATTAATTTCCCATAGGTCAATATCCAGCCCTTTCGTGATCTTTTCGGCTGCAACAATACCCATCAGAATTGAATGATCCTGATTATTGTACTTGTAAGCGCCATTGCGTCCAATTGGAATAAGGTTTTTAATCGTGTTAAGGTAATTCATAACTTTTTTCAGATGTACTTGGTAACCGGTTTCATATACTGGGTAACAATGTGGAACCCGCAATATATAAGAGTTTAATATTTTGGTTTGAGCTGGGATCAGCCCAAGCTTGCGTACTTCTTTCTTCGCCAATTCTGCAATTGTTTCATCCTTTTCAATCCACAATGGGTCTTTATTAAATGCCCAGAATTCCAAACAGAGAATTGTGGTCTTTGTCTTCCGGTTAATTTCCTTACTCCAATTGCGAAAATTCGTTATTCTTCCATGCTGTACCTCAGGAGAATGTATATATATCCAGTTGTCATCAAATAAGTTTAAGCAATCCACTTCGAGATAAGCCAGTATAGCATTTCTGAAGTAGAGATTTTCCATAGATTTAACTACACTTTCCGGAACATTATCCAGCCCTCTAACCATTGTAGTCAATGGCATAGTTGATATCACATAATCGGCTGATACGGTTCTTCCATCTTCCAACTCAATCCCTTTTGCTATTCTATGAGCATCAAGTACCACTCGTTTCACAGGCGTTTGCAAATTCACTTTTCCACCATGATTTTTAATATAATCTGTAGCTCGTTCGTATATTGTACCAGTTCCATTGTTTGGATAGGCAAACTGGTTAAGCAGGGTTTTGTGTTTGTATCCTATATTTCCAAAAACGGCACTGACCACGGCTTCCCAGAGAGAAAGTGACTTAATTCGTTGTGCAGCCCAATCAGAATCAATCTTCGAACATGGTAACCCCCAAAGCTTTTTAGAATAATTTTTAAAAAAAATCTCATAAAGTTTGCGCCCGAACCTGTTTGATACCCATTCTTCGAATGTTGTGGGATTCTTGTATGGAAATATCTTGATTCGTAAATATTCCCATAGAATCTGCATAATGGTTATTAATGGCAGGTTTCTTAATACATTACAGAGTCTAATAGGGTAATGAAAAAACCTGTTGCGGTAATATATCCTTGTAAGACGGTTCACAACCGTAAAATCATCACCAACCAGAGAAATGAAAAAATCATTTATACGCTTATCCTTTGAAAAAAATCGGTGAGGTCCCATGTCCACTCTCTGTCCCCAGAGTTCAAAACTGCGTGCCATGCCCCCAATAAAAGGCGATGCTTCATAAACTTCGACTTTCATCTTGTATTTTGTGAGTTCATAAGCACAACTTAAACCCGCCGGGCCTGCACCAATAATGATCGCAGTTTTATGCTTTACTGCCTTTTTATCATTCATTATTTTATATCACTCAATTTTTCGGAAGGTTGAAAAAGATTTGCAATTATGGCTGGTGGCCAATTACTGGCAATTTGCTTACTGATTCCTCGTATTTCTATGTTATTACTCATTTGTCTATATCAACCTAAAGTGGATTCGGGCTATGATTTACTGTGTATTACCTTTGTTAGTATGTAGTGCACACCCCTCACAACCATTTGAAAACGCTCAAAAATACAAATAACTTGGTTGATGGGGCTGTAATAGTTGTAAGCTTTCAACTTTTTTGAAAATGGGAGAGGTGGCTTTTTAATTGTAATCTAGTTTTATTCCTATTTCATACCTTTGTGCGATAACCATTAAAATCAAAATAGATTTGCACGATGTCACTAAAGAAAATAAAACTAGTCGGAATTCTAATTACACAAATTGATTGTTTTAAGAGCTTCCAATGCTAAATACAGAGAATCAGATATTCAAATTATTGAAGACAGAACATAATATTGTTACTTGCCATTGTCAGGTCCATAGTTTTCAGGGTAAAAAGCAGTCGAAACTATGAATTCAATCCTTAAAAATAGAGTTGAATCAAGCTTGCTTTTAATACCTGTTTTGGTATTTATTGTATTAAGAATTTTTGAATATGATGGATTGTACGGCCAGGATAGTTATGAGTATTTACGATACACAGAAAGAATAAAAGCATTTATTTTCACAGGTATTCATCCGGGGGAATTTGTTTGGCCAAAAGGATACCCAATTGTTGCCGGCATTCTATCATTAGTAATTCCGGCCCACATTTCCACGCAGTTTGTTTCATTTGTCAGTTTGTATGGTCTCTTAATTTTTACCCGCAGGATCATCAAGGAATTAACTTTTAAAGAGTCCTGTGTGCTTCCCTTTCTTATTATCGCATTGTTGTTGTCGCCCTACATGCTAAGAGCATCAGTTATGGCCATGTCCGACCTGCTGGCTGCTTTTTGGTTAACAGGATGTGTTTATTTTGGGATTAGATACGGTGACAAGCATACATTTGGAGCGTTTTTTTGGTGTTTATTGTTTGGATCATTAAGTGTCTTTACCAGATATGTGGCAGCAATTCCCATCGCTCTAATCTTCTTAGCAGTGGGTTATGTTGAAATTAAGAATAAAAAATGGTTACATTCCCTGGCATCATTTGTTCCTGTTATGTTCCTTTATTTGCATTACTATTTGGAAACTGAAGAATTCAATCCTTTTCATCACAATAGCATCGTCACCTGGGATATTAAAAACTTCTTTAAATCTTCGTTTGTTGGAGAAATTGGTATTTTCAATTACATATTACCTAATTTATTGTATGCATTTTCATCTGTATATTCACCCGGATTTTTATTGATAAACGGCCTTTTATTTTTATTTCTTTTTAAAAAAAGAAAACTTCTACTGAAAGTTGATTATGTTTCAATTGCTATCATTGTAATTAGTTACAGTTTTTTTTTGGCAGGAATTCCTTATCAAAATAATCGTTTTTTATTGCTGACCTATCCTTTGGTTTTGATTCTCTTATTTCCTGCATTTACCGATTTAATGGATCGATTTCAAAAAAAACGAAATTATATCTTGGCAGCACTCGTAGTAATGCAATTGGTTTTATTTGTAAGGGCCATAGAACCAACCTTTCGGTTAAGTATGGTGGAAAAAGAAATTACAACACAAATGTATGCATATCAAAACCAAACATTATATAGTTTTGAGATAGACATTGCTCTTGAGGGTAGAGGGCTGGATTTTGAATACCGGAATTTATGGAAAGAGGAATACAAAAGTTTTGATGAGGGCGCCTTGGTTTTATTTAATGAAGAGAAATTCAGGACTCAGTGGGAGGGAAAAAACCCAATGATCAATTGGAATCAAATAAAAAATAAACATCAGCTTACATTAATTAAGGAATTGGACGCAAACTGGAAATTGTATCGTATTGAAAACTAAAAAGCATATATTGTTTTTGACTCCTGGTTTCCCTGAGAATGAGGCCGAAACCAATTGTATCCCGGCCTTACAGGATTTCTTTAAGCAATTTCAGGCCACACAGCTGTTTGAAATTTCGGTAATTACCTTTCAATACCCATATCGGAAAGAAAACTATTTGTGGCATGGGATAAAAGTTTATTCACTAGGAGGGAAAAATAGAAAAGGATTGATGAGGTATTTGAACTGGCTGAAGGTCTTAAAACTTGCCGATGAGATCAATGAACATAAACCTATTATCCAGGTGCATAGTTTTTGGTTTAACGAGTGTGCTTACATAGGAAACAAAATAGCCTTAAAATTGGATATTCCACATAGTTGTACTTTTATGGGGCAAGATGCGCTGAAGGAAAATCAATATTTTAAGAAAATCAAGAAACTGCCACTCATTGTTACATTGTCCGGCTTTCATGCCAAAACCCTGATGGAAAATGCTGGCATCGAAACCAACTTTATCATTCCATGGGGGATCAACGATATAGAACTTCCTGCCCGAAGTAATCGAGAGATTGACATCCTGGGTGTCGGCAACCTGATACCGCTAAAAGCCTTCGATCGGTTTATTCGTGTAGTAAAAGAGGTGCGAACTAAACTCGCTGATGTGAAGGCAGAAATAGTAGGTAATGGTCCCGAAATACAAAACCTCCAAAAGTTAATTGATGCGTATGGTATGACGCAAAATATCCACATGAGGGGTGAACTGGATAGGGCAGGGGTGTTAAAAAAAATGGGACAATCAAAATGTTTGCTTCATTTGTCGGAATATGAATCGTTTGGTATGGTATTGATTGAAGCCCTTTCTCTTAATGTGAAAGTTTTTTCATCGAATGTAGGAATTGCCCCTGAAATTCAAGAAATATCAATTGTCGAAGGGGAGAAAGAAGCCTCATATCGAATTGTGGAGTTTCTACTGAATAAGGAGTCTGTTTTACAAAAGATAAACTACTCCATTAAATCAACTGTCGATTCTTATATAGAACAGGTATTTGTGATGTAATATGAAAATGTTTTCATCAAATATTTACTTTATCCACACCTCATTATTTTGATCCCCAAAAAATTAAATATTGTAATTGTCAATATATTAAGGAGTTCAGCTCCATCATTATTCAATTTTGGAATTGCAGTTCTTGGGGTACAGTATTGTGGTGCCACCAACTGGGGTGAGTTGGTAAGCATAATGATTGTTCTCTTCATTTTTAGTTTTACCTCAAACTGGGGCAATCAAGAATACCTGATAAGGGCTTATAGCAGAAATCCGGCAGGAATTAATACCCTCTTTTATTCGAGCCTGGTCACAAGGTCTGTTTTTTTAAGTCTATCTTTGATATTGCTAATTTTTTACCCCATCAATATTTCCTTGCCTGCAATAGCCTTAATTGTTATTCAGTTTATTTACAACAGTTTCAACAGTTTAATAGTTTATCATCAAAAATTCAAACAGCAATTAGTCGCTGAATTTCTGGGGTTTTTAATCATCCTGAGCGCAGTTATATTTGTGAAGTCATTTTCTGTATTCTTTTTTCTAACAGTTTACCTGTTTTCATTATTTGTAAAATCATTTGTGATGATTTTGGTCCTAAAACCATTTCCGAAGAGAGGAGTGATGAGGTTCGATAAAACCAACATCATAGCAGCCTTACCTTTTTTTCTGATTGGTTTAAGTGGCTGGGTGCATTCAAAAGTGGATATTTATGTAGTTGATTATTTTCTTACTCCGGCAGATTTGGCACAATACCAAATATTGATTACGGCCTATATGATGTTAGGAGGAATATCTGCATTTATATTACATCCCTTTAGTAAACATATTTACAGGATAAATCAATTGGCTCTCACCAAAATTAGAAAGCTTCTGGTTTTGGTTGGAGTCCCGATTGTATTTGTTGGAAGTGCGATGGTTTGGTTTTTTCTAAATACCTACACAGTTGTAAGATTTGATATGGAGATTTATATAGTAATGACGTTTGCTTCTTTACCACCTTTTTTATTTATTGCAGATATTTTTAGTTGTTACAAATTACATCAGGAAATGAAGGTTATGTGGATTAACTTTTTTGGAGCGGCTATTATTTTTATCCTTGCCATTGTTCTTATCCCAACTTATGGTATATTTGGTGCAACACTAGGAATTTGCACTACAAATTGGTTAACATTGATACTCTATAAAATCAATAAAATAAATTTCACTGGATTAAAGACACAGCAACAAAGCAGCTAGGTTATCTTACCAACTATGAGCATTTATTTTACAAAAAAAAGGACTTTAAAGCAATTATTAAGAATCGTAATAAGGAAAGTAAGATTAGCATTAACATATATACCCTTCAGGCTAACTGCCTATAAAAGAACCTTCCCTGATTTTATTATTATCGGAGTTTTAAAAGCAGGTACCACTTCATTATTTAAATATCTCGATCATCATCCCGATGTAGAAATGTCAAGAGTAAAAGAGGTTAATTACTTTTCGTACCATTACTTCAGAAGCAACTTTTTCTACAAAAGTTTTTTTCCATACAAAAGTCAAAATATGCTGTCAGGGGAAGCATCGCCCTATTACTTTATTCATCCCTGGGTGCCAGAACGTATAAAAAAAGATTTTCCTCATACAAAACTTATCTTATTGTTAAGGGATCCTGTTTTGAGGGCGTATTCACATTATAATCAGATTAGAAAAATTGAACCGGCAGATAGTTTTGATGAGGTAATAAGGCTGGAGAGTGACCGGCTTAAGGCGATTGACAAGAAGCTTACAAGAAGTCCATATTCCAGCAGTTTGAAGCATCAAACTTTTAGTTATATAAATACTGGTTTTTACTACAAGCATTTATCAAACTGGTTGAAACATTACAGAAAGGAAGAACTTCTTATTTTGAAAAGTGAAGACTTCTTCAATAATCCTAAAGATGAATTAAAAAAGGTCTATCAATTTCTGGAGTTAAAGGAAATATATCCGAAGGACCTTTCACCGAAAAACCAACGTCTATACGATGGACTAAGCAAGGGAGAATATCGGATATATAAGAAATTGTTCAGCGAAGATGGCCAAAAATTAAAGGAACTTTTAGGAGATCACTTCTCATGGTAAAGTCATTGGTTTATGGACAAATGAAATTGATGTAAGGAGTAGACTTACAATAAAATCAGATGATTATTAACGATTAAAGGTATTTTTGACGAATTAGATGATAAAGAGAACACTAAAAAAAATCAATAAAACCTTTTATCCAGGCCGCTTATTCTTCGAGCCTGAATACATCATACTGGGTGTTAACAATGTTTGTAACCTACATTGTAAAATGTGTGATGTTGGTACACAAAACAACGAAACCAATTTTGCACAGAACCTTGTAGGTTCAAAACCCATCAACATGCCCTTGGAACTTTTTAAGATGATCGTCGATCAGGTAGCAGCATCCTTTCCTATGGCAAAAATCGGTTATGCATTTACAGAACCACTAATCTATCCATCTTTGAAGGATTCTCTGGCATATGCTCATCAAAATGGATTAGAAACATCGGTAACAACCAATGCCTTACTTCTTAAGAGGAAGGCTGAAGATTTGATTACAGGAAGGGTGAAGGATTTGTATATTTCTCTTGATGGACTGGAGGATACTCATAATTTTATCAGGGGTAATAAGAGATCTTTTCAAAGTGCAATTGAAGGGATTGAACATATAATGAGTTTCGAAAATGCACCTGATGTATCGGTGTTTTGTGTAATTACCGAATGGAATTATAGCGATTTGGAAAAGTTTGCCGAATTTTTTACAAACTTTCCAATAAAGCAACTTGGTTTTTTGCATCAAAATTTTATTACAAAGGCAATGGCCGATACTCACAATATGGATTATGGCCATATCTGCAAAGCTACATTCTCCAACGTTGAACTTACGGATTTCAGCAAAATTGACCTTAAGGTTTTGCATCGTGAGATTCAAAATGTAAAAGCCGGAGGATATAATTTTAATCTCTCATTTTCACCTGAGATCAATGACATTGATACATTAACACTTTACTATCATAAGCCGGAAATTAAAATTGGCAAGACCTGCAATGATTTGTTTACAAACATAATGATAAAAACTGATGGCACTGTTATCCCTTCGCATGGCAGATGTTATAATATGCCCTTGGGTAATATTTACAGAACCCCTTTGGAAACCATTTGGAACAGTAAACCTTATGCGAATTTCAGAAAAGAATTAGTAAACGCTGGGGGGCAGTTTCCTGCCTGTTATAGATGCTGTAGTGCGTTCTGATGTAAGTAAATGGAGAAAATCTATTATGAAAAGAACGCTCAAAAGAATGTTACCTCCCTGGCTACTCGACAGGATTGAAAAATATAAATATAATTTGCGGGTTTCTGAATTTCATGGAATGCCTATCGAAGAGGTTTTCACAAATATTTATCGGAAGAATCATTGGGGAAATACCGAAACTGCTTCTGGTCAAGGGTCAGGATCACAGCACATGAAACATATTGTTGTGCCAATCAATTGTTTAATTTCTGAACTTAATGTGAAGCGTTTACTGGATATTCCATGTGGAGACTTCAACTGGGTACAGCATATCGATCTAACAGGAATTGATTATACAGGTGCTGATATTGTTGATGCATTAATTGAGAAAAATAATAAAGAATTTTGCACCCAAATAATTAGGTTCGATAAAATTGATTTGACTAAAGATCGGCTACCTACAAATGACCTAATTCTCAATAAAGACTGTTTTGTGCATTTTTCATACAACGACATTTTCAAAGCCCTGTATAATATTAAACTATCCGGAAGCCACTACCTGATGACTACTACTTTCACAAAGCATGGCCTAAACCGGGATATTACAACCGGTGACTGGAGACCCCTCAATCTGGAAGAACCTCCTTTCCAATTCCCAAAACCACTCAAACTGATTCCTGAATATTGTGAGGTAGGGTGGGAGATGGAAAACAAAGGTAAGGCACTGGGAGTATGGCAAATTGAAAATATACCAAACTATGAATAATCAATATCTAACAAAACCATTGGCTCATATTGAAATCAATAATAGAAAATAAGATTAAATGTCCGGTTTGTGGCTACAACGTTCAGCTTAGCACAGAGAATGCTTCATGTGGGAAGGATCATCATTTTACAATCAAAAATGGGGTTTACCAAATTTTGAAGCCACAGTTTAAAGTCGAATTGGAGCAGTACCTACATGCTTTTGAGGATTTTAGAAAACCATTTACTGATTTAATTGATCCCAATTGGTTTAAAGATTTGCCTTTCGTTGACTTTGATCAGGAGCAATGGAATTTACGGAAATTGGATATGAGCCTGATTGAAAAGTTGAAACTAAAAAGGGGTAAAGCATTGGATGTGGGAGCCTGGACAGGATGGCTTTCAAACAGACTGGTCGGTCTAGGATTTAAAGTCACTGCAGTTGATTTCTTCATTCACCACCTTGATGGTCTGGGTGCAAACAGATACTTCAATAATAAATGGCTCAGCATACAAATGGATTTGAATGATCTTTCGATTATTAACCAAAAATTTGATCTGATCATAGTAAACAGATCACTTCAATATTTTATCAACCTCGACAAGACAATTCAGGATTTAATATCATTATTAAACAATGGAGGGACTCTTCTTTTGACAGGAGTATCATACCAGAAAAACCCAAAAAGCATCATCAGCCATCTCAAAACCGTAGATGAGTCTTTTATGGGGACATATCAGACAAGTTTAAAAATAGTTCCATTCAAAGGTTACCTGGAAATAGATGATTTGAACATACTAAAACGCTCTGGTATAAATCTATTTTTGTACAAACAGCTGCGATTAAAGTCGATGCTAGGTCACTTGTATCACAAAAAACCGATTTACTACTATGGAGTTTACAGTAAATCAGAATAAAGATATGATAACCTGAGCTCGATATAATTTATACGCTTTATTGTATCGAACTCAGGTTATTACTGTTTACAACACGATGAACCAGAAACTGAATTTCGTGTAAAATGATAAGTGATATCTCAGAAATAATTGGGACAGCCTACTCCGGTTTAGGGTAATCAATCAGGCCGTCATTTACAGGGGTACAATAATCAATATCGTTAATAATAACCGGTTCAGATCCAAGGAGGCCAATGCCATATTCTACCCAATATTGATAGGAACCGGGTTGAGTAATAGTGATGCTTGTTCCGCTTTCATTTGTAGACCATACATAATTATTAAAGCCTTTTTCAGCTGTTAAGGTAATGGACTTGCCATTTGTTTGACACTCAATCTTTGGGCGATCTGGAAAGTTTGGAAGTTCTTGGTGATATACCCTATAGGAAACAAATGTATCCTGAAGAAAAATATCTGCCGCAACATAGCCATAAGGGTTATACAATGAGGCGGTTGGAGAAGGTAATCGTGTGTTTCCCCATCCTGCAATTTTATACCCATTATCCAAAACCCTAAAACTTCCCAATGCATTTGAGCTAAATGGAAGTGAATATTTAGTTTCAGAAACCAAGGTAGCGGTCATGTTGATGGTATCCAAATGGTATTCTATTCCTCTTGCATTTGGGAACATATATTGATTATCAAAAATACTGATATTTCCGTTGGGCAATCTGCATGCATCATGCTGGCCAATAAAACCATGGTCGTTAACAAATTTAAAGTCAGAAAATTTACCACCCAATTTCCAGATAACATTTCCGGTTTGATGATCTATTTTGCAAACCAGGTTACCTCCGCGAAACGATACCAGCAGGTTATCATCATAGTCCAGATAAATAGAATTGGCATGTACATAGTCGAAATTATCAGCGTTGTAATTATATAGGGTATCAATAAATAGAGCAGGATCAAGGTGATCAATTGATTCCCATTGAAAAACGATCTTTTTGAATCTATCAAATTCTTGAATTACAGCTCCTTTAATTTTGGTTGTTTTACTTCCTCGAACACCGTTAAAAGTATAGGTTGATAGATCTCTTACATATGTTTTATGACCAAGGAGGCACCGGTTTCCATTTGGTAAAATAATGTATTCATGGATATCACTTTTAATATCATTTATGGTTTTGATGGTATCCATAATATTAAAGCCATTGTCCAATTCAAAATTTCTGACGAAACCTGATGAACGTTTGGAAAAAGAATATAGATCTACCTCCGGATGGTACTTAAAATTGAGTATTTTATTTGAGTCGGCAGCAGCCCATGCTATATAACCATACTTATCTAAAATTTGGATGCTCTCGATAACACCCGGAGCCAGTCCAGAGTAAAAAGGTGCATAGAGATAGTACATATCAGGATACGTTGAATTATATTGGTGGAATTCGAAAGATGGAAATCCATTTGGAACAGGACGATTAATATTTTGTGCATTTAAAAACAAAGCTGGAAACATCAGGAAACAACAGAATAAATTCTTCATAAAACAAAAATAAGCTATTAATTCAGAAGACCAAATTGTATCTGATGTTTCGTAATTTGTAATTATATTTTAATCCAAAACCGTTTATAATCTGACTTTTGGTGCTGCTGATGGAGAATTAAGAAGTAGAAAAAAAATGAAGATGAATTTACAAATCAGTGGTGCCAATTCGTTTCAAAATATAATTGTTCCAGAACCAACCATTCATGGTATTGACAAAAACATCGCTATTTTGAGGGAGTAGCATCAATTCGTCAACAAACACGCCCGGTTGATCATACGGTTGCTCAACATATAGCTTTACAGCATGCTCCTTTGTTATTTCTATGGGGATACTCCATCTCATCCAATTTTTCCAATAGGTAGATGTTTTTTTTGCCTTCCATAAATGATTAGTTGAAATCACCTTTCCATCCTTGT
>Ga0209475_10004596_pt1 | contig 11792 bp, 8 predicted proteins | sample tdDd471_FD_187128 | JGI IMG/M metagenome (GOLD analysis project Ga0209475, IMG submission 187128) | Marine sediment microbial communities from the Atlantic coast under amendment with organic carbon and nitrate - tdDd47.1 (SPAdes)... | ecosystem: Environmental > Aquatic > Marine > Coastal >...
CGAAACCTGGTGGTTGCTTCGATAGTTGGAAAAGTTTGTTGCAGCACAGTGGCGTAGGCATCTCCGGTCATATCCGAAGTAAAGTCACTCGATTCCATGAAAAGGGTTATTTGCAACAAATAAGTCCTCTCAATATTTTCATGAAACTTATCAAAGCTGTACTCGTACTTTACAATAATTATGAGGAATAGTGCACAGGCCAGTCCCATGGTTAGCCCCAGGATATGTATAAAAGAGAATAGTTTATTCCTTAACAAGTTTCTCCAGATAACGGTAATATAATTTCTGATCATTTTTAGTATTTTCAAAACAAAGGGCTAATTGCATGCCATGCTTTTTAAGCGGCTGAAATTAATATATTTAGCAGGCCATCTAAAAGGTAGGCTTTTTAAAAGTGTCCAGATGTTTGACACTTGATGTTGAAATAATGGACACTTTGCTTGGTTCGCTGTGGTGCACCAATTATCTTTGTTAAAAACTAAAGTATATGAAACCTTCCATGGGTAGGATTCTAATAGCAGATGACAAAAGGGCGATCCTTAATTCACTGGAGTTACTGTTGGAAGATTATTTCGACGAGGTTGTTACAATATCCAACCCTAACCAGATACCAGCTTTGGTTAGGAAGCAGGCTTTTGATGTTTATTTACTGGACATGAATTTTTCTGCGGGCACTGCAACAGGTAACGAAGGATTATTTTGGTTGAATAAAATTAAAGAATTCGATTCGGAAGCGGTTGTTGTTTTTATTACTGCTTATGGGGATGTTGAATTGGCTGTGAAAGCTGTGAAGTCGGGAGGCTTTGATTTTATTTTAAAGCCATGGGAAAACCAAAAACTAATCACTACACTCTCCGCAGCAGTTAAATTCAGGCAGTCGAAAAATGAAGTTGAGAAACTGGCAAGAAAAGAAGCAAGCCTCAAAAATGATATTTCCGAATCTTTTCCCCTGGTGAAAGGAAGATCTAAGGCCATGGAGCCTGTGTATGAGATCATCAAACGTGTTGCTCCCACTGATGCCAATGTTTTAATCCTCGGTGAAAATGGTACTGGAAAGGAGGTGATTGCACGTGAAATACACAGGCAAAGCAAACGAAAAGATGAAATATTCTTTTCGGTGGATGTTTCTTCATTAAGTGAAGGAATTTTAGAAAGCGAACTTTTTGGTCATGTCAAAGGAGCGTTTACCGGAGCCCAAAACGACAGGCACGGCAAGTTTGAAGCTGCTTCAGGTGGAAGCCTTTTCATGGATGAAATTGGCAATATGGGTTTGCAATCGCAAGCCAAATTATTGACAAGCCTGCAAAACAGAACAGTAACTCCGCTTGGTTCTATAAAAGAAATCCCTTTTGATATCCGCTTGATCTGTGCTACAAACAAAAGCATCGAAAACCTGATTACTGATGGCCAGTTCAGGGAAGATTTATTTTACCGGATCAACACTGTAACTATACACCTGCCTCCTTTGCGGGAGCGACAAGAAGATATACTTCATCTGGCTGATTTCTACCTGAATTTGTATGCAAGGAAATATGGGAAGCCTGAATTGAGAATCAATGAAAATACCCGTAAAAAGCTGGAAAAAAATCCCTGGAAGGGAAACGTCAGGGAACTCCGGAATGCAATCGAAAAAGCTGTGATATTATCTGATTCGGATCAACTTATAGATCGCGATTTTAGCCTGGAAGGAAATCCTCATACATTAATCGAATTAAATGAATTAATGCCATTGAACACTCTCGAGAAGAAGGCAATTTCACATGCAATACAATTGCATAAAGGCAACTTGAGCAAGGTGGCCAAAGATTTAAAAATAAGCAGGCAAACGCTTTACAATAAAATCAAAAAGCATGGTCTTTAAAAACTTTTATTTGCAAACCGGGTTGCGCTTACTCTTATTGATCATAACGGCAATTGTACTGACATGGCTTGTGGTATCAGGGCAGAAGTTGATTTTTATCCTGAATTTACTCGCACTTTTGGTCCTGCAACTTATCTGGCTGCTGTGGTACCTTAACAAATGGAACAGGGAATTGTATGATTTTTTCAGGGGATTAAAAGAATCCAATTACGAGATTCCCCGCCACTTGGGGTGGAAATGGTTGCGTCCCATGGAATTGCCTTTAAAGGAATTGAAAGATTTTCTGCGCAAGCAACAAGTACAAAAGGAGATTGAAAATGAGTACTTCAGAGTGATGAGCGAACAGGTGGCTACAGGTATTTTGGTTTTTGATCAGGAATGGGAAGTCAGGTTTTCTAATAAAGCTGTATTGAATTTGCTCAATCTTGAGGTGATCAGAAACATTCATACTATAGAGAGGTCACAGGCTGAAATCGTTAGCTTATTAAAGGAAATGACTCCGGGTGCGGCAACAGAATATGTTCTCAAGGCAGATCAAAATCCAAAAATACTGATGATACATTCATCTGAATTTGTAACTGAAGATAAACGATATAAAGTTTTTGTTTTCGACAACATTCAGCAACTGATTAATCGCAAGGAGGTGGAAAGCTGGCAGAAACTCATTCGTGTGCTCAACCATGAGATTATGAATTCTATTGGGCCCATCAAGTCAACCACCGAATTACTCATCGAAAAGTGGGAAGTTACGATGTCTGATCCTGAAGAACAAAAAAAGTTAGCTGCAAAGACCATCAAAGGCCTGGCTGTAATTGGCGATAGGAGCACCAGCCTGGCGGAATTTGTAAATGCTTACCGCAGCCTGACCAAGAATCCCATCCCGGAATTGACTTTGGTGAAGTTGGATGAATTGCTAACTGAAATTATTCAGTTGTTTGAAGAGGAACTAGCCAGCAATGAGATTGAACTTAACTTAAACATAAATGATAAAGCAGATATTCATGCCGATAAGGCTTTCGTTCAACAAATCCTGGTCAACCTGATTAAAAATGCGATCGAATCATTTCTAGACTCGGATCGTGAACAGCGAATCATTGATATAAATGCATGCCAGAGTAACCAGCGCGTTTTAGTTGTAATTAAAGACAATGGGAAAGGCATGAGCAGCGAAATTCTCGAAAACGCATTAATCCCATTTTTTACAACCAGGGAAACAGGATCTGGTATTGGTTTAAGTTTGGCGCGCCAACTCATGTTTTCAATGGAAGGGTCTCTTGAAATACGGAGTAGGGAAGGGAAAGGGACGGAAGTGAGGCTGTTGTTTTAGTTTTTTATGACCAGGTTTAATGCTCTGTCAAACCCGGCTTGTGCAAGGAAAAACCTGCGCCTTGTTCAAAACCAAGGAAATTTCTTTTATCAATACACAACAATTTTTCAGGCATATTTTATCCTTCAATAATCATAACTTTGTGGTCATAATTTTTTTGCATGGCAGCGAATCCAATATTAGCTTTTAATATGAAACAAAAAGGCATTCTGTTCCTGATAGGATGCTTGATTTTTGTTTCGCTAAAGGCTTATCCCGGGGATAAGAACAAAAGTGCTTTTTCAACCTACTCGCTGGCAGCGGACATTCATTATGGGTTTGTAATTCCCCATCATCCTGAAATGTGGGCTTTAACCGATGGCTATTTTTCTTCGTTTGAATTCAGCATAATAAAGCAAACCAATGGAAGGCGAGCCTGGCAATATCAGTACCGCTATCCACAAATTGGTCTTGCATACCGCTATTCTAATTTTGGAAGATCGGAATTTCTGGGTGAAAGCCACTCACTGGTTTCCTTTATTGTATTCCAGATTGTTAGTCGCGAGAAATTTAAACTTGGATTCAAGACGGGCCTTGGTTTAGGGTACATGTCCAAAAAATTTCACAGGTTAGAAAATTACAAGAACCTGGCCATTGGTTCTACCTTGAACGCAGCAATTTCGTTTGAGCTAACAAGCAAAATAAGGCTGAGTAAGCGCCTGTTTTTAAGTGCCGGGATATCGATGAACCATATTTCGAACGGAACTGTAAAAACCCCAAATTACGGATTAAACATACCTGCTATTTTTGGTGGGATTACCTATAAATTAAACAACCAACCTGTACAATTTCTTAAACCGGATTCTATCCCTGATAAGAAAGGGAAGAAAAATTTCAGGCTGATGTTTTGGGGTGCCAGCAAGCAGGTTGATCAAAACTGGAGCGATAAATTTTTAGTCTATGTAGTTACTGGTGATTACTCAAATTATTACAACAATCGCAGCCGCTACCTGATCGGCTTTGATTTGATTTATGATGAATCTGTAAAATATGTTCTGGGCCAGGAAGGGACTGAAATAACCAATGACAAAGAAACCATCAAAGTTGGCTTGAATGTCGGGCACGAATTTGTTCTTGAGAAGCTTTCGCTTTACTTTGCAATTGGAGCTTATGTTTATGCCATCGATAAACCGGATGGTTTGATTTATGATAAAATTGGAATTAACTATGCGGTAACAAGGCATTTAATGCTTGGAGTTACATTGAAAGCACATTATGCCAAGGCTGATTATTTATGCATAGGAATTGGAATCAATTTATGATGATGAATGGATTGAGATACATTGCGACGATCATTTTGGTCTCAGGAATTTTCCTGACTTATTCTTCTTGTTCAAAGGAACAAACCAACCAGTGTTTGGGTGGCCGTGGAGAAACAAGAACCGAAAGCCGTGGATTTTACCCCTTCAGTAATGTTTCTGTTTATGACAATATCAGCCTAATGATTATTCAGGGGCAAGAATACCAGGCAAGTATTATCACCGGAAAAAATATTATGCCCTTTATTACCACCGAAATTAAAAACAACACCCTGATAATTCATAACGAAAGTGCATGTCCAATGTTAAGCGACCCCTGGAATTATGTGCAGGTTGAACTTACGCTTCCAGATTTTGATTCATTATTCATTTCAACCGCTGGTGAGGTGGCTATAGCAGATACTTTTCGAACTGATGAATCATGGATTAGGATTGAAGATAGCTCGGGAGATATCAATCTCAATTTTGATGTGTTCAGGCTGTATGTTAACTACCAAAAAGGTACTTCAGATGTTTTCATTAACGGTCAGGGTCATGATGGTATTTTTTATACTGCAGCCTACGGTGTACTCGATACCAGGGAATTCATCCCATTGCATACCGTCATCAACAACAGCAGCTCAAATGATTGTTTCGTGGCAAGTGGCATCAAAACACTGGATGCCAAAATAAGCAATCTGGGTAATATTTATTACCTGAATGACCCCCTTTACCTTATTGAAGTTATCGAAGGCTCCGGAGAATTAATAAAACTTGATTAGTAAGCTTTTGCGAAGATCACTCGTTCTTTGCTGGGTTTCCCCGAAAAAATACATTGGCCATCTTCCTGTGGGTTGTCTAACGGGATTGCCCTGATGGTTGCTTTTGTTGCTTCCTTAATTTTTTGTTCTGTTTCCTCGGTGCCGTCCCAGTGTGCATAAACAAAACCGCCCTTTTCAACTTGCTCCTTAAACTCATCCCATGAATCTATCTTAAAACTATTGGCTTCCCTAAACGAATAAGCTTTCTGATAAAGGTTGTCTTGAATTTGTTCGAGCAGATGTTCAATCTTATTCTCTATATCAATCATCTGGTAAGATTCCTTCTCCAGCGTATCCCGGCGAGCCACCTCTACAGTTCCATTCTCAAGATCCCTTGGTCCGATCGCCAGCCTGATGGGAACTCCCTTAAATTCATACTCAGCAAATTTCCATCCTGGCTTTTGCGTATCACGGTCGTCATATTTAACTGATATTCCTTTAGCTTTCAATGCTTCCATTATTGCTACGGCCTTTTCAGATATTGCATCAAGTTGCTCCTGCTTTTTATAAATTGGTACAATAGCTACTTGAATAGGAGCCAGGTTAGGTGGCAATACTAGTCCTTTGTCGTCAGAATGGGCCATAATTAGTGCACCCATCAAGCGGGTAGAAACACCCCATGAAGTTGCCCAAACATATTCCAGTTTGTTTTCTTTGGTAACATATTTTACATCAAATGCTTTGGCAAAGTTTTGTCCAAGAAAATGTGAAGTTCCCGATTGCAGGGCCTTCCCGTCCTGCATCAAGGCTTCAATACAATAAGTATCAACAGCGCCGGCAAACCTTTCAGCCGGTGATTTCAATCCCCTGATTACCGGTACAGCCATCCATTTCTCGGCGAACTCTGAATAAACTTTCAAAATCTTTAGGGTTTCCTCAACTGCTTCCTCTTTGGTTGCATGTGCTGTATGGCCCTCCTGCCAGAGGAATTCAGCTGTACGCAAAAACAAACGAGTCCTCATTTCCCACCTCACCACATTGGCCCACTGGTTAACCAGAATAGGTAAATCGCGGTACGATTGAATCCATTTTCTGTATGTATCCCATATAATTGTTTCCGATGTAGGGCGGACGATTAATTCTTCCTCAAGTTTGGCATCTTCGTCTACAACAACACCTTTTCCGTCCTCGGCGTTTTTCAGTCTGTAATGTGTTACAACTGCACATTCTTTAGCGAAACCCTCAACATGCGATGCTTCTTTGCTGAAGAATGATTTTGGTATGAATAATGGAAAATATGCATTGGAATGACCTGTATCTTTAAACATCTTGTCAAGGGCGGCCTGCATTTTCTCCCAAATGGCATATCCATAGGGCTTAATTACCATACTTCCTCTTACTGCTGAGTTTTCAGCAAGATCTGCTTTGATTACAAGGTCGTTATACCATTGTGCATAGTTTTCTTCACGTGTTGGGAAATCTTTAGCCATAATTATCTTTGGTATAGTTTTTGGATTAAAATGAGCGATTTAATTTGGTATAAAAATCGATTTGAATTGCTGCAAAAATAGATAAATAATTAAACGGAAGATTGTTGACCGGTAGATTTGGTAAATTTAATAAGAGCGGAGGTTTTAAAAATGAAAAAGTTCATCATATTAATCAGCGTAGTTTTTTTGCTTGGGGCTTGTAAATCTTCTCACGATAGCGCCTCGATGTACGATGATGTTTACTATTCTCCCAAATCAGACAAGAGCAAAGGAGTAGCCGCTGTTCAATCCACCAGCAACCCGGATTTAAATTATGGCAGCAATACAGTAACCGGAACTCCTGAGACTACTTCTGAAGCAAACAGGAGCTATTTGGAGGATGGAGAATACGCTGATTACCAATCGTACTATTATACCGAAACCGGTGATACTTTACCTTCCGCTGAAACTACTGCACAGGATGATTATAGCTATGTTGAATCAGGTTATGAAGATTATTATGATTATGAGTATGCTTCACGGATAGATCATTTTCATAACTCAACAGGAAACTTTGACTACTATGCACCGGTTTATACTAATGCCTGTTATTCCCCTGGGATGTCTTTTGGTATGGGCTATGGATGGGGCATGCCATCAGCTTATTTTTCAATGGGATTTGGGTGGGGATATCCCTATTACAACCCATGGTATTATGATCCATGGTATTCCGGCCCATATTATGGATATGGCGGCAGTTACTGGGCGGGATATAACAATGGTTATTGGAACGGCTATTATGCTGGTGGCGGTGGATACTATGGTGGTGGAGGATATTACCCCGGTGAAGGAGGAGACGAATATTATCCAGGTGATTATTATGGGCCGAGAACATCCAGAAATAGTAGTTATGTTGGAGAGTCCGGCAGCAGAGACTCAAGAATTGATGGTGGTGATGAACTGCAAAATAATGGATCTTCAACCAATCGTAGTTCTGGAGGAACTGGTGCTGCAGTGGGTGGAGCTACAGCAATTCAGGCAAGTGGGAGTACTGGCAATGAGCGATCTGACAGGGAATTTAAACCTGTTGAAGGATCGGCGACAACAAGCATTGATGCAGGGTCTGTATCATCTTCTGAAAAGCTAACAAAACCAGGTGAAAACGGAAGTATTTCATCCGGTAAAACCGGTCAGGAGCAGGAAAAAGGTACGTCAGCAAGGACTGCCGATGTTGGTGAATCACAGAAACTGGCAAAGCCCGGGCAAACTTCAATTTCTACAGAGGGAAGTTCCAGGAATGACAGGACAGGGCAGCAGAATGCTAACAGGAAAACTTATTCTGCTCCGGCAAATACAAGAGATAATGGAGTGGTTTCTAGAACAAAGAAATATGCCAAGCCCAGTTCCAACGATCTACAAAAAACCACAAAACCAAAAAATTACAGTTCACCAAGTTATAATAGGCCCAGGTCGAGCAATGAATATACGGTTCCCAATGCGAGGACAATCAGTGATGGATCCTTAAGCAGGAGTAATTCCGGTTCAATCTCAAATCCTGGTAATTCGAAAAGTTCAAAATCTTATTACACACCTTCCAGGTCGAAAAACAGTTTTTCATCACCTACTCAATCGAAAACCTACACCAGTCCCGGAAGGTCGTCCAGTGGGAGTTATTCAAGCCCTGCACGATCAACACCCACATACTCTTCACCCACAAGATCTTCTGGGAGTATATCCCCCTCAAGGTCATCAGGTAGTAGTTCGGGAGGAAGTAGCAGGTCATCCGGCAGCTCCTCAGGTGGTGGTAAAAGAGGTCGTTAAGCTTTTACATTCTGATATTTAAACAATTTAATAATTAATAAAATGAAAAGATTCATTTTAATAGCAGGTGTTATATTCTTTTTCCTGGTCACAGGATTTGGCCAGAATGAAGATGATGTTCTGAGGTACTCTACTTACGGAGTTATCGGATCGGCCCGATACATGGGGTTGGGTGGTGCTTATGGAGCATTAGGAGCTGATTTTTCTACCATGAGTTCAAACCCTGCGGGAATTGGACTTTATAAAAAATCTGAGTTTTCTATTTCTCCATCCATTTTCTTCAGCGACACAAAAAGTACATATAACGGAACAACAGTTGATGATGGTAAAAATAGTTTTGCTTTAGGCAATGCCGGCCTTGTGATTTCACAAAAGCCCGTCGACAGGCTAGACAGGAACCCATTAGAAAACTGGCAAATTGGATTTGGAATTAACCGTCTAAAGGATTTTAACAACAGGGTGAAAATTGAAGGCGTGAACAGTGATAACTCAATTCTTGATACTTACGTTGAATATGCAACAGGAAAAAATCCTCAAACCCTCAATAGCTTTGATACACGACTTGCATTTGACACTTATTTGATCGATACCATACCGGGCACATCCCCCGATTTCCAATACATCAATGCTTACGAATATATAGGCGGTTTTACCAGCACACTTCAACGAAAGTCGATCGAATCAAGCGGTTCTCTCAACGAATGGGTTTTGGCAGGTGGAATCAATGTTTCTGATAGATTTTACCTTGGGTTATCATTAGGTTTTCCGACGATCCGTTACGAACAGAAGTCTACGTACACCGAGATCAACCAAAATCCTGATAAAGACATTGACGAGTTTCACGTTTTCGAAGACCTTGAAACAAGAGGTAGCGGCTTTAACTTTAAAGCTGGTGCCATTCTGCGTTTGCTTCCCTTCCTGCGAATTGGAGCAGCTTTTCATACACCAACCTGGTACCACAAGATGAATGATAAATGGAGTACCAGGATGGATGCCTATTATGCCAATGGCGATTATTTTGAGGCCACCTCACCAAACGGCAGTTACGATTATGAAATGCAAACCCCCTGGAAAGCAATTGGAAGCGCTGCTTTGGTTTTGGGCAGGCTTGGACTAATCAGTGCCGACGTTGAATATGTCAATTATTCAGAAGCCAGGTTAAGTGCTGGTGATTACGGATTTTATGATGAGAATAAAGCCATTGAGAATTCTTATACCGAAGCCATTAATGCCCGGCTGGGTGCAGAACTTAATATTGGGGTAATGCAATTCAGGGGAGGATATGGGTACTACGGCAGTCCTTTTGCTTCAGAAATCAATGATGGGGAGCGTCAAACTATTTCGTGTGGATTGGGATACAGAGGTAAATCTGTTTATACCGACCTGGCATTTTCATACAATACCTCAACTCTGGATTATTACCTGTACGGAACTGACAACATTAGCGTAAACCCTGTAGGTAATGAGTATACCGGATACACGTTTATGTTTACATTAGGATACCGATTTGATTAGCACTTTAGGTTAACTTTTATATATAAAAAAAGGAGCGGTTGTCCGCTCCTTTTCTTTTATCCCATTTCGGCTTTCACCACATCGGCAATTTCGTCGTCAACTAAAATCCTTCCGCAATATTCACACACAATTATTTTTTTGTGCATCCTGATGTCAAGTTGATGCTGAGGAGGTATTTTGTTGAAGCATCCGCCACAGGCATCACGCTCGATTTGTACCACAGCCAATCCATTCCTGGCATTTTTTCTGATCCTGTTGTAGGCTGTAACAAGGCGATCTTCGATCATCCCATGAAACTCTTCAGATTTATCAATCAGTGCCTGCTCTTCTTTTTCGGTTTCTTCAACAATATCCGAAAGTTCTGATTTCTTTATCCGCAAATCCGATTCACGTTCTTTAAATTTGCTTTTCGATTCTTTAATCTGCTCTGTTTTAGCTTCCAGGGTTGAAGTAAACTCTTTTATTCGCTTGTCGGAAAGCTGAATTTCAAGATTTTGAAATTCAATCTCTTTCGTCAATGAATCGTATTCACGATTATTGCGAACATTCATCTGCTGCTCCTCGTATTTTTTGATCAATGCTAAACTCTCCTTCATGGATTGCTTTTTCTCTTCTACCTGTTTTTCGTAGCTATTAACTTCTTCTTCAAACTTTTCCACCCGGGTCTCCAACCCAACAATCTCATCTTCAAGATCCTGAACTTCCAATGGCAATTCGCCCCTGATAATTCTTATTTTATCAACCTGCGAATCGATTTGTTGTAAGCTATAAAGTACATGCAATTTTTTCTCAATAGAAACCTCGGCAACCTCCACCCCTTCTTCGGTAGTTTTGCCCGTATTTAGTTCTTTAGATTTTTTTGAACTTTCTTTTGCCATATCGTGCTGAAATTAAACTGTTTAATTTATCAAAGATAATTAATTGGATTCGTATTTATTTCCGAATTTCGGACGGCAAAGGTAGAATTTTTTTTCTTTATAATGTTCATTAATAATTCTTTGGTAAATTGTTCGCTCTCATAATGCCCAACATCAGCAATGATGATCTTATTGTCAGCTTCAAAAAAATCATGGTATTTCATATCACCTGTTATAAAAACATCTGCACCAGCACCAATCGCATTCCGCAGGAGAAAACTTCCACTTCCGCCACACAACGCAACTTTTGATATTTTTTCCCTGCAAATGGCTGTGTGTCTTACACAGCCGGTGTTGAATATTTTTTTTATTTTTGATAGAAATTCCCGGGTATTCTCAGGCTTTTCCAACTCCCCAACCATTCCGGCACCCACATTGCCAAATTGATTTTCGATTGGATAGATATCATAGGCTACCTCCTCATAAGGGTGGGCCTGGATCATGGCCGACACTATTCTGCTTTTTAGATAGCCGGGAAATACGGTTTCGACTCTGACTTCTTTTTCAAAATGTAATTTATCCACCTTGCCCACAAACGGATTTGCCCCGTCGTTTGCCCTGAATGTTCCTTCACCATTGGTATTAAAGCTACAACTATCGTAATTACCAATATGGCCAGCTCCAGCTTTAAATATAGCATCCCTCACCTTCACAACATGATCGGTCGGGCAGAAGGTGACGAGCTTTTTAAGAATATTTTCTTGTGGACTTAGAATTATAGTATTTACAAGGGCAAGCTTTTGAGCGATGGAAGCATTTACACCATTTTGAACATTATCAAGATTTGTGTGTGCCGCATAAATTGCTATGTTGTTTCTTACGGATGAAACAATCATCCGTTCAA
>Ga0209475_10004597_pt1 | contig 11790 bp, 9 predicted proteins | sample tdDd471_FD_187128 | JGI IMG/M metagenome (GOLD analysis project Ga0209475, IMG submission 187128) | Marine sediment microbial communities from the Atlantic coast under amendment with organic carbon and nitrate - tdDd47.1 (SPAdes)... | ecosystem: Environmental > Aquatic > Marine > Coastal >...
AATAAACATGAGGTACGAATGTATATTTTGACGAGTTTATTTGATTTTAGGGAAATTGAATGATTCTTAGCATTTATCGGTCAGCGGCGGGGTTCTTTGTTTACTTTCTTGAGCTGTAGCAAGAAAGTAAAAGCCCAGCGGCTTGAGCGATAAATAAAGCATTAATTAGCTCTCCATACTTCACATTACCACAATTTAAAATAATTAATTCACAATGGATTAAAAGTTTCAGGCTATCCCTTCATTTTTGGCTTGATCCAAAAACGAAGCAAAAAAATCAAGATAAAACGAAGCTTCCTCCCACGTATTCTTAGCAAACTTATTCTCAATGCGAATCATTATTAGAAGCCTGAATCTTTAGTAAAGTCATCAATTACCCTCGCATGGCCCGCCGTTTTCTCTGGCCCACCCACCGGGCATCTGATCATTTATAAAAGTTGAAGAGTTAAAAAGTCCTGTTACTCTCGGAAAAAGTAATTGTAAAGGCCATTTATCACTTAACACTTATCATTTATCACTTTATAAAAACCACCAATGATTCACAATTCGGTTCCGCCTACTGAAAAATGCGTTAATAGAATTGAACAATTGAGCGTTAAGAAATCAAATCTGTTTGAGGATAAATAAACATGAGGTACGAATGTCTATTTTGACGAGTTTATTTGATTTTAGTGAGGTTGATCAATTCTTAGCATTTTTTTAGTCAGCGGCGGGATTCTTTGTTTACTTTCTTAAGCTGTAGTAAGAAAGTAAAAGCCCAGCGGCTTGAGCGGTTATAAAAGTTTAAAGTACCTTACACTTCCTGAATCCGGCATCCTGTTTCCCGAATCCGGATTAAATTTATCATTAAAGCCCTCACCCACTACCTCATCATCAACTAAAGAAGCCCAACGCACTGGACAGCTTAGGTGTAAATTTCTTTTCATATTAGAGCCAACAAAAAATCCCTGCCGATTGGCTGTTGTGCCCCGGCAAGGATCATCTAAATTTTATTCATCTATTTTTTACGGCTAAGTAATACTTCTTTTACAACCCTGTTATTTATGATAGCTGTTTGCACAATCAAATCGGGAGTTTTAAATTCAAATTTCCATTTTACAGGTGCGTTCTCCGGGTTTACAATAACCAATTCACCCTTGTTTGAAGAGGTAAACCAAGCATTACAAATTTCGATTACGGGAGACGATTTTATAAGTTCGGCAACAATAAACTTGTCAAGCTTACGGTCGTAACCAAAGAGTTGCTTTATCGATTCAAGCTTTTTACCATTGCTTACAATCTCACTGCTACACATCATTCCTGTTCCAAACGGAGTATTTTCAGTTACCAGAATGGTGTCTTTACCCAATTCACATTGCCAGGTACCGATAAACTGTTTCATTAATTCAACCTGGTTGGGTTTCGGCTGGCTTGTTTGCGCCACCACTCCATTTACACTAATTAATACAAGAAATGTACTTAGTAATAATTTGCAAATTGTTTTCATAGGGCTAATTTTTAGGCTTCTGGGTTAGAATTGTATAAATATACAAAGGGTTTAGAATTTAGAGCATATATTGTTATTAAAATATAACAATCTCTTTTAAGCGCTGTAGGCGCGACATGTAGTAGCCCAGGGCAACGCCCTGGGTGAGAAATTGCGAAAAATTACCGGCGCAAATACGATTTATTTAACCTTTTAAGGATTCATGCGCCGGAACGAATAAATTCTAATCTTTAATACTCTTTAAACTTCTGTCAATTACGGTGCATGGTCGCAATGTATAATCTGAAGCATTGCATTTGCACCGGTTAGTATTGCACATCCTTTTCCCGGGGCGATGCCTTCGAGTGTTCGAAACATCACCTGATGCCTGGAGGGTATCATATTATTGTAGAATGTTGTTTTATACAGATACGTCGACCTCAGCGAGGTCGCATTATATTTCATGTTGCATTGTAATATGCGACCTCGCTGAGGTCGTGCGCTAATTTTGTATTGTTTTCTACAATAATGTGACTTCTCTGAAGTCAAAATAGCAATATATAAATATCACAATAAGGTTTCAAACACTCGACGCCGATGCCCCGGGCTAATATGTTAAAGGCTTTCAGCCTTTTTAAAGAAACATTAAATAATTACGCTTTTAAGTGCGATATGTAGTAGCCCAGCGGCTTGAGCGATTAATAAAAGACGAAAGGTAAAAACACCTTACATTCCCTGAATTCGGCATCCTGTTTCCCGAATCCGAATTATATTTATCATTAAAATCCTCACCCGCTACCTCATCATCTTCTAAAGGAGCCCAACGCACTGGAAACAAATCACCTTTTAATACCTCATAAAAAATACCAATGATTCACAATTCGGTTCCGCCTACTGAAAAATGCGTATAGAGAATCAAAAAATTTAGCGTTATGAAATCAAATCTGTTTGAGGGAAATTTGAAATGAGGAACGAATGAAAATTCGCGAGTTTATTTGATTTTAGGGAAATTGAATGATTCTTAGCATTTATCGGTCAGCGGCGGGGTTCTTTGTTTACTTTCTTAAGCTGTAGTAAGAAAGTAAAAGCCCAGCGGCTTGAGCGATTCAAAAAGACGAAAGGTAAAAGAACAGACCATTTATAATTTATCACTTTCTTTTTCACTTATAATTTATCATTTTATAAAAACCACCAATGATTCACAATTCGGTTCCGCCTACTGAAAAATGCGTTAATAGAATTGAACAATTGAGCGTTAAGAAATCAAATCTGTTTGAGGATAAATAAACATGAGGTACGAATGTCTATTTTGACGAGTTTATTTGATTTTAGTGAGGTTGATCAATTCTTAGCAATTTTTTAGTCAGCGGCGGGGTTCTTTGTTTACTTTCTTAAGCTGTAGCAAGAAAGTAAAAGCCCAGCGGCTTGAGCGATAAATAAAAGTTAAAAGCACCTTACACTTCCTGAATCCGGCATCCCGTTTCCCGAATCCGAATTATATTTATCATTAAAGTCCTCACCCGCTACCTCATCATCTCCTAAAGGAGCCCAATGCGCGTCATTATTAATTCATCTTTTACAGCTTATCCCTTCATTTTTGGCTTGATCCAAAAACGAAGCAAAAAAATCAAGATAAAACGAAGCTTCCTCCCACGTATTCTAAGCAAACTTATTCTCAATGCGAATAATTATTAGAAGCCTGAATCTTTAGTAAAGTCATCAATTACCCCCGCATGGCCCGCCGTTTTCTCTGGCTCACGCGCCGGACATCTGATCATTTTTAAAAGAATAAAGTTCTGGTAGCTATTGGGAAAAGGTTAAAAAGTTAAAAGTACCGGCAATTTATCATTTCTAAAACTATTTCACAATCCGCAATTATTAATTATTATTACTCACTCGAACAAGCCGCACACTGCCCATGCTCATTACTAATTATTAATTACTAATTGTTAATTATTCATTTAAGCACTGTAGGTGCGACAAAAAAAAATTAACGATCCATCCATTTTTTAAACTCCGAAACCCGTTCCCTGCTAACCAGTATCTCCTCATCACTGTTCCAGTTTGCAAGCGTAAGCTTTAACCTGCTCGACGAATAGGCCAAAATACGCTCTATGGCTGCAAAATTAACAAGCATGTTTCGGTTCACTCTGAAAAACATTCTTGAATCAACCAGCTGCTCAACCTTGTCCAGCGAATAATCGAGAGCATAATTTTTTCCCTGGCCAACATGAATAAAATTACAACGCTCTTTGATATAGAAACAGTTTATGGCAGCTATTTCGATTGATTTATAATACTCCCCAATTTTAATTAAAAAGCGCTCTTTTTGTTTCGGCTGAAGTTGATTTAACACAGCTTCAAGTTTCGCTAAATCCGGCTTATAAGCATGAACCAGCCTGTACTTTTCAATTGCCTTTTTCAGCTCTTCAGCGGCAATGGGCTTTAGCAGGTAATCGACACTGTTTACTTTAAACGCTTTTAGCATATAAGCATCGTAAGCGGTTGTAAAAATTACGGGTGTTTTAATGCTGCAATTTTCAAAAATCTCAAAGCAAACTCCATCCTCAAGTTGAATATCCATAAATATCAAATCGGGATGTGAATGCGTGTTTAGCCAGTTGCTTGCTTCCTCTACCGAAGCTACAATATCAAGCAGTTCAATCTGCTCATCGAGGCTTGCAAGCGTACGTGTAAGCTTTTGCGCAGCAAGCTGTTCATCTTCTACAATTAATACTCTCATTACGCTGTACGAATTGGTAGTTTAACCACAAACCGGTTGTTCTCTTCACTAATTACCAGTTCTTTTCCCATAATTAAATTCACCCGCTCTTTCAGGTTCGACAAGCCTGTTTGGGTTGAGTTCTCTATTATACTTTTTCGTTGTATTGTATTCGAAACAATTATGCAATCGGCACTGCCAAAAATTTTAATCTCCAGTGGCTTTACCTTCGACATAGCATTGTGTTTTAATGCATTTTCAACCAATAGCTGTAAAGAGACCGGTATAATTTCCCCCCGGGATTTAGTCATGTCAATTTCCAGTGATACTTTCCCTTGTAACCGTTCTTGCTGAAGCATGAAATAGTGTTTTACAAATTCTACTTCTTTATCCAGTTCAATTAAATCGGTTTCTTCGTTCTCCAGCACATACCTGTAGATCCCCGATAGTTTTTGAATATAGTTATCCGACTTCTGAGCATCAACATAAACCAGTTCAGAAAGTATGTTCAAACTGTTAAATAAGAAATGAGGATTTACCTGCGCCTTTAAGGTATTATACCTGAATTTCAGATTTTCTTCGGTAAGCTTCTGCTCCCTTCTGCTCGATTTTTGCCATAAAATATAGAAGAATACACCGGTAAAAAACAGTATCCATAACAGAAAACGCCCGCTTGCAAAACTCAGTTCTGTATTGATAAGCTGCGGCCAAAAGTCCGACAAATCATACCCCATGTAAATAAACCAGCCCAAAGTGCCAATACCAACAGCAATTCCGGCAATAAGACAAGCGGCAACATAAAATAACAGTAAAGCCGGCAGTATTATTTTATTCAGCTTAGTTTGTCCGTAACTTTTGGCTCTGTTAATCATAAAAGTAGCAAGATAGCCTAAACACACCGTCATTATAAAAATGGAAATAAAAGGCACAACAACTGTGGGGTTAAAGGCATTTCCGGTTTGCATATATTTCATTAGCATTGCAATAATTGCGCTAATAAACAAAATGCCCAAATGCCATAAAAGCCAAAACCTGTTTTTTGTTATTTGTCTCTTCATGCTCTTCAAATTTAACAGTTATTTAATCTTATCAAAAACAATTTCCCTTTGTAAATCAATCAATTGTTCTTTTGGAAACATCGGGCTTTTAAGTTTCATAACAACATCCTCTACCATAAGGGAGTATTCAACCTGTTTATCTTTTAATGATATCCACATTTCGCCATAGTATAAAGAGCGCCCCTTTACAGACATTTGCTCATTTTCAATTTTCACCGGATTGTATAAAGATTCAAATTTTACAATGGCACAAATTTTATTATTGTGTTTTGTAATTCCGGTCCATATAAGTTTTTGATAGCGGCTTGTAAATACTGCCCAGTTCTCAAACTTAACATCATAGTTATTCAGTATTTCCGGAATATAGGCTTTATTAAATTCCAGGCTATCGAACACATACCAGGCCAGCCCCTGCATTTGAATAGCATCGGAAACAAGCCATTTTGCAAGGTCTTTCTGAGCCGCTGGAATCACTTTATAAAAATCGGCTTTTAGAAAATTGGTATCGTTTACGGTATAAGAAAAATCGTTAAAGGCAGGCAAAGCCATCAATTGATATTCTGTATGATTAAAATCCTGAATTTGCCCCGTTGCAACATCTTTCCAGCGTACAGACATGTTTTCGGCATCATAAATATAGTTTGCTTTTGCCAGGTTACAATTGATCCTGTTTCCATTGATTGCATCTAAATTCTGCCACTTCATACTTACATCATAGGTCTGATTCCCCGAAGTGTTCGCTCTGATTTCCATTGGTTTCAAATTGAAGTAATGGTCTGCGTCCTCTTTTTGTGCAAACAGACAAGTAGCCATAAACAGCAATACAGGTAATAAATAAGTTCGTTTCATAATTAATCGTTTAAATGAATAATTACCAAAATAAAAGTTTGATAAGCCAATAAGTAAATCATTATTGCAGAGTCGGTATTTCCTGTTGCAGAGTTGCTGATTTTGATTGTTAGGCAGTAAATGGCATTTTACTTTTATAGAACCAGCCATATCTTACTGTTACTACGGCGATAAGTTATTAGGGAAAGAATAAAAAAAAACCAGCCATCCCGATTTTCACAAACCGTACACAAACTACTTTTTTTATTGATGTTGATAGATGGATACCCATTTAAAAAATAAAGCATGGAACTTATTTCCATGCTTTAAATCTCTTTTACTTTTTAATTTTATATTTTTTCTTAATCCGTTTTAAAAGCTTCTTCATAATACCTTTATAGTAATAGGTTTCATTAGTATTAATTTTAAAAAGAAGATACTTATCACCGGTTTTTAGATCCAGGATATACATCGGGGAACTGCTGGTTGCAAACTTATTTCCATAAGTTTTGGTACCACTATTTCGTGTTGCCTTATAGCTTGCAGAATAACCATTAAACAGATTTACACCATCATTCATAGCTGTCATCAAGTCATTCTCCAATACATAGCGACATGTTTTTGCCAATGAATCTTTATACTCTGAACGTCGCGATACTACATAATTAAACGGGTAATCCGGAACTTTTTTCGCCAGCATTTTATTGGAAGTAATTGCATTTTTATTCCTTGTTTTATACATGTGGCGCTCCATCCTCTTCATTTTCTTATCAATGGGCAATTGCTCATACTCTAAAAATATTATTGTCTCTTTATCCAAATCCGCAGGAAGTCCTTTAATCTCCTTTTGTGCATAAACACTAATTACCGGACTAACGAGCAATAAAATAAATAATAGATTTAATCTTTTTTTCATCCTTTTAAATTTAATTCAACTTTATACAATTTCAACATTTCATTCTAACTGTAACATTAATAATATTTACTACAAAGCCCAACAGATGGTCTTTACATTAGTTTCAGGTGTTTAAATTATAAAATTTCAGCCCCCCTCCAAAACAAAAAACACTACATATGGATAAAATTTAAGGTAAATACTTTAAAAGCTGCCCTTCCCCGTCTGTTATGGTACACGGGGCATTTAACAAATTCATGAACCATAACTATGTTCTGAATCATTAATTTTTCTCATCAGAATTATTTATTTTTGAGGCGTATCAAAAATCGAAACTATGCTTGATAAATTCTTTTCGCTCACGAAGAACAAGACAACTGTAAAAACGGAAATTATTGCAGGTATTACAACCTTTATGACCATGGCCTATATCCTGGCAGTAAACCCCGATATTTTGGGTGCCGCCGGAATGGATAAGTCTGCCGTATTTACCGCCACTGCATTGTCGGCCGTAATTGCAACCATGGTTATGGCCCTTGTAGCCCGCCTGCCATTTGCTTTAGCTCCGGGTATGGGACTAAATGCCTTTTTCGCTTTTACAGTGGTTATCGGAATGCACTACTCATGGCAGTTTGCATTAACTGCAGTATTTATCGAAGGTATTATCTTCATTTTATTAACCGCGTTTAATGTCCGGGAACTGATTGTAAACAGTATCCCAATCAATATGAAGCATGCAGTGTCGGCCGGTATCGGTTTGTTTATTGCATTTATTGGTTTGCAAAACGCAGGTATTATTGTAAACAGCGATGCCACCCTTGTTCACCTTGGTAACATGGGAAGCCCAACAGTATTAATTGCCCTTGGCGGTATTCTGCTTACCGGTGTACTTTTGGTATTGCGTGTTAAAGGTGCCCTGTTAATCGGTATTATTGTAGCCACTTTAGCAGGTATTCCGTTTGGCGTAACAAAATTACCTGAGAACATGAGCCTGATAAGCCTGCCACCATCAATGGAGCCGGTATTCTTTAAATTCGATTTCTCGAGAGTATTTACACTTGATATGGCCATTGTATTGTTCACCTTCCTGTTTGTGGATATGTTCGATACAGTAGGAACCCTTGTAGGAGTAAGTTCCAAAGCCGATATGTTAACCAAAGAAGGTAAAGTACCACGCGTTAAGCAGGCTCTTTTTGCCGATGCCATTGGTACAACTTTCGGTGCTATTTTCGGTACCAGTACAGTAACTACCTATGTAGAGAGTGCTGCCGGTGTTGCCGAAGGTGGTAAAACTGGTTTAACGGCATTTACAGCTGCTTGTCTGTTTGCCATAGCGTTATTCTTTGCCCCGGTATTTACAATGATTCCTTCTGCTGCTACGGCTCCTGCCCTGGTATTGGTTGGTTTGTTTATGCTTAGCCCGATTAAGAAAATTGACCTGGACGACTTCACCGAAGCGATTCCGGCTTTCTTAACCATCATTATGATGCCATTAACTTACAGTATTGCCGACGGTATCGTATTTGGTATGTTAAGCTATGTAGTATTAAAAGTATTATCAGGAAAATTCAAAGATATCTCAATTACTATGGTTGTAATTGCGCTTCTGTTTATTATCAAGTTCCTGATATAAGCATAAAAAATATTTATACTGAAGCCGGTTTCTTATGGGAACCGGCTTTTTTTATTTATCAGGTTTCCAAAGGACCTGTCAGCGTGCGTAGCTCCTGACAGGTTTAATACTCAAAACTCACATAAAGTCCCGAAGGGACGAAAGGTAATAGTGAAACGAAATGAAACCCCGTGTAGACTATATCTAATAACCGTAGCCCTGTATGGGCTAAGAGGTAGTATACAATTCAAAATAATAACCGGGCACCCCTTCAGGGTTTAGATAAATGCAATCCCTTTTCACATGGCTGCATTTCACTTGCCATGTGCTTTTACCGAACAGGGCTTTGCCCTTTAATAAATAACATATACCAAAATCCATTCTTTCATCCAATCCACTCCCCAATTCGATGATAAATACCCGCTGTTCATTGATTCCTTTTTCAAAATAATCATCTCGTACCTATATTCGTTGTAATTAAAATCGAATAATATGAAAACTTCAAAACACAACTTCCTACTTATACTAGGCCTAACTGCAATTATTAGCTTCACTTCGGCCTGTATCGAAGAGATCGATACACCTGAGGATTCCTATGAGAATCCAGAACTAAGTACGGAAGTTAAAATTTACAATCCCGATGCATTCTATGAGGGCTATACACTATATGCTCCACTGGGTAGCACAACTACTTATTTAATCAATATGGAAGGTAATACGGTACATACATGGGAATCGGAATATACACCCGGAAATGCAGTTTATTTTCTGGATAACGGCAGTCTGTTGCGCACCGAAAATACGCGTACCAATACACGCTTTAAAAACACTGGAGGAATCGGAGGCCGCGTTGCCAAATACAGTTTCGATGGTGAGCTGATATGGAGCTGGGATTATGCTACAGATGAATACTGCTTACATCACGACATTGAACTTCTGCCAAACGGTAATATTCTGATGATTGCCTGGGAGTATCTTTCGCAGGAAGAAGCAATCGAACTTGGAAAGAATCCGGATTATATTGATGAACAAGGCATATGGCCCGATATGATAATCGAAGTGGCAACTACCGGTAGTCAGGGAGGTGAAATTATATGGGAATGGCATCAGAAAGATCATTTTGTGCAGGACTTCGATGAAAGTAAACCCGGTTTTAGAAATATCAGCCAAAGCACTGAGAGAATCGATATTAATTTTTCAGAACGCATCAGTGCCGATTTCTCACATATAAACAGCATCGAGTACATTGAAGAATACGATATTATTTTACTTAGTTCCCGCAATTACAGTGAACTATGGATGATTGATCATTCGACAAGTAGCCAGGAAGCTGCCGGAACAACAGGAGGTGTGCGAGGAAAAGGTGGCGACCTGTTGTATCGATGGGGAAATTCGACTGCATATAAAAGCGAAAACAGCAGTCAGCAGCAAAGCTACTATCAACACAATGCTACCTGGATTGATGATTTACCAAATAATGGCGGAAATATTCTGTTCTTTAATAATGGAAACAAGCAAAACCGCTCCTATTCAAGTGTTGATGAAGTTTATTTTACAGAAGATGGCAACGGTAATTTCTATTTAGCCTCATCGGAAAACTCAACTGCTGTATGGTCATTTACACACACTGATTTATACAGTGAATCCATTTCAGGAGCACAACGCCTGCCAAACGGAAACACTTTAATTTGTGAAGGAATCGATGGTGTTTTTTACGAGGTAAACAAGGAACAGGAAATCGTTTGGCAATACGAAGTTTCGCAGGAAAAATCAGCTTGCTTTCGTGCAACCCGTGTAGCACCCGATCATCCGGGACTGGAAAACAAAAAAATATAGTTCCCGCAGTTGAAAAAAATCTGTTGATAGAAATGCGGATTTCGATTATAAAATAAACCGGTTTATTGATCGCTTTTCTGAAACAGTATTAAGCATATTATATTAGTATCAAATAATTACAAAACAATAAAGCTATGAAAACAAATTGGAAAAAATTAGCGCGTTCGATGATGGTATTATCCATCCTTATTTCGAATATGAGTCTTTGCAGTTGCGAAGATGTAGAGAATGATGATCAGCAAAACAATACCGAAGAGAACCTGCCGGATATCTCAGGCTATCCGATTGTAAGCACAAATCAAACCAAAGCCTATAATAACGAATCTGAAATATCGAAACCTGCCGAAGGAGAAGCCTTTTACGGACAAGATGCAAACTATGGCGGAAATGCTACCAACTATGTCGACAATGGCGACGGTACCATTACCGATATGGTAACCGGCCTTATGTGGCAACAGTCAGCCGATATAAATGGCGATGGAAAAATCGATGCCGATGATAAACTTACTTACGAACAGGCCATCGCCGGAGCTTCCGGTTTCGATCTTGGTAATTACAACGACTGGCGGGTTCCAAGTATAAAAGAACTTTATTCATTGATATTGTTTAGCGGCATGGATCCGAGTGGCTATATGGGCACTTCAACCGAAGGTATCGAACCATTTATTGATACCGACTATTTTGGATTTGGGTTTGGTGATGTAACAGCCGGTGAACGCATGATTGATGCACAATTTGTAACAACTACACTGGATGTCGGCGATTCTGAATTTGGAGGCGGAAACCTGATGTTTGGTGTAAACTTTGCCGATGGTCGCATTAAAGGTTATCCTACCGGCCCAATGCCGGGTCAAACCGAGGGCAAGAAATTCTATGTATACTATGTACGCGGTAATACCGATTACGGAACCAATAATTTTGCAGATAATAGCAACGGAACCATCAGCGACAATGCCACCGGTTTAATGTGGATGCAAAACGATACTGAAGATGGTATGAACTGGGAAGATGCTCTTGTCTATGCCGAAAATATGGACTTTGCCGGTTACAGCGACTGGAGACTTCCTTCGGTAAAAGAACTGGAAAGTATTGTTGATTACAGCAGAGCTCCGGGTGCCACAAATTCAGCAGCAATCGATCCAATATTTAACTGCACCAGTATTATAAACGAAGGTGGTCAAACCGACTACGCCTATTACTGGAGCGGCACAACCCATGCAAACCATATGGGATTTGGATCAGGGGCATGTTATGTAAGCTTTGGAAGAGCACTTGGATATTTCAATGGTAGCTGGATGGATGTACATGGTGCCGGTGCACAACGCAGCGATCCCAAAACAGGTAGTGCCGACGATTACCCAACCGGTCACGGTC
>Ga0209475_10004600_pt1 | contig 11785 bp, 6 predicted proteins | sample tdDd471_FD_187128 | JGI IMG/M metagenome (GOLD analysis project Ga0209475, IMG submission 187128) | Marine sediment microbial communities from the Atlantic coast under amendment with organic carbon and nitrate - tdDd47.1 (SPAdes)... | ecosystem: Environmental > Aquatic > Marine > Coastal >...
ATATTGTCAAGAAATCTACTATATACGGAGCTTGATCAAAGCAACATTGTTAAATGTTGCGACACCATCAGGTAGACTCAATGAAAATGATCATCTGTGTTGATGAACGTCCTAAATTAAACTTGACAAATGTGGCCTTGTTTTCTATTCATCTACTTTAATAATAGCCTCGCACATGAAGTAAATGTGAAGCACATTTATTCAATTATATTCCAAGTCATTTTTTTCTAATGAAAGGAGACGTGCACATGTCAAACTTAGTTGCTCCCCACGGCGGAAAAGGCCTCACCATCTGCCTCCTCGAAGGTGCTGAGAAAGAAGCTGAACTGAAAAAAGCCGAAGGGCTCAAAAAGATCACCATCACCCCCCGTGCTGAAGGCGACCTCATCATGATGGGTATCGGTGGTTTCAGCCCCCTTACAGGTTTCATGACCAAGGCCGACTGGAAAGGCGTTTGTGATGACTTCCTTCTGGCTGACGGTACCTTCTGGCCCATTCCCGTGACCCTTGAAGCATCCAAAGAAGATGCCGGTGCAATCACCGAAGGCGAGGAAATTGCCCTCGTGACCGCTGAAGGCGAGATCATGGCCACCATGAAGGTCACTGAGAAGTTTGAGATGACCGAAGCCGACAAGCGCTACGAGTGCGAGAAGATCTTCATGGGCGAAGGCACCCCCACTGCTGAAGAGTTCTGGAAAATCGCTGAAGACGATCATCCAGGTGTTCAGATGGTTATGGGTCAGAAAGAGTTCAACCTTGCCGGTCCCGTTAAGGTTCTCTCCGAAGGTGAATACCCCGAGAAGTACAAAGGTGTTTACCTGACTCCCGCAGAGTCTCGCGCAATTTTTGACGAGCGTGGCTGGAGCACCGTTGCTGCCCTTCAGCTTCGTAACCCCATGCACCGTTCACACGAGTACCTTGCAAAGCTTGCCGCTGAAGTATGCGACGGCGTGTTCATTCACTCCCTCGTTGGTAACCTCAAGCCCGGCGACATTCCTGCAGAAGTACGCGTAAAGTGCATCGACACCCTCGTTGACAACTACTTCGTAAAAGAGAACGTTCTCCAGGGTGGTTACCCCTTGGATATGCGTTATGCCGGTCCCCGTGAAGGCCTCCTCCACGCGACCTTCCGTCAGAACTACGGCGTCTCCAAGATGATCATCGGTCGTGACCACGCTGGTGTTGGCGACTTCTACGGCATGTTCGAAGCTCAGGATCTGTTCGACAAGATTCCCCAGCCCGAAGATGCAGGCAAGCGTCTCCTCTGCGAGCCCCTGAAGATCGACTGGACCTTCTACTGCAAGAAGTGCGACGGCATGGCTTCACTCCGTACATGCCCCCACGGCAAAGAAGACCGCGTTATCCTTTCCGGCACCATGCTCCGTAAAGGCCTCTCCGAAGGTACCGAGATTCCCGATCACTTTGGTCGTGAAGAAGTTCTCGTTCTCCTCCGCGCCTACTATGCCGGTCTGACCGAAAAAGTTGAGATCAAGACCCACGCTGCCGCTCTCGGCAAATAGCATGGGCCTTCACTCCTTAATGGGGTGATACAGTTCGCTTGAAAAGGGCGGTGCAGCAATGCACCGCCCTTTTTGCGTTTGGGGGGAAGATCCAGAGCAAAAAGCCTGCCTCCGGCGGCCCTGCCGGGGGCCAAACTTTTGAAAAGTTTGATAAACAGGTCTTAAAAAATGATACCTGGTAGCTCTCGGTTCAAAGGTGGTTGTGGTTTGACCCGAGGAACAAGGGCAAAGCGCATCCGCAATCTGCTTTCAAGGTGGCACACCTTGCCGCCGGAGGCCTTATTTTGTTGAGCTGAAGAGTTAATTCAGCGAAAAATTAATGCCATGAATGGATGCTGCGCAAGCTTCAGGTAGGATGGGCAAAGGTAGTGCCGTGCCCATCAAGCTCTTAGGGGATTTAAATGCCGAGGTTATAGCGATGGTTTTACGGGAACTTCAATTTGAAAACGAATAGAGGCGGAGTTGTTGACAGCATTTGGATTTCTTAGAGACCTTGGTGGGAGCTTTGAAAGTGGTCGCATGTGTTTATGTGGGCTCCTGCGGTACTTATCCTTCTCAATTGACACCGACGAGAGATCTATTCTGTCTCTTTAAAACCCCGGAAGTGCCAAAATTGAACTGAATCTGTATTCAGGTATGCCCAGGCTGCAGGGGGTGACGAATGCATCATAGATCGTTGATTTGGTGGGGCTGCTGAAGAGGGCAGTAAAGTTCCTGGCATGGCTGCTGGACAATTGAGCAAGCAGGTCGATAACTTTTTGCATCGTAACTATACAGCTATCGCCTCCGGCGGCCTTGCCGGGGGTGAAACTTTTAGAACGTTTAACAAACAGGTCTTAAAAAGATGTTCTTGAATGATTTCCGCTTTAAGGGCGGATGTGATTTGACCCGGGGAACGAGGGGCAAAGCGCATCTGCTACCTGCTTTCAAGGTCTTTTGCCTAATGTGGCTTCGCCACCCTTGCCGCCGGAGGCACGAGCTATTTCAAACAAAAAAGGGGCTCCGCGCAACGCGCGGAGCCCCTTTTTTAATCACGATGTGGCGTTAGCCACTTACTGGCGGTTTGCATACTCCGCGTAGGTCATGCCCACAATGCGGTACACAAAGTGCGCCATCTTGGAGAAGGGCAGGTACGCAAAGAGGTGAAAGACCATGATCAGGTGGATGTAGTAGATAAGGTAGGTGCCGAATGTGCTGCCAGCGAGGCGAGCCATCTGGGTGAGAAGGCCGGTGGCGCCCAGGCCGATAACGAGGCCGAGGAGGTACCAGTCTTTGTAGGCACTTGTCTTGTCTTTTCCGAGGCGGTCCTTGATCATCAGGGCAGCGCCCAGAACGATGAGGATACCACCTAAGTTACCAAACCACTTGAGGGGGTTGAGCTGGGAGTAGGGACCGGCGCTTCCAACCACATAGAGGAGGAAGAAGCCGATGGTGGTGGCGATAAAACAGCCGACGAATCCGTAGAGGACCATCATGTGGGCGGTGCCACGGGCTTTGTTTTCGCCGCACTCGTTGAACTGCTTGTGCTTCAGGATCTTGGGCAGAACAGCAGGGATGGTCTTGAGGAATTCCTTGATGTCAAGGTCCTGCTTGTCGGTTTTTCCCTCGGCCAGGGCATTCTCATGCATGTCGTTGATCATGCGCTTGAGGCTGAGGAAGAAAATCACGACCACTGCGGTTGCAAGAGGTACAAAGGTGAAGTCCACCAGCCAGGAAGAGATGAACCGTGCCTGGGCGATGGCTGCATCGGTGTGATGCACCCAGTGGACGCCTACGAAGCCGAAGATCTTCTCCATGGTGCCGCCGAAGAACATGGTAATGATGGCCATGAGGGCGAACCATACTGCGGGAATGGCAGTAAGGAGAGGGAGCTTGCTCTTGTCGGTGACCATGTCGGCCAGGACTTTCGGCTGGGCGTACTCTTTGATGGCATAAGAACGCACGGCAGAGAGCACATCACCGGGGGCTGCGCCACGGGGGCACAAGGTGGAGCAATCGCCGCACTCGTGGCAGAGCCAGATATCGGCGCTTCCCACCAGGCGATCCTTGAGGCCCCATGAGGCCGCAATCATCTCTTTTCTGGGGAAAGGTGAATTTTCGGGAGCAATGGGGCATGCAACGGCGCAGGTGGCGCACTGAAAACACTTTTTCAGAGAGTCACCGCCGAGTCCCACCACTTCATCAATGAACTCCAGGTTGGGATTCACAAGGGTATTATCGGACATGAGAATTCCTCCTCATCGTTTTCTACGTTAAAAACTTGCGTGAAGGGGCCTGCCTCCGAATAAGGGTGGAAGGCCCCAATCATTGCATCAACAGTGCCGGGTCTTAGAATCCCTTGAAGGGGTTCGGGCCCAGGGCAACCACCTGGTCAACAAAGGTGTTGACGATTTCGGGCAGTTTGTCGGCTTCGTCAATGGCAACCTCGAACTGCGCCACACGCTCTTCCTCAAGGGCGAGGGAAGCGAGGGCATCACCGATCTTCTTCATACGAATATCGGCAAGCTCGGAGCCTTTCACGAAGTGGCACTGGTAGTCGTCGCCGTGCTTACAGCCGAGGAGGAAGACACCGTCCATGCCCTGGGAGAGGGCGTCCTTGATCCAGACCACGTTGACGGAACCCAGGCAGCGTACGGGAACGAAGCGGATCTCGGCGTTGACGCCGAGCTTTTTCATGGCGGCCATATCAAGGGCCGGCAGGGCGTCGTTCTCACAGATGAGGCCCAGAATACGCATGGGGGGCTCATAGTAATCGTCCTCTGAGGGGACCCAGATGGACTTCACCTGAGAACCGACGGAGTCGACGTTGTAGTCTGCAAACCCGATGATACGCTCGGGGCAGGCACCCATACAGGTACCGCAACGGCGGCAGCGGGTGGGGTTGGGCTTCGGAGTGCCGCGCTCGTCATCGTCCAGGGCGCCGAAGGGGCACTCTTCGGTACAACGCTTACACTGGGTGCAGCGCTGGAAGAAGAAGTCCGGGAAGGTCATGTCGCCGCTTCGGGGGTGTACAGCCACGCCTCGGTTGACGGACTCGAGGCACTGGATTGCCTTCAAGGCAGCACCGGTGGCGTCTTCAATGGACTCTTCCATGGTCAGGGCACGACGGATGGCGCCGGCGGCGTAGATGCCGGTACGCTGTGTTTCGTAGGGAAAGCAAATGAAGTTGGAGTCTGCGTACCCGTCGAAGATGTCGTTGTCACGGAAACCGGGCCCCTGACGGTAGGCGAGGTTGATGATGGCATCGTCTACAGTTGCGGGAACCATGCCGGCGGCCAGAACAACGAGATCTGCCTTCACCTTGAGGTTGTCGCCGAGGAGGGTGCCGTTGGCTTCAACGGTGAATCCCTTGGCGTCCTTGGTGACGGAGGCCACATCGCCCTTGGTCATGAACACGCCGTTGTCCTGCTGCATGCTCTTGTAGAACTCTTCGGTGAGGCCGGGGGTACGCATGTGCTGATAGAAGATGTATGCTTTGCCATCTTCGTAATCTTCACGGACGTACTTGGCCTGCTTAAGAGCCACAAGGCTGGTTACGGAACCTGCATATTCGAAGTCGCGGTCGCTGCCAGCGCCGGGGCTCTGGATGAAGACCACGTTCTTGGCTTCTTTGCCGTCTGAAGGACGAACAACTTTCCCAGCAGCCGCCATCTCTTCGAACTGGGCGTTGGTGATCACATCGGGGTCGCCGATGGAGAGGTGGGGGTACGCTTCGGCGGTCAGTTCCGCAGGGCGCCATCCGGCAGCCAGAACAACGGCGCCGAATCGCTCGCCTTCGGGGTCCAGGGTGAGGATGTCTTCCCGACCTTCGTTGTATTCCTTGTACTTTTCAGCAAGGGCATCGGCGTCCAGCTCGTTGCCGGCCTCGTCCACCTTCATCTCTGCGGGAAGGGGGAAGGGCACGTCAAAGGGGATTTTCTCGCCGGGCTTCTTCAGGGTTACGGTGAAGTCACCGGGCTGGCCGGCGATACGGGCCACAACGGTGCCAGTCTTCACGGTGATGTTGGAGAAGGTGCCGATCTTTGCGATGGTGTCTGCAGCCGCAGGGGGCAGCAGCTCGGTGTAGGGCTCGCCCTGGGGCATCTGCTTGCGCATCTTGGCTGCCCAGCCGCCGAGCTTGGCCTCTTTTTCAACGATGGTGACTTCAGCGCCGGTCTTGGCTGCGTCGATGGCTGCGTTCATACCGGTGATGCCGCCGCCGATGATGAGGATCTTGTTGCTCTGATTCTCAAGCTTGAAGGGTTCGGGGAGCTCGATTTTGTCCAGGCGTGCCAAGCTCATTCGCATGTAGTCGTTGGCGGCAAGCTGGATGTTGTCCACAAAGTAGTCGTCATCCTCGGGACCCTTGGCGGGGTACTTCTCGCGGCTCATGGTCCAGACCACCTGCTCACGAATGCTGGCTCGGTCCACCAGGCAGTTGTCCCACTTGAAGATGTCGTAGTTGACCCGGCGGGAGCAACCAAGAATGGAGAGGGTGTTTACGCCGTCAGCCACATCCCCGTTGAGCAGAGAAAGGCCGGCTTCGCCGCAGAGGCACTCGTGGCGCTTGACGGTGTGGCCCTCATCTTCAGCCACTTCAGCCAGGTTGTCGATATCGAGGACATCGCCGATTCCACAACCTGTACAGATATATACACCATATTTTTTAGCCATGGTTATTTACCTCCCTACTACGGTTTGAATCGCTTTCAGGGCCATACCTGTAGCATTCTGGTTGGAAGACACAACGTCGGCAGGCTTGTTGGCGCAACCGCAGCCAAACATTCCGCCCTTATCAAAGTCGTTTTTGATAAAACCGCTTTCGTTGAAGGTAAGATCCGCCTGGGGTTTCTCGGAAGCGAGGCTGGGCTCCATGCCGGTGGCAAGAACCACGAGGTCGGCAGTCTGGCGAACTTTTTCACCGGATACGGCGTTTTCAGCAACCACGGTCACGCTGCCGTTGTCGGCCTCGGAAACCTCTGCAACCTTGCCCTTAACGAAGAAGACCTTCTCGTCTTCCTTGAGCTTGTTGTAGAATTTCTCGTAACGCTGTCCGGGAGCACGGAGGTCGATGTAGTAGATGGTGATCTCTGCATCGGGGTACTGGGCGCGCAGGTAGGTGGCATGTTTCAGGGACGCCATGCAGCAGATGTAAGAGCAGTAGGGAAGGTGGTTCTCATCCCTGGAGCCCGCACACTGAACAAAGGCGACGCTCTTGGGAGCGGCGTTGTCCGAGGGACGAACGATCTTGCCTTCGGTGGGGCCGGTGGAAGAGGCCATGCGCTCAAGCATCATGTTGGTGATGATGTTCTGGTGACGACCAAAACCGAGGTTGTCGATGCGGGTTGCATCGTAGGGCTTCCAGCCGGTGGCCCAGACAACGGAGGCGACCTTGACGGTGGTGGTGGTCTCGGTCATGGAGAAGTCGATGGCTGCGTATTTGCAGGCCTCTTCACACTTCTTCTTGTCGTCGGCGCTGATGTACTCGCTGATGACGTACTTGGCGGGGAAAGCCATGGGGTGCGGCAGGTAAGCTGCCTTGGTGCGGTCCATGCCAAAGTTGAGCTCGTTCTCGATCTCGCCTTCACAGGCTTCGCCGCAGGCGCCGCAACCGGTGCAGTTGTTGTTGACAAAGCGGGGGCGGGTCTTCAGGGTCACCTCGTAGTTACCGGGGGCGCCTTCGACCTTCACCACTTCTGTCATGGTCTGCACATGAATGGCAGGGTTGTCCTTGATTCTGCGGAAGTTGATCTCAAGACCGCAGGTGGGAGGACAGAGTTTAGGAAAGTACTGATTCAGTTGGAGAACACGTCCGCCAAGATAGGCATTCTTTTCAACCAGGATGACCTCGTGGCCGGTTTCCGCGGCTTCGAGGGTGGTGGTCAGTCCGCTGATCCCACCGCCAACGACCAGAATGCTTGCACTAGCAGGGGCTGCTTTATCGATTGTCATGCTATCCCTCCATGCATAAATGTTTATAAACTGTCGTAAACCGTGTATTTTCAACTCTTTTGCGGAACTCGCTCAAGATGGCGCCGCTTGCATCTCTCCTTTGTCGCCTTGTATTGCGTGTCCACATTCCGTCGGGCTTCTGCATGGATGCCGAAGCCCGCAAAAATCTGGACACAACATTTCGGCTTAGGAAAAAATGTTTACGACCAAAAATCTTTTCTGCTCCGTGAAAGAGTCATAAGCATTAAAAAAAGCCTCCAGACATCGCAAGGGACATCTGGAGGCTTAATTAAGCTACTTCATCACAGTTCCCTTAGAATTACTTCATGGGGATGATTCTGTGGTAAGGCTCTTTTTTCAAAGACCACTCATTTGTCTTACGGTCGTAGGTAGAGTTAACGAAGCAGAACCACTCCTCGTCGTCCTGACCGGGGTAGTCCGCCTGGTAGTAGAAGCCGGGGAAACGGGTTTCCTTACGGAAACGGATGTGACGTACGTGAGCTTCTACAGTGTAGATACGGTGGTAGATTTCCCAGCAGCGCATCAGTTCATGAAGGTCGCCGGCTGCAAGCTTCTCGCAGTCTTCGTGCATCATGTGCAGCAGGTCGTCGATGAGGATATCGAGGGCCTTGGAGCTGGTCTGGTAGTAAGTTGCAGTACCACCGCCGTACTCGTTGGTGGCCTTCATGAGACGAAGAGCCATGCCATCGGGCTTGCAGTAGTTGGGGTTAATGTCTGCAGCAGTGGTGTACTCACAGTTGTCGAGGTAAACTCGAACAGGCTTCCACACGAGATCTACGAGCTCTTCTTTGGTCTCAGCCAGCTCAGGTGTGAAGGGGTTGTCAGTGATGTACTGAACCATACCCTTGGCAGCAATACGGCCTTCGTAGTGAGAACCGGAGGAGAACTTGTGACCGGAGCAACCAACGCCGTCGCCAGCGGTGAAGAGGCCGGGGACTGTGGTCATACGGTTGTATACTTTGTCGCCAACGCCCCACTTGTATGACTCGGGAACCCAGTCTTCGTTGGGACCAGAGCACCAGAGACCGCAACAACCGGAGTGCGAACCGAGGAGGTAGGGTTCGGTAGGCATGATCTCGGAGTCTTTTTTCTCGGGCTCAGTGTTGGTGGCGCACCAGAGGTTTGCCTGACCACAAGTCATGTCAAGGAAGTCTTCCCACGCCTCAGACTCGAGGTGCTTGAGCTCTTTCTTGTCCATGGTCTCGCCGAGCTTCTGGAGAGCATTGGTGGTCTTCATGATGATGGGACCGCGACCGGCTTTCATCTCGAAGAGCATGAGGTGGTTACGCAGACAGGTAGGTGTAATCGCTGCGGTACCATAAGGAGCGAAGTTTGCAAGCTCCTCTTTGGAACGATCGGTAGCGGCGTAGTTTTCGCCGATGCCGTTCTCGAGGTGAGCCTTGAAGAGGAGGAACCATGCACCAACAGGACCGTAACCATCTTTGAAACGGGCGGGGGTGAAACGGTTTTCCATCATGGAGAGCTCAGCGCCAGCACGGAGGCACATGGTGTAAGTGGAACCTGCGTTCCATACGGGGTACCATGCACGACCCTTGCCTTCACCGATTGAACGGGGCTGGTAGATGTTAACCGCGCCACCACAGGCAACCATCATGGTCTTGGACTTGATGATGTAGACCTTGTTCTCACGTGTGGAGAAACCAACGGCACCAGCGATCTTCTTGGGATCGTTCTTGTCGTTGAGGAGCTCAACGATGAAAACGCGCTCAAGGATGTTCTCGTCACCGAGGGCCTTTTTGGCGGCTTCAGCAACGATACGCTTGTAGGATTCACCGTTGATCATGATCTGCCACTTGCCGGTACGTACGGGCGTGGCGCCATCCTTAAGAAGGCCCATCTTGAGGCCTTTCTTTCCGTCCATGGACTTTCCGTCAGCGGACTTCTTCCACATGGGAAGGCCCCACTCTTCGAAGAGGTGAACGGAGTCGTCAACGTGACGGCCTACGTCAAAGGAGAGGTCTTCACGGATGAGGCCCATGAGGTCGTTACGAACCATGCGGGTGTAATCATCGCAAGTGTTCTCACCGATGTAGGCGTTGATTGCGGAGAGGCCCTGGGCTACAGCACCGGAACGCTCCATGGACGCCTTGTCAACGAGAAGAATCTTGGTGTCATCGCTGGCCCACTTCTTTACTTCGAAAGCGGTACCGCAGGCAGCCATACCGCCACCAACGATGAGGATGTCAACTTCCATTTCGACGACTTCAGGGTCGCGAACAGCTTTCAGTTCTCCCAAAGGCTTGTTAGGTAATGCCATTGATATTTCCTCCTAAAAAGAAATTTTTTGTTTCGTAATTTCAGATACGCCTAAATGTTGACCAAAAACCTATGCAAGCTCGATGGGCTGTGCAAGGGTCTTGCCGTCTGCTTCCTCGGTGAAGAGCAGGTTGGAGCTGAGGTCTTTGCCTTTGGAACCTTCATAGGCATTGGCGGAACCTTCGGAGGTGGTTCGGATGGGGAACTTGAAACGCTTGACGACGCCGTTGCGGAACTTACAGGTCCACATGATGTCCTCGGTGCCCATCATGGGCATGATGCTGGATCCCATGGGCACGAAGTCGGAGTAACCACGAACTTCAATTGCCTGTGAGGGGCAGATTTTTACGCAGGAAAAACATTCCCAGCACTGATCAGGCTCCTGGTTGTACGCCTTCATGGCGGTGGGGTCCAGAACCATCAGGTCGTTGGGGCAGATGTACATACATGCTGTCTTCTCCCCGCCCTTGCAACCGTCACATTTTTCAGTGATTACATAGCTTGGCATTTGCTATACCTCCCTGATTGGGCATTGATCACCTGTTCAATGCCTCGTTAACTTTTGGCGATGATCCAGAGTGGATACATCACCACTGACATCTGTGGCCTGAAGCGTTACAACTTCTGGCTACGATAAATAAAAAATTATCTATCCGCAGAGTTCGTCCTCTCTGCAGGTACATAATGTTTTTCTCGAATTGCTTTATTATAATAGGTGATATTTTCTATCAATCCTACTTCCCATAATATTAATTAAGCTGCAAAGTATCACCGGCCCCTGGCCTTGTCAACAATATTTTGAAAGTGAAAATCCCCTAAAAAATGAGGGACCTACTGGGTTTTTGGGGTATGGGCATATCTTGAAATATGAGTGTTGGTTCATACCAGATATAGGTATCTGTTGTAATTTCAATGGCAAGAGATGTAACCTCAAGGGGGTCGAGGTCCGTAGGTAACATCTTTAATAAGCAGCAGTTTAGCGAGCTTTTTGGCGTGTTTTGGCACCTTTGTTAAAAGGAATTTATCATAAGTTGGTGTGAACGATGTTCTAGTAAATCAATATTATTGAAGATTTCGATCAGTGAATTGCCGTTCAGTGTTTGGTACCGTTAATCGGCGGTGGTTGGATCCCCTGGCTCAAGGGGGTACACAAGGGGAGAGGCCCGGATAGACGCTCCTTGACATTGCCCATGGCCTGGGCGACCATATGGCGGGAATTGGATCATAATGCCCCGTTATCCGGGGCTTTCGGCCTGCAATAAACCGGGGACTGTCTGGTATCCGTTTTTCGGTTTATGGCACCGGGACGAGGTGCGCACTGTCCTTGATAGACCCCGTTTTTTTGCAGGCAAGATTACAGATGGAGGTATTATGAGCGGTGAACCACAATACATTGGAATCAATGAATCTTTTACGTTCTCATGCGGCCCTGAAAAAGGGTGCTTCAACCAGTGCTGCTGCGATGTCAATCAGTTCCTCTACCCCTATGACATCCTCCGATTGAGCAGGGCTCTCAAGATCTCCACCGGTGAGTTTCTGGAGACCTATACGTATATATACAGCGGAGACACCACCGGGCTTCCCGTGGTCTCCTTTAAGACCCTTTCTAAAAACAACCACGCCTGCCCTTTCGTGACGGAGAAGGGCTGTGCCGTCTATGACGACCGCCCCGCCTCCTGTCGTATTTTTCCCCTGGCTCGGGCTCTATCCCGCTCGCGTGAAGACGGCTCCCTTACCGAGTACTTTGCTGTCATTGAAGATCCCATCTGTGAAGGCTTCCAGGGCGGAGAACTCCGCACCGTGAAAGCGTGGGTGGAAAACCAGGGCCTGGCCCCCTACAATGAGAGAAACGATCGCATGATTGAACTCATCAGCCTCAAGCAGCAGGTCATGCCAGGGCGCCTTGAAGGGGATGACCGCACAGATTTCCAGCTGGCCTGCTACGACCTCGACGGCTTCCGGGCCAAAGTCGAAGGCGGCGCCATTGAGGTCGAGAACAAAGACGCTGTTATTAATGATGACGACGCTCTCCTTGA
>Ga0209475_10004604_pt1 | contig 11779 bp, 9 predicted proteins | sample tdDd471_FD_187128 | JGI IMG/M metagenome (GOLD analysis project Ga0209475, IMG submission 187128) | Marine sediment microbial communities from the Atlantic coast under amendment with organic carbon and nitrate - tdDd47.1 (SPAdes)... | ecosystem: Environmental > Aquatic > Marine > Coastal >...
GAAGAGGCAGCGGCTCAGGGGCACGCTACGGCCCAGTTTAATTTGGCGCGGGCTTATTATAAAGGGCTTGGTGTAGAGAGAGACTATTTAAAGTCTGGTAAGTATATGTCTCTTTCAGCAAAGAATGGAGATCAAAACGCGCAGGGAATGATAGCGAGATATTCTAGAAGGTGTCACGAGACCAGAGTTGGTTCCAGGATTTATTACGATATGAGGTCGTGCTATCTGGCGGCATATTCCGGTGATCCAATCGCTATGCATGCTGTGGGTTTGTCGTTTTATGATGGGCGATTTAATCAGAAAATTGATTATAGATCAGCGTTTAAATGGTTTGAGAAGTCCGCCGTTGCCGGGGGAGCGGAGTCTCAATATTATTTGTCGATGTTCTATGATAAAGGCTATGGCGTGGAGCCTAGCAAAGTCGAGAGCTATGCATGGATAGGTACAGGGTTAGCGCAAAAGGATTATAGTGTGAGAATGCTCCGCAAAGCGAAAAGGGCCAAAGAGGTTCTTCATGGACAAATGAGCGACGAGCATCGGCTGGAGGCTGAAGAAAAGCTAAAAGTTTACGTTGAGAAGTACGCTGCGCAAAAATAGAAGCCGTTAAGTAAAATATCGGGGGCTTCGGTAGCGGTTTTATTAAGCATGATCGAATGTTACATATCAGCGACAGGAGGAGGGGCTTTATCACCAAGGTCACTCACTTCATTACGAGCGATATCATTAGCGTTACTTTCTGCGGCTTTTTCTTGCTCAGCCAGAACTTTTACCTCTGTGCATAATAGTGCAGGGGTGAGTTCAACACCGCCGTCAATTGCTCGGTTGGTATCATCTATCAAATTGTCTATAAATTCTTTAGTTTGGCTACTAGTTTCGTGATGTTGCACAATAAAAGCTATTGTTTCTTTATCGGCACCCATCTCTTCTAGGACATTAAGAGCATAAGTGACTTTTTCATCCAAACGCGTACCGTCAACGTCAACAGGCTTATCAAAGCTTAAAGTTAGCTCATTTACTTCTCTATTAAACGTCGCTTTCATCGAGAAAGCTTCGCTTGGATCGGCAAGGGTGTTTATATTATTAATTATTTCCAGAGTGCTAGATGGACCAAGTTCTCCTGATGCTACCGGTTCAACGGAATATCTTTTAGTTACCTCGGGATATCTTTCTTGTAAGCGCTGGATCTTTTCTTCAAGTGCAGCTTGTTCTTCGGGGGTAATTATACCGTCTGAGATTCTATATGTGATTTCGTCTATGGAAACATCCATCATGTCAATGCCAAATCGTATAGCTTGTGGTACGATGTTTTCCTTATGGGCGTCGTAAAGTCCATCAGCAGCTGGACCAACGTTTTCAAAGTGAGTTTCATGGCCTAAGAATTTACTGACGTTACCTTCTGCTGTGGTAACGAGCGTAGGAATAAGTGCTTTTTCTACAAGATTGGGATCGTGATCTTCAAGCTGTGTTTCTTGATCTGTCGGCATCGTGCTCACTCCCTTTACTTTTTTATTTTAAATGTATTATACCATAAGATGAAAAAGGAAGTAAAATTTCTATAATTAGTAGTGTTTTTTGGGGCGTATGAAGGGTTTTCTCTGAGGTTTTCTCTGAGGAAAATATTGGGGGTTTTGCACGCGGGCGTGTTCCTTTACTATGAGTTTTGTAATCATAGGATAAGGGGCGAGAGTAATGACCACTTCCAATTCATCTAAACATAAACAAGCAGAGCAGCGTGTCGGTGAACGCCGTGCACGGCCTCATTATACCGTTATCGCAGAAAAGACGTTGTTTGATGTGCTGGGGGAGGTTTGGCGCGCTAAATACTTAATGGTGGGGGCTACGTTGCTGGCCGTTTTGTTGGCGTTTCTTTTTATTGGGATAAGCCAGCCTTATTATCGCGCACAGATGATCGTCGCTCCGGCTAATTCGATTGGCATGATGGCTTTTGGCAGTACTTTAGGGCAGGGGCAGGAGGGGACAATAAGCGCAGGAGATGTTTCGGGAGAGAGTATAGACGTATTTCCTGTGTTTGGAGCAATATATAGCGGCACAACTGTTTCATCGTTCTTAGCTCAGGATAAAGATTTTTTGCGGTCTTTGCGTGATGACCGTCCGTTTGTCTTTTCCGAGGCTAAGACCAATTGGGATGCTCAACGTTTGTCTGAATACCTGCAAAAACACGTACATCTGGAACCATTGAGCGGATCGTCTTCATTTCGTCGTTTGATCTATATGCATCCAGATAAAAAGTTTGCTGCCGATCTTCTTACGCGCATTCATCGAGTGACAGATGAAATGATTCGTGCACGTGTTCTTGAGGAGACAAATCAAAGAATTAAGTACATCGATACGGCGCTGGCGAAAACTAATAATCCAGACCATAAGCGTTCGTTGACAGCTTTACTTATGGAGCAGGAGCGCCAAAAGATGATGGTTTCTCTGGACCAGCCGTACGCTGCCGCTATCATAGAGCCAGCCTTTGTTTCATCTCGTACGCGTTGGCCAGATCCGTTTGTAATTTACCCTGTTTTTGTTATCTTAGGGTTAGCTGTAGGCTACATGGTGGCGGTACGCTTATATATGAGATAGCGGTGTATATAGTGTTTTGCAGGTGGTGAGAGTGTACAAACCGTTTGGATAGGTACATGTGATTATCCACAGGGCTTGTTGAGCGGGTAGTTGTTTTATTAACAGGTCAAAACGTATATAGCGGTATAAATACAAACTGATTAACTCATATTTTATATAGCAATTTCAAGTAGTTTAACCCATAATATGGCTGGTAATGACCGTTATTATGATTTTGTCTTTATAATAGCCTTTTTTATTCTACGTTTATCCCCCGATTTACCCACTGTAACACAAAAATAGAGGCAAAAACCGTACGTAGTAAGGATATAAATCCTATTTGAGGTGTTATTTTAAAGAATTAAGATTAATGTTTGAGCGAAGAGGCTATTGAAAATTATTTATGAAGTGGCATGTTGTGTGTAGTGCTTTTTCATAAAATTAGTGGTGATGAAGTAAAATGGTGTCGTCGGAATCGTAAAAAACTTTACAGGGGTTTTTGTAATTTTGATGTTAAAAAAGCAAAAGTTTTATCAATGAAAAAACGTAATTCGACAATAAAGAAGATTCCCATAACTGTTTTAGTCGCTGCTAAAAATGAGGAGGCGAAAATTGGTCGTTGTCTAGAGTCTGTATTAGGCTTTGCTGAAGTTATAGTAATAGATTCCCAAAGCGCAGATCGGACAAGGGAAATAGCCAATAAATATAACGCAGAGGTTGTGGATTTTATATGGAATAAATCTTATCCAAAGAAACGTCAGTGGTGCATTGATACCCAAATTATTAGCCATGAATGGATATTGTGGTTGGATGCCGATGAGGTCGTTACAGCTGAGTTTATTGAGCTTGTTAAGCATTTAACCAATAATGGCCTACCATATTGTGGGTTTTTTGTTAGTAGTTGCTATACTTTTCAGGGACGAATTCTTAAGTATGGTTTGCGAAATAACAAACTGGCGCTATACCGCAAATCAATGGTTGAATTTCCTGTTGTCAATGATTTAGATATTGATGGTATGGGAGAAATCGAGGGGCACTATCAGCCGGTAAAAAAACGGGGCTTTGAAGATAAGCTAATTGGCCAAATAAATAGCCCTATTTTACATTACGCATATGAGGATAAGGGTGCGTGGATGGCTCGCCATGAACGCTATGCGAGGTGGGAATCGCAAATGATTATGCGTGGTGCTTACCCAAAAGACCCGGTTTTCTGCCGCGAATGGCTGAAAATAGCGACAAGAAAAAGCTGTTTGAAACCGTGGTTGGTGTTCTTTTATTCCTACGTTTTTAAGCTTGGATTTCTTGATGGAAGGGCGGGGTTGAGCTTTGCTTTGAGTCGAAAAAACTATTGCGACATGGTTTTAAGAAATCTCAGATATTTGAAAGCAGGGACGTAGTTGCTATTGTTGTGCAGCGGTTCTTAATAATGGGGTGTGTGTGATATATAATTGTGTTTATTTTCTATCTGAATGGCTTCGCAATAACTGCTTTCCTGCGGGTTTTAGAATTTTATAAAGCCATGGGCAGTGTGCTCTTAGGTTCCATGAAAGTGTTTGCACGAGTAAAATCCATAGATTCTGTGCTGTCGTAACCATTTCCAGCGATTCGCGGATAAGGTATTGCTCTCTGCGGCCTAGTCCTGCGTTTTGCTGTGATATGCCACCCATATCAAAGATACAAATGGGTTTATCTATGTATATGATATCATCGCATTCTTTTAAAAATCGAGCGGTAAAATCATAATCTGAGGCTATTTTGTAGCGCAGGCTGTACCGTAGTTTAGCATCGCGTACGGTGTGGCGGCGGTAGAGCATTGCTTGGTGGTGAGTAAATAGGCCCCAGTGGATTTCTTTGTGGTTTTGTGCGGTCTTAATAACTGGTTTTCTGCCGTTTTTGTATTGTTCGTAAGCGTCGCCATAAACAAAATCCGGTGACTTTTTGCAATGAGGGGCTAGCATATCCAGCGTCTTTGCGTCTGCCAAAGTATCACCTGCATTTAAGAATAATAGATAATGTCCGTGTGCCATCTCAATGCCGGTGTTCATTGCATCGTAAATACCTTCATCAGTTTGGCTGACAAAGCGAAATGGAATTTTATTTGTACGTGTATTGCTTCTGTGTTTGCGTAGGAAGTCTATTGTTTTATCGCTAGATCTGCCATCTATTACTAACCATTCATAATCCGTAAACTTTTGTATTTTCAGGGAGTTATATGTCTCTTTTAGCCCTTGGTAATTGTTTAGCGTAATCGTAATGATGCTAAACAGCGGGAAGGGCTTGGTTGTATAAAGTGAGGCGGTGCTTTTTGGTGTCTCGTTCATAATATAGTTGTTAAAGCATTAATCGCGGATATCGTCAATAAACACTGCGGTAACAGCTAGATTACTAAGGATCTGACCGACTTCTTTTGCGCCTTGGATGAAGTCAAATGGTTTGGGGTCACGCGGCACAATGATGGTTGAGCCGGGCGGAATGAACACTGGTTTATGGTTCCATGTGTTGACTTGCAAGGGCTGAGCGCTGCCATTGGGCAATAGCACAAAGGTGCGGTTTTTATCGGCATGGAAGGTGAAACTGCCAGCTTCGTGGATGTAATCGAGTGGGGCTTTTCCTTCAATAAATTGCAAGGCGGAGGGGGAGAGGACTTCGCCGTTGACGCGTACACTTAAGGGGCGCTTGGGAATGAACAAGCGGTCGCCGTGTTCCAAAAGCATGTCTAACTCAGGCTTTACAGCTAGTACAGCTGGGTTTGCTTCGATTGTAATGCGGCCTACAGCCTCGATGTTTTCTAGTTCGGAGGCTAAAGAGCGGGCCATTTCGATTTGCGTTGCATTAGGGCGGTCTTTATCGTTTTCAATTGCAGCGGCGAGCGAGCGCTGCATATCGCGTGCTGCTTTGCGAAATCTGCTTTCTTCAGTGCGGCGCTCAGCTTCACGAGAGAATATAGCCCCGGACGGATAGGCTTGTTGAGAAACTCCTCCTGCGCGCTCTATGAGGCTCAATACCGTGTCACCAGGGAGGAGGTCGTATTCGCCGGGGTGAAGTACCTCGCCAGTTATGCGTACGCTTTTTTCTTCCAGTTTGCGGAATTTTTGATTTACGCGCACGCTGTCTCCTGCTGAGAGGGCGTAATTTGTAGCCGAGGTGTCATTCAAGCTTATGGTAATGCGTTGCGTTCCCGAGCGTCCTTGTGTTTGTCCACCACTACCAAAGTTAGCAGAGGTTATTTCTATGGAGTCTAAATTGGCTTCGAGAGTCGTTCCTCCGGCAACTGCGAGGATATTATCAAGAGTTATTCCTTGTGCGATAGGGTAGTGCCCGGGTTTCCTTACCGCACCTCTTACATGCAAAGAATGCTCTTTCAGGTAAATTTTCAAGCTTTCGTCCTTAGTGAAAATATCGTCTGAAAATTTAGTGTTGTTTGTTAATTTTTCGCTATCTTTTGTATCAGATATGTACGTATTGAAAAGCGTGTCTATGTCTTGGTTAGAGAGGAGCCTTATAACATCATTATCAGTAAGTGAAATGTCAAAATCATGTTTCAATACAGAACGAAGCGGAAAGCTTAAATATCGGGTTGAAAGTTGCTCTGTGTCCCATCTTTCGATAATTCCGAGAAGAGGGTATATATCACTACCTAAAATGGTTGGATTGTTGAGTAGATCGCTTAGCTTTTTATTGCGGGAGAGATCGTATAGACCCGGTCTGCGGGTCTGCCCAACCAGCTCAACAGTGCCTTTGCGTTTTGCTTTACCGCTCATAACGCTTAAAATGGTTCCGTTACTGAAGGTGCGGGCTGTGAAGTTTTTGACTTCAGAGATGTTTTCTTGTCCACTCTGGTCCAAAGATTGACGAATAAAGCGGTTTTTACCGTTGGAAAGAACGCCTCCGGCAAGCTTGAGCATGTTATTTAGTGTCAGGTGTTCGCTGCCAGCCTGCTCGTTTTGGCTTATCTTGTGCGAAACTTGTTTTATTTCGTAGATCCCCGCGCGTTTTACAGCGCCAGAAACGGCGACGCTTGGGCCGATAGGCGGGATAATTATACGATCACCGTCTTTTAGCGCCATATCGATGTCTGGAGCGCCATTAATCAGCAGGTCGTAAAGGTCGATAATGGTGCTGTGACCGTTGCGAACGAGTTTGATTTGGCGCAAAGATCCGTCTTTTGTTACGCCGCCAGCAAAATTCAGGGCATCAAGTACGCTGTGGAAGGCGTTTAGGGCTTTGCGTCCGGGTTTTTTGACGTGACCAACCACGAGCACGCCAATCTGGCGCACAGCCGAGAGCGAGATATAGCTTTGTGTGTTGTGCATGCTTGCTAGCTGTGCGTCTAAAGAGCCGCGTAATTGCGCCAACGTGTTGCCTGCTGCGGGAAGTGGCGGGATGTCTTTGATAATGATGTGCCCGCGCGGGTTCACTTTATATAGTGCTTGATCTGTGCGTTGGCCTGTAAAGGTAATTAGGAGCTCATCGCCTGTGCCGAGCACGAAATCATCTTGCACTGCGCCCATGGGGGCGGTGGGGGTGCCGTAAGAGGTGGTATCGGTAAATAGATCGTAGCCAAACTGGCGCGGAGCTTGAGTAATTCGCCCGGCATACATCTTCTCTAGTGCGGATAAAGGCTCTTTTTTTTCGATGTTATCGAGTTGGTTTGTTTCCCTCCACTTGTTCCTATGATTCGTTTGAGGCGAAGTACCATCATCAACGTAACGCCATGAATGGAATGTGTCGTTTTGGGCACGTAGAGGTGATTCGTTTTGGGTCTCTTGAGTGCCATAGCCTTGAGCGTGCGCTGGTGTTGTTGAAAGGGCGCTGATGCAGCTTGCAAATAGCAGATACATAACAAACGTGAGGTGAAATCGTAAATAAGGGTTCATGGAATTTTTAAGTTAGGTACTAATAAGTGAGAGACAAGGATGGTGTGCTCACATATAAGATGAATACGTGAGTTTGCATATTACATGCTTTTGTATGGTTTGTGAATTCTTATATAGGGGGGCTTGTGTGTGGTGGTTGTTTTGTGGCTCTCATAAATAAAGGGAGGCAGTTTAATAGCCTCTCTTTAATATTTTGATTATTGTCCAAATTCGGGGTCAACAGGTCTGATTACTTCTTCTACGCAGTGATAGTTTGCTCTGTTTGTTATACCCCGATCACTCGTTAAGCCGACTTCTTCTAGGAGATAGGCTCTTTCTTCCGTAACGCAGGCGTTGAATGTTTTCTTAAGATCTGGGAACTCTTTAAAAAAAGCTTCAAGATCTTCTCGTTTTACGGGTTCGTGGCCACCGATTATAGCTAGGTCACCGAGATCTTTCTGTCCTATTGGTTCATCAGAATCGTTTAAGCCGCTATTCAGGCCGTAGTCTGCTAATATATTTTCTGCTAGTTCTTCTAATGCGTCCATGTCCGCCATAATGCACCTCATATACTATTATATGTATAGTTAGCGCTATTATATCACACGTGAAGGATGTTAATCAAAAAGTTTTAGGGAAGGTGTGCCCTCTCTCATGTGCTTTTTGATATTACATGCCTTAAGTCAAGGTTAGTAGCACAGGTTAATGTCGGGGTTAGTTGTTGCGACGAAGTTGCCGAGAGTTGCTTTTAAGCAGTGTTCGTTCGCTATGATTTCAGGGTCTTCTATGCCGACTTCTTCCATGAGATGTTTTATCTTTTCGGTTACACAGGCGTTGAATGTTTTCTTAAGATCAGGAAAATTGTCTAAAAAAGTATCAATGTCTTTTTGAGTTACTGGATCGTAGTTATCGACTGCAACGGGATCTGATATTTCTGCTAACGCCATATATGCTGCTTCAATAGGGTCGATTCCTTCCTCTGCTAAAGCGTCTGTGCGTTCGTCGAGTTTTTCTTCAAATGTATCCGCCATAATTCACCTTATATTATTTTTTGGTTGCACCTATGATATCATTCATTATAGAAAATAGCAAAAAAGTTATGATGCCAGCATGTCCTTGGTTTTGTTGATATTTATCTTAGTTAGGGGCACCTTTGATAAGTACGTCGAAAGCCGCTTCGTTTACTGTTTCTATCGGGTTTTGGGCGGTGGGTTCTAATGGATTGGTCCTTTGAAATTCTTCAATCATTAACGTGCCGCAATCCTCGCAGAGGCTATGTATTTCTTCCAATCTAGTGTTTCCCATTGCTGCTTGTTTATCAAAGATTTCTCTAAGGGTGCTTTCGCTTGCTGCTGGAGGGCGATCTTCTTTAAGGAAATCTATGTGGCCAAAGTATTTTTTGCAGAAGTCCAGTTTTGACTCTACAGGTCCAGAGTGGGTAATAGTTCCATCTGGAACAGGAAAGCCGTCAGTTTTGAACTTCTCTGCATGCTCTATTGCGAGCGCACCTTCTTTGAAAAGTGCTTCAGCCGACATTAAGAAACTCGTATCTACTCCTTCGAGAGTAGGTGCTTTATCCGTAGTCGATGTCAAGAAGTCAGTGTTTGCTTCCTCGCGGGGAAGCGGTTCGTCTGTAGATGAATCTAAGAAGCTGGCATCTTCTTTGGGGGTGGATGTTAAATCCGTAGATGATGTCAAAAAGCTAGTATCTTCTTTGTATGTATTAGTGTCATCAGCCATAATATCACCTTATGTATTTTTTTATGTATTATTATTACATAAATATCACAAGTTTGGTATATTAATCAAAAGAAATGTAATGGGTTAGGCGAAAAAGTTTTTTTACGCGCAACTGCTTTTTATATCTATTCCGTTGATTTCTTTTGATTCTTCTTTCGCTTCCGTTGCTACTTCCTTCAGGTCAGGGCTGGTTTGTTCTTTTTTTGCGTTATCTATAACCGAGTAGGCTACGGTGGTTAGGTAGCTGTTGATGTGTTTGAAGTCGCGGATAATGTCGATGTGCAAGGTGCTGGTCATTTGCGATTCGGGCACGCCTTCACGTAAACGCTGGAAGTGGCGCTTTTGGGTTTCTTCGGCGGCTTCTCGTATGAGGGATTTGTCTTTAACTAGTTGTTCTGCCAGTTTTGGGTCTTCAGCCATGAAAACGGCCTGTGCGATTTTCATGTTATCAAGGACGCTCTCGTGAAATGCTCTGATCTCTCTGAAACCAGCTTTAGAAAAGAAATGCTGGTCTTCTATTTTAGAGAGGATAATGCCTGTTAGGCTGTTCTCAATGATGTCACCAATATGCTCCAGATTTGTTGAGAAGCCGAGTATCTGTATAAATTTATCCGATTCGATAGGGTCTAAAGCCTCTTCGGTAACGCGCGCCAGATAAAATTTGGTTTGTGTGTGCAAGATATCAATCTTATCGTCGCCTTTTCTGATTGTCTCTATGAGCTCAACATTCTCTTCTTTAAGGGCACGCATGCAATCGATGAATAAGGTTTCAACGATTTTAGCTGTGCGTAGCGTTTCGCGAGCTGCGCATGCCAGGGCGAGGGTGGGAGTGCTAAGTGCGCTTTCGTCCAGATATAGAGGGATGACGCCTTTGTTTGTTTGTGTTGGCTTGTTGGGTATGATCTTTCTGCACAAAGACGCTACGTATACGACAAGGGGTAAGAAGATTATGGCTAGAGCTATGTTAAAGATCATATGGAAGTGGATAATCTCACGTCCAGCCACGATGTTTAAATGTAAGTCTTTATATATAAGCATAAATACGCCAAGCAAAGGTAATGTCATAAATACCAGACTTGCGCGCATAATCAGGTTGCCTGTGGTGATGCGCCGTGTACGTGCATCCATTCTATAAGTCATAACGAATGGAGCGATAGCTGCGCCTAGATTGGCTCCTAATACGAGTAGTAGGCCGAGCTTTAGTGTAATAAGGCCGCTGGAGGTGAATGAGGAGATGATAAGCACAGATGCTATGGAGGAATGTAACAGCCATGTCATGAGCGCGGTAACGGTTATTGCCAAAAGCGGCTCGTTTTCTAAAGGTTTTAGTATCATGGGCAGGAGTTCTGAATCACCAAGAGGGGTTGCGCTTTCTTTAATAAGGGCGAGTGCTAGTAGAACTTGTCCCAATCCGATGAAGGCCCGGGCAACGTGTTTAAACTTGCCTTTATGTTCAAATTGACGATGCAACGCCACGCCACCTAATAATAGGAGAGGGGTTAGCCATGATAAATCAAAGGTCAAAACTTGCGCGACTAATGTTGTTCCAACGTCTGCGCCGATGACTACAGCAATGCCCGCAGATGTGCCAATGGCGCGCTTTGACGCAAATGATGCGCATATCATTGCTGTGGCGGTGGAGCTTTGCAGAACGGCTGTTACGCCCATACCTGCGAAAAAGGCTTTGATGCGGTTAGATGTATTGGCTGCAATGACTTTTTGCAGGGAAGTTGCGTAAGCGCGGGTGAAGCCGTGCTTGATCATTCGTGTTCCCCATAACATGAGGGCCACGGCACCAATGATTTTTAACAGTATAAGTGTAATAGAGATAATGAGCTCCTGATTTTCTTTAGTATTAGAGTATTTATGCGCAGCTTTGCTTATGTATAGTTATATCTGCGAATGGCTAAAAAATTAAGGGAAATGCAAGGGTTTTCCACTGTTTTGGGAGAATTTGCATATTATTGAAAATATTGTTACTAATTAACGTATTGTGAAGGTTTTGGTACAATCAGGGCGTTTAATACTGATTTGATTTTTTGTTTTTTATATAGGGGTAGGTAATGGCTGATAAGAATAGCGAATATGATCGTGCGACACTTGAAATTTGCAGAGATGTTTTTGATCATTTGAATAAAGAGGGGATACAGGCTCCTAAACTTGTTATTAACCCTGACGGGGGAAAAGATTTTGAGACCTGTCCAGAAGGTGAGTCTTTTGATCCTAACGATCTTGAGTATATGAAAGCTTTAGGGCGCGGCGCGGCCAAATTGGAGCACGCCATGGATACGCTTCCTCCAATGTTATCGGCTCGAATTGATGGTGATTTGCAGTTTAAACAACAGTCCATTGCCGATCTTATTGGTCGCGAGGACGGGGGATTATTGGGGGAAAATACAAAAGTTGATTTGGGTGATGAAGATAGAGAGATTTATTTTGAGCTTATGCGTATAGAGGATAGAAATCGGCCTGTTAAAGCTGGTATTAAATATGCTTTGGATATAGATAATTTTGAGAATATAGAGGTCATGGCGCCGCTTTTGGGTGCTAAATCGTTTGCGATAAGTGCTTCTAAACTCCAAGGGGATTATGCTTGTCTCGGTGATTTGGAAGCG
>Ga0209475_10004605_pt1 | contig 11778 bp, 11 predicted proteins | sample tdDd471_FD_187128 | JGI IMG/M metagenome (GOLD analysis project Ga0209475, IMG submission 187128) | Marine sediment microbial communities from the Atlantic coast under amendment with organic carbon and nitrate - tdDd47.1 (SPAdes)... | ecosystem: Environmental > Aquatic > Marine > Coastal >...
TTTTTACCTCTCAGATCCGGTAAATCGTTATTATTTCTTAACAACAATCCTTTCGCTTCAAGGCGTCCCATCTCCAACTCATTATGGAGCAAAGATCCAAGGCTAAAAAATTCCCTGTCCTTCTCCAACTCCTCCTCAGACTTCTTGATAGCCCGTTGTACTCCCGGGCAAAAGCCAGCTGCCGTATCAATGGTGATGCGCATAGGGTAGCAAAGATAGTAAAAGCATTAAGTGCCTATGATAAGGCACCTGTCACTCATTAAACAAGATGATAAAGGAAATATATAATTCATTAAATCCAATAAATGACACAAACCACATTTATTGAAAATAATCCAAAGCGTAAAACTGGTCATATAAATATAACCAGTTCACACTTGAACTTTGGTCAGAGACCAAAAATAAGAATACTAGGTTAAGCTATGCTTTCCCCATTATTCTGAACATACCAGTTCCGCATTTTGGGCATACACCCTTCATTGCTTTCCTGCCGTTCTTCATTGTGATCTCAGCAGCATTTTTAATGTCTGCTTTTGCTTTGCATTTTACACAGTAACCTTCCATAGTTATAAAAATTTAATTTTTAATTAAACTCATTTTTTACTAAAATAAGCATAATGTTAAATGCTTTCAGAAAAAAATCAATAAAAAGTGCTTCGAAGATAAAAAAAATGAGAATACTCAATTAAATATTGAATAAATTTTTATAAATAATTCTGTGTTCAGGGTGTTATGATCTTAGAAAAATATTCGCCTGACTTATTTTGCAGCTCGTTTCTGCTTGAATTCCTGCAAGTTAAGCGTTAGTGTAATATAATTGGGTGAGCCTGCCAGGTGATACCTCGAACGAGCATAGCTGAAATGGAATTTTGAGATCCTGATGCCAACACCCCATGAAAAGCCTACTGTCGACATTTTTGTTCTGACACCAAGGTCCTGTCTCCGCCCATAATTATATCCGCCTCGCAGGCTGATAAAGTCGGTAATATTCAATTCGGCACCAAGTACGATATGCATCATAAACTTATCTGCGAAGTCGGCAATACCACTTTGTTCATTCACATCACCGGTGATGGGGTCGGTGTTTTCAGCCACAACCAGCGGGTCGTCATAGGTAAGGTCCCATTGCTCCATGTTATGATAGAGGAATGAGAACCTCAATGGGATATGTGCCAAACCTTTGGCCATCCCAAACTGTAATTCCATGGGTAGAGGGTATGTCTGGCCGCTATAATAGCCTTTGAGCTGCAGACCAATATTTCTTCCGATCAGAGAAGCTGTGAAATCCTTTTCTTCATTTACATATGATCCTGCTACATCTACAGCAAGGCCAAATGAGTTATAGGATTCGAAGCTGGAGTAAATAAATTTGAAATTGGCCCCTATGCTCCAACGTGGTGCCAGCCGCCTACCCCAGCCGATATTCAAGGCATATTCGCCGGCAGAGAATGTACCATTGCGCTGCCCGGTCTCATCAGCCCTGTCAAACTGGCCATAATTGATGAATTGCATAGTGGCGACAAAGGTGCCTATCTTTTCAAAATCCCGTCCATATTGAGCATATCCGTATTTTATGTCGGTATAATAATCCACAAAGCTAAATCCCAGATTATTATGCATTTCCTCACTGATAAGCGAGGGGTTTGCAAGGCTCAGGGTAATGTCGTTATCATAAATGGCCAGGTACTCACCTCCCATAGCCGAGATCCTTGCTGAATTAGGAAGGTTCAGAAATTCATATGTACTCTCACCGCCAATCTGTGCCTGGCTGGTGTTAAAAATCATAAGAAAAACAGCTAAAATCGGAAGTAAGAGATATCTATTTTTCACTTGTAAGGCCTTAGTAAAATATAATATTATTAAGAAACGCTGCTTCACGTATATTATTTTCTTAGTAGACCGGGAATTTCCGGAAACGATGTCCAAAAGTAGTAAAAAAAACCTGCTGCGGGTTCTTGATTCTTATAGCTGGTAAATCAATCAGAGTGTTTTTAATTATTCAACCTGATCAAATTTAGCGCACTTCCAGCCTTAAACCACTCTATCTGATTCTCATTATAGCTATGGTACACGTCAAAAGAATCCTGAGATCCGTCAGCATGATTCAGGTTCACTTTCAGGGCTTTACCCGGTTGAAAGTCTTTCAGTCCAATGATATCTATCCTGTCGCCTTCCTGAACTTTATCATAGTCGGCTTTATCCGCAAAGGTAAGCCCCAGCATTCCCTGTTTCTTCAGGTTTGTCTCATGGATTCTGGCAAAAGATTTTACAAGCACTGCCCTTACACCAAGGTTACGTGGTTCCATGGCAGCATGCTCCCTTGAAGAGCCTTCTCCATAGTTTTCATCACCGATCACGATACTACCTGCACCCTTGGCTTTATAGTAGCGAGCTGTATCAGGAACTGCAGCATATTCGCTGGTCACCTGGTTTTTGACTGTGTTGGTCTTCTCATTGTATGCATTCACTGCACCTATCAACATATTATTGGATATGTTGTCGAGGTGCCCACGATAACGCAACCAGGGTCCTGCCATAGAAATATGGTCTGTGGTACATTTCCCTTTGGCTTTGATCAGCAAATTTAAGCCGGTGATATCTTCACCTTCCCAGGCTTTGAAAGGAGTTAGCAACTGAAGTCTTTCAGATGTAGGACTAACTTCTACCTCTACCTTGCTTCCATCTTCTGCTGGTGCCTGATAGCCATTATCTTCGACCGCAAAGCCTTTTACAGGAAACTCTATCCCCTGGGGCTCATCCAGCATCACCTTTTCACCCTTGTCATTGATCAGATGATCTGTCATCGGGTTGAAAGTGAGGTCGCCTGCAATAGAAAATGCTGTCACGATCTCCGGTGATGCAACAAATCCATGAGTGTTTGGGTTTCCATCATTTCTTTTTGCAAAATTCCTGTTGAAGGAGGTCATGATGGAGTTCCTTTCCTGCTTATCGGCGCCATGCCTTGCCCATTGTCCAATACAGGGTCCACAGGCATTGGCCAGCACCACACCACCCATCTGTTCGAATACGTCGATATACCCATCACGCTCTATGGTATAGCGAACAAGTTCCGACCCTGGTGTAACTGTAAATCCTGCATTTACATTCAAGTTTTTGTCGATGGCCTGTTTAGCCACTGATGCCGCCCTTGTGATATCTTCATATGATGAGTTGGTACAGCTGCCTATCAGGCCTACTTCCATTTTCTCCGGCCAGTTGTTGGCTTTCACGGTCTCAGCGAGTTTAGAAAGTGGTGTGGCCAGGTCAGGGGTAAAAGGTCCGTTGACATATGGTTCCAGTTCCGAAAGGTTGATCTCTATCACCTGGTCGAAATAGGATGAAGGATCAGCATATACTTCAGGATCCCCGTTAAGATAAGCCTCCATGCGGTCTGCTTCTCTGGCCACTTCCTCTCTGCCAGTTCCGTCAAGGTATTCTCTCATCTTGCTGTCATAACCAAATATTGATGTGGTAGCACCTATCTCGGCGCCCATGTTGCAGATCGTCCCTTTACCTGTACAGGAGATGCTTTCAGCACCTTCACCAAAGTATTCAACGATGGCACCGGTACCACCTTTTACGGTGAGAATGCCTGCAACTTTCAAGATTACATCCTTCGCTGATGCCCAACCACTCAATCTGCCGCTGAGCTTTATTCCAATAAGTTTAGGGAATTTCAGTTCCCAGGGCATTCCGGCCATAACATCTACGGCATCGGCTCCACCAACACCAATAGCTACCATACCCAGTCCTCCTGCGTTCACAGTATGAGAGTCGGTCCCTATCATCATTCCACCGGGGAATGCATAGTTCTCAAGCACCACCTGGTGAATGATACCGGCACCGGGTTTCCAGAAACCTATTCCATACTTATTCGATACCGAAGCAAGAAAATCATATACCTCTTTGTTTACATCATTGGCTGTTTGGAGATCGGCTGATGCTCCTACTTTAGCCTGGATCAGATGATCGCAGTGAACTGTGGAGGGCACTGCTGCTTCCTTCCTGCCGGCCTGCATAAACTGTAAGAGGGCCATCTGTGCCGTGGCATCCTGCATGGCCACCCTGTCGGGCCTGAAATCTACATAGGATTCACCACGGACATAGCTGGTAGAGGCATGGCCTTCATCAAGGTGGGAATATAATATCTTTTCAGTGAGGCTCATAGGCCTGCCAGAAATCTTTCTTGCTTCTTCAACGCGTGATGCCATCCTTGCATACACGCCTTTAATCATGTCTAAATCAAAAACCATTGTGATGAAATTTTGAGTTTATTCGTTATGTCGGATGCCTTCCACATCCAATATAATATTACAAATTAAGAAGGATTTTGTTTAATACTCCAATAATCCCCGGCCGGTCTTCTTGATGAGATTCTTTTCCTTCAGGTCGACAATCAACTTATCAAGGAGGCCATTAATAAAAACTTTGCTTTTCTCAGAGCTATAATATTTGGAGATATCGATATATTCGTTTAAAGTGACCTTTATCGGTACGGATGGGAATTCAAGTAGTTCTGCCAATGCCATTTTAATGAGGATGGTATCCATCAAAGCTATTCGCTCAAATTCCCAGTTCTTTGCTTTTTCATCTATCAGTTCTTCATAGTTGGCGGTGTTTATAATGGTCTTTCTGAAAAGATCTATCATAAACTTCTTGTCTTCATCCTCTTCATCACGTTTGAAGATCTGAGGGATCTCAGCATACTCATCGTCAGATTCATTCAGGGACTTCAGGTATTTCATTAATAACACATTCCCTGTAAAGTATGAGTCAAAAGCCCAGAAGATGGATCTGTTTTCATAATAATATTCCAGCAGCTCATCTTCAATCAGCAGTTTCTTTACAAGTTTGACCAGGAGCTCACGATCGTGCTCATATGAATTTTTAGGATCATTCATATGCTTTTGGAAGAATGGTTTCTCATGCATCGCCAGGTAGGTCTTGCGTACCATATCCTGCTCATCAGCCCAGTTAATCTTCAGTTTTCCGTGAAGCTTGCGATAGGCCCTGTTATCCTCCAGCTGCAGCAAGACCTTATTCTCAACAAAACGCATATTCGGATCCAGGTCTTCTTCTGTAGGAAAAAACTTCGTCTTGCTCTTTTCTATCCTGTTTACACCAAAATCCTTCATCTCAAGGAGGAAAGAAAGCTGATGAATGATAAGCTCATGAATTTTATCAATGCTGATGAGCAAAGTTTTTTCACTTTTAACCAGGTCGGTAGATTCAGATTGGACAAAGGCATATATCGCCTGTAAAACTTTTATCCTTAAGTGCCTTCTGCTCAGCATATGGGTATGAACGATGAAAATTAGAAATAGTATTTGGTGCAAATTTAGAAATATAATCGTTGCTTATCACTGCTTTTTATTAACATAATGTTATCATTTTATCCTTGCTGTATTGCTGTGGGCAAACTATTACACATCCACAGCAAACCCATACTCCCCTGGCCTGCATATTGACAGCAATGCATATTTTTCACTAACTTCGTAATGAAATCCATTATTAAGACTTTGGAAATCCGTAACATACTGGTCAAATACTGGGGCTACTCTGCCTTCAGGTCAATGCAGGAGGAAATCATTCTTTCCGTTTTGGATGGCAGGGACACCCTTGCATTGTTGCCTACAGGAGGTGGTAAATCAATCTGTTATCAGGTTCCTGCCCTAACTAAGGAGGGGATATGCCTCGTGATCTCCCCGCTCATTGCCCTGATGAAAGACCAGGTCGAAAATCTTAAGAAAAGAGGTATTAAAGCGGCAGCTGTACATTCCGGCATGCATCCAAAAGAAATTGACATTGCAATAAACAACAGTGTCTTTGGTGATTTAAAGTTCCTGTATGTTTCTCCTGAGCGTCTTGAATCGGAATCCTTCCGTCGGAATATGGAGAAGATGAACATCAACCTCCTTGCTGTGGATGAGGCACACTGCATCTCACAGTGGGGATATGATTTCAGGCCTCCCTACCTGAATATAGCAGAGATCCGGCCTTTGCTCAATGATGCACCCATACTTGCACTCACAGCAACAGCCACACCTGAAGTGGTAGAGGACATGCAGGAGAAGCTCCAGTTCAGGGAAAAAAATGCGATCAGTAAGAGCTTTGAAAGAAAAAACCTCTCTTATGTTGTTTTTCATGAGGAAGACAAGGGAGGTAGGATACTGAAGATCATTAATAATGTAAAAGGAATCGGGATCGTATACGTGAGGAACAGGAGGAAGTGTCGTGAGGTCTCTGACTTTTTAAACAAGCAGGGTGTGAAGACCACCTTTTATCATGCCGGCCTGGAGCAACGCATACGGGAACACCGGCAGGATGAATGGATGAAGGATAAAAAGCAGGTCATCGTTGCCACCAATGCCTTTGGAATGGGCATAGACAAGCCTGGTGTAAGATTTGTGGTACACTACGATCTTCCTGATAGCCTGGAAGCTTATTTCCAGGAGGCAGGAAGGGCAGGCAGAGATGGAAAAAGGGCTTATGCCGTGCTACTGTTTGAGGAGGCCGACATACGGAATGCCAAACAAAACCTTTCCTTATCTTATCCTGAAGCAGAGGTGATCAGATCCGTATACACAGCCCTGGGAAATTATCTTCAGATACCTGTGGGAGGTGGTGGTGAGCAACAGTTTGATTTCGACCTGCAAGAATTTTCAACCCGCTACCGGATGAACTCAGCCACGGTGTTCAGCGCCCTTAAGATCATTGAGAAAGAGGGCTTAATACTCCTCGGAAATGAATTGGAAAGGCCATCCAAGATCATGTTTAACATTAATCACAGTGAATTATATACTTTTCAGGTTGAGAATCCGGGCTACGATGCCTTCCTTAAGCTGATGCTGAGGTCTTACGGTGGGGTATTCAATGAATTCGTGAACATCCATGAAAAAGAGCTGGCCAAAAGGACAGGAACGACAGATGATAAGATCATGGCAATGCTTCAAAGGCTGCAGCAACTTGGGCTCCTGACCTATGTGGCAAGAAGTTCTAAACCACAGATATTATTCATCCAGGATCGTATTGACAGCAATTCCTTAAACCTATCAAATGAAAATTACGGAAGCAGGAAACAATCTGCTCTAAAAAGGATGCAATCAGTCTTGGATTATATACAGTCTGCCAACCATTGCCGCAGCCAGCTGCTCCTGAAGTATTTTGGCGAAAGAGAGATGCAGCGATGTGGTATCTGTGATGTATGCCTCGACAGGAATAAAATTAACGTTAGCGAGCTTGAATTTAATAAAGTCCTGGAGATCATAAAGCCTGCACTGAAAGAGAAACCACAGGCATTGAACGAGTTACTATTCATTGCAAAGAACTTTCCTGAAGACAAAGTCATTAATGTGGTGATGTGGCTTGTCGACAATGAGAAGTTAGATGTAAGTGAGGAGCAGTTATATTCCTGGAGAAAACAATTCAGGATGTTCTGAAAAGAGTTAACTTTACCTTATAAACCACCTGTTATGAAAGTGAAACTAAAAATTATTACAATATTTATAAGCTTGCTCCTGATCTTACCGGCCACTTCCAGATCTCAGGAAGGAGAGGTTTACGTTAGCATGGCAGGAGGTGCGAGCATACCTCTTTCAGATTATGCTGCCACAGATTTTGATGATCCAAGCTCAGGCTTTGCACGTACGGGTGGAAACTTTGCCATTAATTTCGGTTACCGGATGAACGAATACCTCAGTGTTACCGGATTATTGAGCGGCAGCGTTAACCGTTTCGATTATATAAAGCTTCAGGATTGGTTTACTGAAAACTATAAGGAATCTTTACCTGATACCAGGTGGTTGGTAGAATCCAAGAGTTGGGGTCTGGGCGGGCTGATGGCCGGCCTTACCGGCAGCCTGCCGCTTTCACCCAATAAACTTTTTCTGGATGCCAGGATCTTGGGCGGGTTCACATATGTGTATTCACCTGCAGTGAGTATTACCGGCCTTGAAGATGGAGAAGACGATCTGAGGGTTTATATTGATCAATATTCAGCCATTTCATGGGCTCTGGACTTTGGAGCGGGATTCAGGTATAACAGAACAAGGAAGCAATATTTTACTTTATATGCCGACTACCTCCTGGCAAACCCAAAGTATACTAATGTTCAGATACAAAATAATGATATTGACCTGCAACGTGAGACATCATTCTCACAAAGGATCTCTGCAGTAAATATCACCCTGGGAATTGGTTATATCGTAAACTGATCCGGCTCTTATTGTTGAAGATGAGACTAAGTTCTGACTACTACCTTGATGAAGACGTGGTTACACTGGCAAGATCATTCCTTGGCAAAGTTCTGGTAACCCATATTGATAACAAACTCACTTCCGGCATCATTACTGAAACAGAGGCTTATGCCGGCATCCTGGACAGGGCTTCACATGCCTATGGTGACCGGAATACTGATCGTACTGCCCCTATGTTCAGGGAAGGCGGAATAGCCTATGTATATCTTATTTATGGAATGTATTCTCTATTCAATATTGTCACATCGCCGAAAGGCATCCCACACGCAGTACTCATAAGGGGTATTCATCCTCTTGATGGCATTGAGTTCATGAAGAAAAGAAGGAATATGAATTCCGGCAAGGGCTTCAGCGACGGACCGGGCAAACTCAGCAGGGCCTTAGGCATACATTATTCTGATACAGGGCTTTCATTGCAAGGCGACAGGATCTGGATCGAGGACCGTAAGGTGGAAATAAGTGATGGTGATATCATTGTAGGTCCGAGGATAAGGGTTGACTATGCCGGTAAAGATGCCCTTTTGCCCTACAGATTTAATATTAATTATGAGAAGAAATAATTAGGAACCATTATTTTAAAAATAAAAAAGGTCGCCTGGGAGGCGGCCTTTTTTAAAATACTTTCTAAGGTAATTATTTTACTGTGTTTGACAGTTCGTTACCTGGTTTGAATTTAACCACTTTTTTAGCGGCTATCTTGATTTCTTTACCGGTTTGGGGATTTCTGCCTTTCCTGGCAGCACGTTTTGTTACTCCAAAGGTACCGAAGCCTACGAGGGCAACGCGGTCACCTTTTTTTAGGGATTTAGTTGTAGCACCGATAAATGATTCAAGAGCTCTTTTAGCATCTGCCTTGGTCAAGCCTGCTCCGGCTGCCATTGCATCGATTAATTCTGCTTTGTTCATTTTACTACAATTTTAGTTAATAAATACTTGAAAACCTTGCAAATATAGACGTTTTAGAACCAATGTCAAGTAAATGCATGTGAAAGGCTAAAAAATGTTAATAAATGAAGTATTTTGTTAATAACTCTGCTCTACAATGCCCGTTTCCCTAGGATTACAACGAACTTTTAGGCCTTTCAGAGCATTTCCTCTAAAGTGTTGGGAATCAGACCTATCAGAAACTGCTTAATTTGTAGCCTTTTTTTGCCTGCCTGTTGTAATTCGAGGATGGAAATACAGGCATCTTTACAACAGATTTTAAAATAATTTTTGAAGTCGGTTTTGATGGTTCCGGGCTCAGCATGGCATTTACAAAAGTTTACTTCAGCGCGAAATATTTTTAACATCATTACTTTTCCTTCCTTGAGCCCTATTTCAGTATATGCTCCTGGGTAAGGACTCAATCCGCGTATTTGATTATAAATCTCATGGGAACCTCTTTGCCAGTCAATACGACAGTCCTCCTTGTGTATTTTCGGAGCTTTTTTCAAAACTTCTCCCTCCTTCATCAACTGATCCTGTGTCATGGTATTGACATCACCCTTCTCGATTGCCTCAACTGTCTTTATCAAAAGTTCCGCACCCAGCTTCATCAGCCTGTCGTGATATTCCCCGGCAGTCTCATCTGCAGCAATTGGTGTTTCTTCTCTGAAGATAATACTGCCTGTATCAATTTCATATTGAAGAAAAAAGGTGCTCACGCCTCCTTGTGATGCTCCATCCATGATGGCTCTGTTGATGGGAGCAGCTCCGCGATATTGTGGTAAGAGGGAAGCATGCAGGTTGAAAGTACCCATGGCAGGCATGCTCCAAACAGCTTCCGGCAGCATCCTGAAGGCCACAACGATAAATAAATTTGCCTGATAGCTTTTCAAGTCCTCAATGAAGGTAGCATCTTTGAGGTTATCAGGTTGCAGCACAGGGATCTCATGATCAAGGGCGTAAGACTTTACTTCTGAGATCCTCATCTTCCTGCCACGTCCTGCTGGTTTATCAGATGCTGTCACAACTGCGCACACATCATACCCATGGCTGACCAGAGCATCCAGTGAGGCCACAGCAAATTCAGGCGTTCCCATAAATATTATTCGCAAATCCTGCACAGCGATATTGTTGTATCAAAAGTAAAAATAAAAAAAATACCCGGTCTTTCGAACCGGGTATCATATCTATGTTTTATTTTATTCTATTTTATTTCATTTCTACAAGCCTCTTCATCTTGGCAATATTTCTTTCGACGGTCCTACCTTCCAAGCTCCTGTAATAATCACGATAAATGCGATCATACACCTCCAGTGCATCTTCATATTCACCTAAGATCTCATATGTCATCCCTGCCTTATATAAAAACATGGGGGTTGTAAAATCATTGTTGTTCTCTTCAGCGGCATCCATGTAGTATCCAACGGCTTTATCAGGTTCATTAAGTTCAAGCCAGGCGTCACCAAGAGCACCAAGTGCCATAGGACCAACAATTTGATCTACCGGATCATGAGCCTCCAGGTAATCAATGGCCTCTTCAAAATTACCCATTCTCAGATAACATACGCCGGCATAATACCTGGCAAGGTTTCCTGAATTGGTAGCACCATAATCATCGATGATATCGAGAAAACCAAGTGAATTCCCATCACCGTTCAAAGCTCTGTACAAGGAGTCCATCTCAAAATATTTCTGAGCCATGCATATCTCCTCCTGGGCATTGTTTTCCATTGGACTGATATACAGTCTCTGATATCCGAAATATCCCAAAACGACTACGATGATACCAATAATGGCATACATCATGATCTTTTGGTTCTTTTCTATAAATTGCTCGGTTCTTCCCAGTGCCTCCTCAACGGCAATCATTCTGTCTTCACCTGCTGTATTCTTATTAGCCATAAGTGTTTAGATTTTTCGTGGTGCAAAAGTAGTCTTTTTCTTTAAATCTCATATAATGAGAATCAAATTTTATTTTTATAGTTAAATATTGATGTGTCAAATCCGTTGACCCAGTCCAGGCAAGGTCTCGTATAATTGTAAAAGTAATTACCTTTGCAGGTATACAGGAGCGAGAATTATTACTAATATTCATCATGGAAAAAAAGGACTTAGACAGCGAGACTAGGATTAAGCTACTGGAACATTTGGAAGGCTTCATCAGTGAAAACAAATCTGGCCTTTTCGATGAGATCATTCCTAACAGGACCAGACACATTACCATGGTTCTTGAAGACATTTACCAGTCACAGAATGCCAGCGCGGTGCTCAGGACCTGCGACTGCTTTGGTATACAGGATATACACATCATTGAAAATAGAAATAAGTACGAGATCAATCCTGATGTTGCCCTCGGGTCTACCAAGTGGCTGAAAATCAATAAATACAACCAGGAAGAAAACAACACGGTAAAATGTTTCAATGAGCTGAGGGAGCAAGGATATCGCATAGTGGCAACAACACCTCATAAAGACGATACCATGCTGGATGACCTTGAGCTTCATGACAAAGTTGCACTCGTCTTCGGGACCGAACTTGAAGGGCTCTCTGACGTAGCCATTGAGAATGCAGATGAAAATGTAAAAATACCAATGTA
>Ga0209475_10004606_pt1 | contig 11774 bp, 5 predicted proteins | sample tdDd471_FD_187128 | JGI IMG/M metagenome (GOLD analysis project Ga0209475, IMG submission 187128) | Marine sediment microbial communities from the Atlantic coast under amendment with organic carbon and nitrate - tdDd47.1 (SPAdes)... | ecosystem: Environmental > Aquatic > Marine > Coastal >...
CCCGAAAGGGTCTCCACAACCTGCGCCCATTCATCTCTATCCATGGGATAAAGGGTATCCGAAGGCGGTGCCTTGCTGGAAAATTCAAGCCCGACCTCTATGGGGCCAGCAGCTTCCTCAAGGACTGTTTTTACAGCGTTGATGGTTTTGCCCGGGTCATTAAAGTAAGCCATGACCGTAATCCCGTCGGTAAGACGGGCGATCTGGCGCATAAGGGCTCTGTGTTGTTCCTGGGAAAAGTATTTGACCGGACAATCCACCCACAGGGGCATCACATCATCAATGCGGGTTTCAGCCCGCTTCAGAAGCCGAAGGTAGCTGCGGTTCAGAACTTCCCGCACCTCGCTGTCCGTCTCCCACCCCGGGATAGAGTGGGGCTCCAGGTCAATTTTGACACCGCTAATTTTCGGCTCAAGCCTGTTTTTCGAGGCATTGAACTGGTTGATCCGGTCGATACCGCGCGTCAAATCCTGGATCCCTTTACTGTCCGTAAGCCACTCGGGCTCCCCAAGCAGGGCCCAGACCTCAATCCCCTCTTGTGCGCATGCATTCAAAAAGAGGGTAAACCGTTCTCGAAACATCACGTCGGTTAAAAGCCGTGAATCTGAGTAGAGATACGCATAGACCCTGTTTATGTTGCCTGCCTTTGCTGCGCGAAGAAACGCCGCTGTTCCGGCAGGGGTTTCAATTGCCGCCTTTGTTTCCCACAACCAGAGCGACGCCATCGTCTGATCCACGTGTTTGGATGAAAACCCTTCAATCTGCTCCGGAAGAAACGTCGAGCGCCCCGTTTCCCGCCACACATTCACATACCGGATGCCCAGGTCTTTTCTCACCTCGGCCAACGCTCCTGCGGCGAAGAGATACTCCTGAACAGCGGTATTTACAGCCAGGGGATCTCGCTGTGCCTCCTCGTCCAAGGTATCGATGGACTCATACAACCGGGCCACCCTGGCCCTTTCCAGGTAGTATCTGGTGCTTGCTCTCTTGGCCAGGTAATCATTTTTGGCGGCCTTGAAATCCATGAGGGCCTCGTCAAGGGAGAGCTGCACCTCGCCGGACACGATCCCGAGGCGAATCCGAAGGGAATCTTTAATCTGCCGCCAGTATTGCTTGTGAAGCCTTGCGGATTTTCTATTGGCCGTTGAGACGCTGCCACTGAGCGTGAGGTTGATGTTGTCTGTCACTGCGTTGCTGGTGCTTCGACCGGTGTATTCATACTCTGCCGACACGTTCAGCCTGCCCCGGACGGCAGGGCCTGCAGACTCCAGGAAATAGGCTTTTTTCAGTTCACTGGTGACGGCCTTGATCTGCGGGTGGTTTAACACGGCAAGGTCATGCAACTCACCTTCGTCATGGAATGCTGCTTTATCCATGAACAAATCATCCCGGGCCAGGGTAATTCGAGTGCCCTGTGAGAGCCCGCACAGATGCTTCAGGCGGCGCTTGAGGTAGTGGATCTGCTGCCGATTGTGTGCCTGCTGCGCCCTGCCGGCGGCCAAAATTCTATCTGCCGCAAGGAGCTCAACCCCGTAGGCCTCTCCCACTGTTTTCAGGGTTGAATAGTGGCTTGCCCGCTTGCCATAGGCGGTCATCAACTCCTCCCAGACCGCATCCATCTCGTTTAAGTAGGTAATTTCAAAATAGAGCTGAAGGGCTTCTGCGACCCGCTCATTGATCTCGTTGTCGAGCTGGTTTTTGGCTGTTTCCGCGGTGAGTTGGGCCGCCCTTCCCAATTCCGTGTTTCGCCTGAGATCAAACAGGGGCTGCACAAGACCGACCAGGCCGTCTATCAGCGTTTGGGAAACAAAGCCCCCCTGATTGCTGAAAAAACCTGCAGGGGAGACGGTTCCGATCTCAAAATAAAACGAGGGGTAATTGGGAAGCGTGGCAATGCCCACCTCCACAAGGGCGGCGGCAAAGAGCGCACGTTGTAAACTGACCTGTGGGTTTTGCGCCGTGACAAGGGAGGCGATATTTCTTACATCCATCGTCTCCGGCAGTTTGACGACCACAGGGGTGGAGGCGCCATAGGCATATCGGCTTGTGAGGATGTACGGGTTCTCACCCATCCCCTCGTTATCGGAGCGGCTGTAATCCGTCACACTGCCATCATCAGGGTCCAGCCTGAAGAGGGACTGGTACCCCTTTTTGTCGGACTCAAAGATCAGGGTGTTTCCATCTTCCGAATAGATGCGGGCGATCTTGCCTGCATCGTCCAGCGCATGTTCCTTCAGATTCTGCCCATTTTGATCAACGGACATCAAGCTGTGGGCCCCATGTTCATTCCGGGCCAGAAAATAAACCAACCCTTTTTTCCGAAGATGCACGGGGAGAAAGGGATCACCAGCGATCCCCCGCACCTTCTTTTTTCCAGCAAACCAAATCTCCCCTGCGCTGGTGTATTCAAAGGCAAGTCGCATAAGGGAGAGGTCCCGGTCCCCGGGAAGCCATTTGCCACCATCTGAGAGGGCTTTAAACAGGGAAAACGTATGGGGCTGTTCCGCCAGCGATGGGTCGATCCCGTCGTCCCCTTCAGGCAGCCGGATCAGTCTAAATGTCTGGGGGTCAAAATAATGAAGGGCACCATGCCCCCCGTCGGACTCGGTTACCTTAAAAAAAACGATGCTCTCCTGTACCCAGATCTGAGGGGGCTCTTCCGACTCCGGAACACGTCTAACCGATTGGTTTTCTACCCGGAACACGATCATGTCGTGCTCGATGGTTCCAAGGGTATCGATGAGAGCTTGCTGCCCCATGTACACAGGTTCCATCAGCTCTCTCACCAACGCCACATCGGCGTCCTGGGATACCGACTGGCGGTTCAGGGTGGTGCACCCCGAACACAAGATGACAAGGAACAAGGCAAGGACTTTTAGGGGAAGTCTTCCCAGGAGCATGTCCCTACTCATCGCCAAGGTCCTTCATGGCAAGGGAAATGACATGTTCGGCAGACTCATGGGCGGGGTCCCCTTGAACCGCACTGAAGGTGACCTCGGGTTTGCAGAGATCGTAGAGATATTCGAGGGCCTGAATGTTGTTGTTGATTCGTTTTACAACGATGATGGCCCCTTCAAGGTTTGTCTCGGCAAGGATAATGCCCAACGTGTTGGATTCCCACACACAGGTGGTATCCAGTTCTCGCAAGTCCTGGGTCAATGCTTTAAAGATGCTGTTTACATACCAGGTGACCCGGTCCGGATGGTTCCTCTGAATTTCATCAATTTTTTCGATTCGAGCAAGGACCAGGGTGAACTCCGATTTGTATCGCTTCATCCGAATAAGCTCACGCTTCAGCTCGATCTCAAAATACTGTTTGTTGTACAGGTTCGTGTGATGATCGTAGAGAAAGGCGGTAAGATCCACCCCTGTTATCTTTCCGCTTCGTACCGCTTCCCATGCATATTCGGTCATTTCGTAAGAGTAGATGTTTTTTTCCACGGTTTCACCCGGCCTGCAAATCAACCCGCACACCAGGCATTCGAGTTCCACAACAGGTTCCGGCACAATGCTCAGGCAACTTGCGCACTTGAAATAATCGGAGGGTTTTTCATAATCGATGCCGATATGCCGAAGGGTCTGTTCACATTTGGGGCAGACAAGGTCCGTGCCCACCCTGAAGCTCTCTAAAGAATCCACGTGGCCGCACTGAAAATGGTGAATCATCTGCCCTTTGACAATATCAATGGCGGAACAGACGGGGCATACCTCACGGTAGTTGATCTGGTACGAATCACAGAGCCCGCAAAGCCTCACCCGGTTTCTCAGCCTTTTGATAAAAAAGCCCCTTTCGGCAAGGGCATCGAGGTAGTCCTCCACATTTTCAAGTTCATCCGTAATTTTTATGACATCGGGATAAAAATGACCGGTGGGTTTAAAGGGAGACGAGACAGGCTCAAGGGCCGTAACCCCGCTGTTGGCGACGTCTTCGAGAAACGCCAGTATGGCTGCATCGGTTAAGCTGGTCTCCCAGTATTTCTTCGAGAAGAACAGCACGTTTCGAATGGCAAGCAGAACCTCCGACCTGTGCAGTGGCCGGTAAAGAACATAGACGGCCCCTTTTTTAAAGGCCGTGTTAAGAATTTCTTTTTCATAACAGGAGGTCACAAAGATGGTTTTGCTGACGAAGACGGGCACATGATCCGGACCGGAGACCCCCTCTTCCTGACAATAGATCGTCAAATCCGTGTTGTCCGAGGCGTGCTGAAGCGATGCCTTGTCCTGCTGTGTAATGGACAGGGTCGTTTCAAAATGTGCGGACGCAAGGCTCTCTTTCAAACTGCGGAACTCTTCTTCATGGGCCCCGACTATCGCTATGTTAAATACTTTTCTCATGTACCATCACCATTTCTTTGTATTGCGCCATGCGGATTCCGGCAGGTAACCCTCTTGGTAGTTAATCCTGAAAAACTCAAGAAGTAGCGCCCCGAACCGTACCCACCTGAAAACTGCCTTGTAGGCAGGAAACATAAATACGGTGGGAAGAAGGGACAGCTCCTCAATTTTGCGTTCACTGAAAAGAAGTGAGATGGAAAAACAAAGGAGCGCGACCCCCACATAGATGACATAGGTAAAAACCCAGATAAAAATCAAAACCTTGGGATAGAACGTCAGCATCAAAACCAGATAAAGGGCATAGATGAAGGTCAAAACCACGGTAAAAAAGAACTCCAGGGAGAGCTCAAAGGCGTTTCTCCAGTCATACCGCCAGAACTTCATGATATCGACGTGTTTACGGAAATAGGTACGGAAGCCCCCTTTGTCCCAACGAAATCGTTGACCTTTGAGTATCTGCCAGGTTTCCGGGGCATTTGTCATGGCGATGGCTTCCGGTGCGAAGACAATCTGCCAACCCACTTTCTTGATTTTCAGCGAAAGATCGGCATCCTCGGCAAGTTCGGGGTCCCACCCCCCAAAGGAGGACAACGCCTCTCGCCTGAACGCACCAAACGCCCCACTGACCTGCATGCTCATGCCTATCAACCCAAGCCAGCGTTTCCACATGGCAATGGACAGGGCGTATTCCACGGCCTGAAGACGGGTCCAGATGGAAACATCAATGTTTCTGACCTTGATGTTTCCGGCAACCCCCCCGACCCTTTCGTTGTAAAAAGGCCCGATCATATGAAAGAGCATGTCCCGGTCAAAGGAGGTATCGGCGTCAACGGAAACGATAAAGTCACCGGTGGCAAGGTGAAAGGCCATGTTGGAGGCAGTGGGACGCCCGGATCGTCCTGTGGCCGCACTGTTTCTGTAAAGTTTGATGAGACCTTGATCAGCGAAGGGCTTGGCCTCTTCATACATCCGGTCTTCGGAGTTGTCATCGATGACGATGATCTCAAGGTTGGGGTAATCAAGCTCAAGCAGGGAACGAATGGCATTGGCCACGCAAGCCTCTTCGTTGTACCCAACAAGAAGAACACTCACCGAAGGGGCTGTCGCAAAAAATGCTCTTTTTTTTCCATCGTCGCTGGTCAACCGCCCAAAGGTTTTGGCGACAAAAAGAAAAATGGCGGGAAAAACATAACGGGGAAACTCACCGAAGATAAAAACAGGCATAAAGAACAGCAGCCATTCCCATAATTCGCGGGAGGCAAACTGAATTTCAATGACGTGAATAAAATCAACGATTGAAAACAAAATGAGATTCAAGAAATCTGCCACGATGGGGCCTGCCATGTTTGAGTCGAGTGTGGTGACCGGGGGACAACAAAAAAGCTACCACCAAATATAAAGGAACGTCAATGGAATAGCCCTGTCACAGTCTTTAATGTTGCGAGGCCCGTTGGACAGTGCTTTTCCATCGAATACATCGTGTGTAACAGTTCGGGAACATCATTGAATGGTAACCGTGTAGAGTGGTGACACGCCCTGGAGAGGTGAGCTATGGGCCAAATGGAAGAGTCTGAATCGCTTGGATAAGTTAAACTATAGCACATCCTCCCCTGACCAAACCACAACCAACCTTTTCAAAAACAGCATATTGCCCCAAAGCAACCTTCACCGGCCTTAAAAGCATCAGTCCTGTTCAGCCGACTTTTCCTCATTCCACACATTCGCCATGATCACACGGCCATCTTTTGACAACAGACCTGGGCCTCAAAACACGACAGCCCGTCCGGTTTCGGACGGGCTGAAATGTTGAATAACAACGCTTTACAGCTTATTCCATTTTTTTTAAAAACAGGGTCTGCAATCGTAACCTAATTTCAGGCCCGTCATAAATGGCTAATCTACTCTGGAATAGGCGGAGGTACTACGTTAACCCTGCTCGTATCTTCCCCATCTGTGATCGCGTCGACACCATAAAACTCATTGGTAAGGGAGTTACCGCTAAACCCACCCGCTTCTTCCCCTGAAGTGAGAAACGTCAGAAGCGCCATCCACTCTTTAACTTCCTGAATCCCGTTGTCAGGATTCTGGTCTTGGTCAAGCCGGCAGGACAAAACGTTATCAATAGTCACTGGTTCTGGGATTTCTGAGGGTGTATAAGCAGAAATTTTTAACCCGTTATCTGCCAAGAGCTTCTGTAAACCGGGATCCTGGAGCATAAGAACCATGTAGAGATCCAGAACACAGGGCAGCATTGTCGGCAAATCTGGACTTTGAAGATCGGTCAACGGGAATGCCGGGCTTTGTGCCTGACATTTAAAATCCCCGGGAGCATAAACTTGGATGCTGAACGGATCAACCTGATAATAGCCTGCCCGGCCGTAGTGATTAAACCGAATGCCCGAAAGGTTCATATAATAGTCAGCAGAAAGGTTTAACAACGTCCCGTAAAGCTCCAAAAGGCTTTCATTACCGCTCAGAAAAAGCCCATTCATAAACTCAGAATCACTGGCTGCTTCCGTTAAGGCGATAAGCTGGCAAAGATTTCCAATACTTGTCTTATCCATCAACACGTTGAGCAACGGGTACCCCGGGATATCCTGATTATCCGGATCAAGGGTCATGCCCAAAGGAAGAACACTGTAGATATCTGCGAAGGTAAGCCCCTGTGGGGCGATAAAGCCGTTTCGAATAACTCCGTTTGCCACGAGACCTAATGCTGGCAGATCCGGACCGGCAAGGTAGCGCAAGGAGTCGGAAACCAGATTTCCCATCCCTGTTTCTGTCGGGGCACATGGCTTTTCGACATTGGTGGATGCATTAAATGCAATGATATCATTAATGGCAGGAAGACTAGCCTCCCCAAGAGCTTCATTGATCCCGCCATCCAGCAACGCCACCATGAAACTGACGTCTGAGGATAGGGCCACATCGCTGGTAAGCGAGTGATTTTCCTGCTCTGCATCGGTGACGCCGGTGCCGATTTTCACCGTCACATCCAACTGGGCCAGGTTTTCCCCGTAGCTCCCAGCACAAATGATACGCGTGTCAGTTCCTTCCGGTGTCACAGGAGCTACCGTCATTTCATGGTCATGACCTGAAGCAATGATGTCTATGCCAGTGACCGCTTTTGCCAAATCCACATCATTGCCCTCATAACTCCCATCTGCTGCCTTGGTTAAACCGGAATGGGACATGGCAATGACCACATGAGCGCCGGCATCCCGCAGTAATTTAACCCTGGCCTGGATAAAGGCCACATGGGTGGGATCAGACAGATCATTCTGAAAGGATACAGGCTTGGCAAGGGGAGCATCACTTTCCGCATGCGCCCCCAACAGCCCCAAGAGCCCGACCTTCAAACCGTTGGGCAGGGTGATTAGCAATGAATCCTTAATTCGTCCTTCCTGAATCAGCGCCTCAAGACCGTCATCCTCATCGTCACCTTCAGCGTCTCCCGAAGCTGTCACCATGTTGGAAGCCACCACAGGCACCTGAAAGCTTGACCTGTCCTTGCCCATGGCTTTATCGAGGAAACCTGCCAACGGTGCAGGACCGTAATCGAATTCATGATTCCCCAACGTGATGGCGTCGTACTTCATCAAGCCGATAAAAGACATAGCCGCAGGCACCCCGCCCAGGGTGAGGTCATAAACGGTTCCCATGAGATAATCGCCCGAGTCCACCAGAACCACAGGGGTCCCCTCTGAAGCTTTCGCGCTTCGAATCTCTGTAATTTTGGTAGCGATGCGGGCATAACCACCTGTTGTCTGATCGGTAGTACCGGTACCATATGTGGCAAACGGACCGGTGCCGATGGCCCGATGGTGCACATCGGTGGTCTGAAGCAGGGTAAATTTAACGGTCTCCCCTGTATTTAAAGTCGGGGGGGTGATCTCGATAGGATCGACGACAGGGTCAACCACTGGGTTGTCATTGGAGCTTCCACAACCAGAGGTCACCAACACAATTGCGATTAGAGTCATTAACAAGAGCCTGAAATATCGCATAGTATAGTCCCTTTATTGAATTTTATTTCATCAAAAGCCGCGTACCACATAACCTCCGTCTCATTTAAAACGCCATATCAAGACCAATGGCTATAACAGTGGTATCATTTTGTGTTTCAACTGTTACAGGGCCGCTATCAAAGACTTTAACAATGGTCTCATCGTCCCAGATGGTTTTGGCGACAGAGAGATTCAACTTGTAATTTTCTTTGAATTCCCAGGCACAGCCGACACCCACATGCCAGTTATCGGAGTAGAGGACTTCGATGGAGCCTAAACTAGCATTGTAATATCCATTGATGTCGTCCCACTCGAACTTGGTATAGGTGGTGCCGCCACTCACCTGAAAGGTGGGGGTAAGCTTATATGCGAGGGTTGCGCCCATACTCCAGGCATCACCGGCCATATCGGAAATGTCACGACCCGTGTCATCCTCGCCCCAGTCCGCATCTTTCTGGAACCAGTAACTCCAATTGACTTCGGTGTAGAGCTTTTCAGAAATGTCATACCCTGCCCCCAAGCCGAGAAAGGCGGGGAAGTCCCTGCGGTTCTTCTCTCCGTCGGTGAACATCCCAAGGTCGTCACGATTCACATCGGTTTCGAAATCCAACTTAACGCGAGTCTGATAGTTCAGGGCCAGGTTAAGTTTGTCCGTTGCATTAAAGTTTACCCCAATGATACCGCCAAAGCCTTGAGCATCTTCCTCTTGGTCTACCTGAAGAGTTTCAGAGGTTATATCAGGGTCCAGGGCTTTCGCTACGTCTGTAGGATCCTGTAAAGTGAGCTGAGCCTCCACCGTATTCATCGCATAAATATAACGAACCCCTGCAGCCACGGATATTTTGTTATTAATTTTATAGGCGCCACCAACGGTGGAGGTAAGATAAATGGAAGAGGCTTCCAAGGAGTCATTGGCAGCAGTGGTGTATATATCCCCCATGGTATAACCTGGTGGGATATCATCGCCTGCCATCTCCAAAATACCCTGCGTGGTAATCGACCCCTCCGGATAATCCACCACCGCCCCGCCGCCAGGAATATAAATCCCACCAAATAGGGCCCACGTTTCTCCGGTGTAAGCGGCGTAAAAATTGGGCAAAAACAGATCGGCGCCATCCTGCTCGTAATGTTGACGCCCTGTGCCCACATCAAATGAATGCTCAGGTTTGCGAATCAGCGTCTGGTTAGAAATATTGAGGTGGACTCCCTCTGACATCTCTGTCAAGCCGGCGGGGTTGTACAGAACAATGTCCGCAGCATCAGTGGCCGCGTTTCGGTTACCGGTTCTTATCCACTCCGCACTCATGTTCGACAGGTTGTCGATGTTGGCATATACGGCCGAGGGCACCAGGGACACACACAACAGGATTCCAAGAACACTCCAGAGTCTCTTTCCCATCTATTGCCTCCTTATATGGTTGATGACGGTACAAGCAACTAACAGTCATTCTCTAACCGGAACATCGTTCTTTGTAAAGCAACAACTGCAAGCAAGAGGCTAGCCACTCTTGACCTATAATGAAAAATAAGAACTTGAAATAGCGTCATTTCTGGACAAAACGACTGACTGCGTTCCCCTATGCGGGGATGTACACGTGGATCATTCCTCATGTTTCGAGAGCGGACAGTGGTGGGTTTTAAACGATTGGGTCAAATGGGAGGAATTGCTACCGGCGGCCCTGCCGGGGAAAACGTAACTCATGAATTACCGTGATTCACGGGCGTAGCCCGTCAGCAAATATGAAGAGCCTGAGGAACGAGGGCTCGGAGCATTCGCAATTCGCTTTCAAGGTGCTTTTCGCTACAGTGGCTTCGCCACCCTCGACGCCGGATGCCTGCTTTTTCCACGTACTTTTACCATAAAAAAGCAGCCCTACCTTACCTCTTCCGGTACGGTTCCGGGTCAATACCGTAGCGTTTCATCACCTGTTGCAGGGCCTGGCGCTCCATGCCGCAACGGCGGGCTGCCTGGGCCACATTACCGGACGTCTCTTCGAGTAGCGCCCCCACATAGACGTCATTAAACTCCTTGAGGCAATGCTCTTTGGCTTCTTTGTAGGGCAACTCCTTTAGGTTTGAGCCAGGGGTCTCCCTTACGTCCGTGGCAGGCAGTGTGGAGAGAACCTCCTTTAAATCCTGAGGCTCCATCATCTCCCCCTTGGCAAAGAGAAGCCCCTTCATCACAAGGCTTTCCAGTTCGCGAATGTTCCCAAGAAAGGGCAGTTCCATAAGAAATGCCATGAGCTCATCGGAAACGGGCAACGGATCGCGGCCCATGGAGCCTGCGTGCTTGTGAATAAAATGGTTCACAAGGGCCGGAATGTCTTCGCGCCGCTCGCGCAATGGGGGCAGCCGCAAGGGAAACACGTTAAGCCGGTAGTAGAGATCCTGGCGGAACTCTCCATCAGACATCGCTTTGGCCAGGTCTTTGTTGGTGGCGGCGATAATCCGAACATCCACCGGAATGGACTTTGTCCCCCCGAGGGGCTTGATCTCTTTTTCCTGAATGACCCGAAGGAGCTTGGACTGGATCGCCGGGCTGATTTCTCCGATCTCGTCCAGGAATAGCGTCCCCCCGTTTGCCGCCTGAAAAAGCCCCTGTCTGTCCGAGGATGCCTGGGTAAAGGCGCCCTTTTTGTAACCGAAGAGCTCGCTCTCCAAAATCTGCTCGGGCACAGTGGGACAATTGACGGTGATAAATGGCCCGTTCTTTCGTTCGCTCTGGGCATGGATCGCCCGGCAGGTAAGCTCTTTTCCCGTCCCCGACTCCCCCGTGACGAGAACCGTCATGTCGGTTCGGGCCACCATGCGAATGGTCTCAAACACCTTCTGCATGGCAGAGGAGCTGCCCACGATGTTGTGAAAGGTCTCCTTCTCCCGGAAGGCGTTGTGGAGCCGGATGTTCTCGCTGATCAGGCGACTTCGCTCAAGGGCCTTTCTCAGGCGGAAAACCAGGGTATCATGATCAAAAGGCTTGGCGATAAAATCGTAGGCCCCGGCCCGGATGGCCTCCACCGCCGAATCGATGGAGCCGTAGGCCGTCATCATGATCACCGTGATCCCCAGCTTCAGCTCCCGGACCTGCCTGAGGAGCTCTGCCCCGCCCATTCCGGGCATTTTCATGTCCGACAGCACCAGGTCATACCGTTTTGCCTGAATCATGGAGAATGCCTCTTCCCCGGAAGAGGCGGTCTCCACACGGCAGCCGAGGTCAGGCTCCAAGCTCCGCTTGAGAAGCCTGAGCATGTCCGCTTCGTCGTCTACAATTAAAATGCGGTGTCTCAAATGTATGTCTCCAAGGTGATGAAGGGCTAAGGGCTAAGGGCTAAGGGCTAAGGGCTAAGGGCTAAAAATTGCCGAATCGCTACGTTCCGTCAACCGTAAAAAGCGCCTCCGGCGGCCCTGCCGGGAGCCAAACTTTTGAAAAGTTTG
>Ga0209475_10004607_pt1 | contig 11774 bp, 10 predicted proteins | sample tdDd471_FD_187128 | JGI IMG/M metagenome (GOLD analysis project Ga0209475, IMG submission 187128) | Marine sediment microbial communities from the Atlantic coast under amendment with organic carbon and nitrate - tdDd47.1 (SPAdes)... | ecosystem: Environmental > Aquatic > Marine > Coastal >...
GTGCCAGCAGATAGCAGCGGGTCCCCGAGGGCAGGCCCAGGATCTCGTCCTCGATGTCGGCCAGGGGTCGACTCGTGGCCGGCACCTCACAGTCCGGACAATGCGGCACCCCGACGCGGGCATAGAGCAGGCGCAGGAAATTGGTGATCTCGGTGGTGGTGCCCACGGTGGAGCGAGGACTGGTCCCCAGCCCCTTCTGGTCGATGGCCAGCGAGGGCGAAAGGCCGTCCACGCGGTCGACATCGGGCTTGGGCAACTGGTCGAGGAACTGGTGGGCGTAGCTGGACAGGCTCTCGATGTAACGGCGCTGTCCCTCGGCATACAGGGTGTCGAAGGCCAGCGACGATTTGCCCGACCCGCTGGGTCCGGTGACCACCACCAGGCGGCGACGCGGCAGCTTGAGGTCCAGGTCCTTCAGATTATGGACCCGGACCCCTTTGATGATGATCTCGCCACGAGCCTGGCGGCCGGTGCGGGCGGGCTGGGTGTCGCTCATTGCTCTCCGACTCTGCGGTCCCTCGACAGGAGGCTACCAGCTACTGCCTTCGGCCTTCAGGAATTCGATCATCTCGCGGTAGGCGATCTGCTCGTCAGCCGACAGGTGAGCCACACCGGTGAGCAACTCGCAGCGGACGATGCGCACCGGTTCGGCCGGGTAGTCCTGTCCCTTGGAAGGGTCGGTGGGGGCGCTGACGATGCGATCGACCGCCTCCATGCCCGTCACGACATGTCCGAAGACCGTGTACTGGCGATCCAGCTGCGGGGTCGCATCGACGCAGACGAAGAACTGGCTGCCCGCCGAATCGTGGCTCCGGGCCCGGGCCATGCTCATGGTGCCGCGCAGGTGCTTGGTGGTCACCGAGAACTCGGCCTTCAGGTTGGCGCGGGTATCCAGGCTCAGGCCGGCATAGCCCTTGGCCTCGAGGATCTCCCCGGCCGCCGCCAGCTGCTGCTGCTCATCCTCGGTGAGGACATCGGCGAGGCTCGGCCCGCCCTGGCCGTCGTTGCGAGGGTCGCGGTCCTTGCTGTTGGGATCGCCACCCTGGATCACGAATCCAGGAATGATGCGGTGGAAAGCCGTCTCATCGAAGAATCCCGTTTCGGCCAGGTAGGTGAAATTGGCGGAATGGTGGGGCGCCAGGTCCGGGAACAGGGCGATGAGGAACATGCCCTCCTCGGTGTACATCTTCACGAAAGGCACGTCCGCATCAGCGGGGGCGGCCAGGGAGACGGCGGCGAGCACGGTGCAGGCGACGCAGAGTACGACGCTCATCAAGATTCGATGCATGGGTTCCTCCTAGGGCTCCAGGGCGGAGTAACAACTTCGAGTCGGGGATTTTAGTTCCCACAGGGGCCACTGGCAAGGGGGCCTTCTTGCATCTACTGAATCAGTAGGCCATACTTGGACAGAAATTCGGGGTCAACCCCACTACCAGGCCTCCCCTTCATGAGTTTAGGAGCGAGCATGAGCGACCTGATCTACCTCGACAATGCCGCCACAGCCTTCCCCAAGCCCCCTGAAGTCATCGACACCATGGCCGACTTCTACCGGAATTACGGGGTCAACCCCGGCCGGGCGGGCTACGACCTGGCCGTGGAAGCCGGTCTCATGCTGGACGGCGCGCGCTCCCTGCTTGGTGAATTCTTCAACAATCCCGCGAAGGACCGTGACCGCACCTGCTTCGCCATGAACGCCTCCGGGGCCCTGAACATGATGATCCAGGGCGTTTGCCACCCCGGCGATCATGTGGTCTCCACCATGCTCGAGCACAACTCGGTGCTCCGCCCCCTGTACGAAATGGAACAGCTGGGCCTGATCACCCATGACCTGGTGGGCTTCGACAGCCAGGGCTTCGTGGATCCCGACGACATCGCCAAGGCCATCAAGCCCAACACCCGGCTGGTCATCATCAACCACGGCTCCAACGTGCTGGGCACCATCCAGGACGCCGAGGCCATTGGCAAGATCTGCAAGGATAAGGGCATCCTCTTCGCCCTGGACACGGCCCAGACGGCCGGCATGATCCCCATCGACATGACCGCCTGGCACGTGGATATGCTGGCCTTCACGGGTCACAAGTCCCTCATGGGCCCCACCGGCACCGGCGGCATGGTCATCGGCCCCGACGTACCTATTCGCGCCACGCGTTGGGGAGGGACCGGCGTGAAGTCCGCCGTGAAGACCCACCTCGACTACTTCCCCTACATCGGCGAGGTCGGCACGGCCAACACCGTGGGCATCGCCGGCCTCAAGCGCGGCGTCGAATGGGTCCTCGAGAAGGGCATGGACAGCATCCGGGCCCACGAGATGGACCTGGCCAAGACCCTCATCGACGGCCTGCGCGACATCCCCAAGGTCAAGCTCTACTGCGCCGATTACACCGAGCGGAACCTGCCCGTGGTCTGCGCCAACGTCGAGGGCTTCGAGTCCACCCAGACCGGCGAGATCCTCGACGTGGAGCACGATATCGCCACCCGCATCGGCCTGCACTGCGCGCCCCTGGCCCACGAGGGCATCGGCACCACGCCCAAGGGCACCGTGCGTTTCTCGGTGGGACCGTTCAACACCGCGGCGCACATCGATGCGGCCATCGAGGGCATGAAGGACGTCGTGTCCATGGCCCGGTAACGGCTGACCGTTTTTCCGATCAGAAACCCCGCCTGGCTCGTGCTCGGCGGGGTTTTTGCATAAGTCCCCTACATGCACCGTGAGGGGCATCCCCCGGCGACTGGGAGAATGTCGGGCGCCCCACATGTAACGTATGCAACGAGAGGGGATTGGCGTGGTCAGACGTTCACGGAGAACTCTGGGTTGGGCCGCCATCATCGGGATGATGGTGTCCTTGAGTGGTTGTAGCAGTTGGGAGTCAATCGACCTCACCGTAGGACAGGATCCCACACTCCCATGCAACGGAGATCACATCAGGGTCCTGACCAGGGACGGCAGCACCCTCACCGGAGACCTGGTCAGCATCGACGAGGATAGCCTGTACTGTGAACAGTTCACGGTAGCCCGGACATCGATCAACGAGGTCTACCTGGTGGAATCCAGCCCGGATCCCTGGCCGCTGAAGATCGGAGCCCAGACACGCCTGAGCCTTCGGAACGGTCAGCAACTGGATGGCTATCTCATAGAGGCCACCCGCGATTCACTCCACTTCGACAAGCTGAATCATGACAGCGAGTTCGCCAATGCACCCGTGTTCTCGGTGGCGCGGGTGGACATCATCGCCCTCGAGCAATCCAATCAGAAAACAGGCAACACGGTGGGTACGGTGGTGGGCATCACCCTGGCAGCGACCATGGCGATCTTCCTGGGGGCCCTTATCTACTTCAGTGCCAATCCCTTGGATATGAGCGTAGGAGAATAAGAAGGGGCCCGACCAAAAGGCCGGGCCCCTCTTCTCAACCGTGAACGATCGAATCTACTTCTCGGGCTTGTGCAGCACGAGGCGGACCCGACGGTTCTCGTTCCGACCCTCGACCGTATCGTTGTCGGCGATGGGACGGAAGGGACCGTAGCTGACCACGGCGAAGCGGTCGGTGCCCAGGCCCAGCTCGTTGGTCAGGTAACGCGTGACGGCGGCGGACCGGAAAGCACCCAGCTCCCAGTTGCTCGGCCAGCGTTCCTGGAACTCCTCGAGGATCTTCTTGGAGTCGGTGTGACCCTCGACGTAGATCTCCCAGTCAGGATAGTTGTTCAGCGTCGAAGCGATGGCCTCGAGAGCCGGCACCATCGTATCCAGAACGATGGCCTGGCTGGAAGCGAACTGGACCGTCTCATCCATGGTGATGATGACGACCTCGTTGGCCTTCTCGACGAGGACCGCGTTCTCCATCTCGGCATCGCGGATGTTACTGCGCAGTTCATCGGTCAGATCGTTGCACTCGGCCAGGGTAGCTTCGCGCTCACCCAGTTGCTGCTGCAGGTCGGCGACCTGGGCGTCCAGGGCCATGATCTGCTCTTCGTATTCCTTGCATGAGCAACCGGCCAGGGCAACCAGGGTAGCCAGCACGGCCAGCAGGACGAGATTCCGCATCTTCATCGTGTCCCTCCTCGGGGGCTTGCCGCGCCAGGCTCTATCCCTGGGGCCAGGGTGGGCCGACGCGCGATCGTACGAACTCCATTTTTCATTTCTAGAAGGCAACGGCGTCATCCTGACACCGCTGCTTCGGATCGGCAACAAGATATCGCGAACACCAATAGGTGCAAAGCATTAATTGTCACCATTTTCAGATGACGGGGTCGCCGACAGCCCCTGCAAGACCTCGTCCGGGCCGATGACGTCCATCCGATCACCAGCCAGGAACACGGTTTCGCCACTGGGCAAGGGAATGCGGTCATAGCCAAGTTCGACCTTTTCATCCCCGCTGGCGGCTGTTTCAGCTGTCCGGACGATCTGGACCACGTTCAGACGCTGGCCAGGCAAGAGGGCCAGATCAGCCAGACTCTTGCCGTACCAGTCCTCCGGCACGGCCAGCCGCCGCAGCGTATAGCCATCAGGGAGTTCCACGAAATCAACGATGGATTCACGCAGGACGTGGTCCGCCAACCGCTCACCCATCTCTTCTTCCGGCATCACCACCTGGTCGGCCCCCACCTCATGCAGCACCCGGCTCTGCAAGGCATTCAGCGCCTTGACCACCACCCGGGGCACGCCCATCTCATGGCAGTGCAGAGTGACCAGCACCGACGTCTCGAAATTCGAGGCGGTGGCCACGACCACGGCATCCATGTTCCCGACATCATAAGCCGTCAGGTTGGATCGCACCGTGGCGTCGCAAGCGATGGCCGCCGTGACCCCATCCTTGAGTTCTTCGATCCTGGCACGACTGCGATCGATGGCCAGGACCTCAGCCCCTTGATCGTAGAGTCGCTTGGCGCAAGCCGATCCGAATCGACCCAGCCCGATGACGGCAACCTTGGCCATGACATGCTCCTCAGATTTAGCGTCAACCGATCATCATGCTGCCGCGCGGCAGGCGAACGGTGGCGTCGCGTTGGGGTTTGACCAGGGCATAGGCGATGGTGAGCACACCGATGCGGCCCAGGAACATCAGGAGAATCACGACCACCTTGCCCGCGAGGGAAAGCTCCGGTGTCAGGTTCAGGCTCAGCCCCACGGTCCCCAGGGCCGACACCACCTCGAACACGGTGGGCAGCAGTCCCGCGGACTCGGTTATCAGGAGAACCAGGACACCCGCAGCCGCCACCACCACTGCCAGGGTCAAGACCACGGCCGCGCGATGCCGATCCGATTCATCAATTTCCCGATTGCCCAGGCGTGCCTGGCGTTGCCCGGCCGCAATGGCCTTGAAATCCGCAACCAGCACCGCCAGGGTCGAGATCTTCACCCCCCCGGCCGTGGAACCTGAACCGCCCCCGATGAACATCAGCAGGATCATCAGAAACAGGGCCGCCGGTCCCAGGGTCGTCAAATCGAGGCTGTTGAAACCGGCCGTACGGCAAGTGGCCGACTGGAACAAAGCCTGGAGCAATCGTTCGCCCCAGGTAAGGTCTGCCAGGGCTCCCCGCCACTCCAGGAGGATCAGACCGCCGGTGCCCAGCACGAGCAGACCTGCTGTCCAGCGCAGCACCACCTTGGTCCCCAGTTGAATCCGTGGACGCTGGGAACGTGGTACCTCCCGTCCTAAGGCCCTCAAGGATCGCAACAGGTTCAAGACCACCATGAAGCCCAGGCCACCGATGATCAGAAGAGCCATGATGGTCACCATGGCCAGGGGTGCGTCGGTCCAGCTCATCAGGGAATCGCCATAGGTACTGAATCCCGCATTGCAGAAGGCCGAGACGGAGTGGAACACGGCGGTGAAGAGCCGCTCGCCGGGGTCACGGACCATGCCCTCCAGGCTGCTGTACAGCATCATGGCCCCCACGGCCTCACTGATCACGGTCCAGGCCAGGACGAATCGCAGGATCTGACCGACTTCTTGCAGCACGGGCACCTGGAAGACCTCACGCATGAGAGAATTCTCACGCACGCCGATTCCTCGTCCCAGGAGCAGGGCCAGCGCCGCTGTCAGTGACATGATGCCCAGGCCGCCCAGCTGGATCATGACCAGGATCACCACCTGGCCGAAGCGGGTGAACTCGGTGGCCGTATCCCTCACCACCAGTCCGGTGACACACACGGCGCTGGTGGCGGTGAACAGGGCATCGAGAGGCCCGATGGGTGAATCATCCGGCGTGGCCTCAGGCAGATAGAGCAGCACTGCACCTGTGAGAATGACCGTCAGGAAGACGAGCTGAAAGGCTATTCCAGGCCTGATCTTGAGCAAGGCGAACCGGCTGTGCAAGCGAGGCAGGTTGACCAGGAGAAAGCCCGCCACGAAGAACTGGGCCACCACGAGAAAAATCTCGGTGAGGGAGGTGGGCCTGAGCCAGGACGGCGCCGAGTCGGGCCAGAAGCTGCGGCCGAAGGTCAGGGCCACGATGATCTGCAAGAGGATCAGCACGGCCATGGTCAGGCCGGGCCATCGTCGGCGCAGGAAGGCGGCGTTTGAGAGACGTTGCCGCCACGCTAGCCCTAACTCCAGTAGAAAAAGCACGATGGCGGTCAGGGAGAGCCCACTGGCGACATGATCCCGCCAAGGGGTGATGGGAAACCCGAATTCCACCGCCATGCCGGCCAGACCGCAAACCCCGGCGACCAGCAGGATCAACGCCCGCAGAACCATTTCACGCTGGATCAGGTACGATGGCTTCACGAAGTCCGTCCGTTGCAATATGCATGAGGATCCACCAGCCCGTGGATACCCGCATCCAGGATCTCCGCCCCTGCCGAGAATCCCTGAAAACAGCAGGAAAACGGCAACAAACGTGGTCTCCCCGGGCCATCATCCACGGGTGACACCACCACGAGGAAGAACAGGTAAGCCTGGGGTGGTTCCGGCACGATCATTGATCCTTCTCCCCCGCAGGAGGAAGGATGTGGCGTTTTGCCACCCCAGGATCCGCCCGTGTAGGCAGATTCCAGGCCGCGGTCCATTGTCGACCTCGCCTTCCGGAAAAGCAACCTCAGAGAGGCAAACGCGTGGTGACCAGAAGCACACACCATCCCGCCCAATGCGCCCTCGCCCGGATGAGGCCGATGTTCATCACCCTGGCCCTGGGTCTGACGATCATGGCGATCTCAGTTCCAGCCTGGGCCGAGTCCTCGCCCGCGTCGGCGGCCCCCCTGGACACTCTCGAGCTCGCCAACGGCCGCAAGATCCCGGTGGCTTCTGCCAACCTGGACATCTCCCGAAAAATGCTGCCGGAAGTCCAGACCACCACGGTGCCCCGAACCGCTCCCCCCAGTATTCCCCCTCGCCTGGATGACCCCGCCCGAGGCGAGCGCCTGTTCCGGGCCGCCCGCGTGGCTGCCCGCCAAGGTGAAGTCGAACAAGCCGAGACCAGCATCCGGGCCGCCCTGACCGCGCGTCCAGGTGACAGCCGCCTGCCTCTCTGGCAGGTCCAGCAGGCCCTGGACAACCTCGACCTCGGCGGCGTTGTCTGGCACATGCCCGGCGCCATCCGGGCCATCCTGGGCGATCCCCTGGCCATTCCCCGGCTTGCCGTGCAAATGCATCAATCATCGGTCTTGTTGGTGGCCACCTTCTGGACCCTGTTGCTCATGGCCGGCTATGCGGCCTGGTGGCGATCCATCGCCCATGACCTCTCGGCCCTGATCTTCCGGGGTACGGCTCACCGGCTGCGACTGTGGACACCCTGGCTCCTGATCATCGGCGTGATCCTGATGCGTCCCGGCTGGCTCGGCGGCCTGGCGCTGCTCTCGGTCCCGGTGGTGCTTCAGGCCCGAGGCAAGTCACGCACCCTGCTCCTCTCCACCTGGTTGGTGGCCCTGGGGTTGACCTTCCCCAACTGGCCGCTGCTCCGTGAAGCCATGCCGGTTCTCGACCCCGACAGCGAGACCATGCTCCTGGTCCGGGCCGGTGAAGGCATGTCCTCCAGCACCATGATCAAGGACCTGCGCGAGCGGCACGCCGCCACCGAGGATCCTGAACGCCAACTACGTCTGCGCCTGGTCCTGGGACTTCAGGAAGCACGACGGGGTCGATTCACCACGAGTACCGAACATTTCAATGCCGTCCTCGCCAAGCGTCCCGGCGATGTGACCGCCATCGTGGGGATTGCCAACAACGCCTACTTCATCAGTCATTATGACCGGGCCCTGAAGGGCTACTTGAAGGCCAGAAAGCTGGCGCCGAACCGGGGTGAGATCCCGTTCAACCAGGCTCAGGTCTACTTCAAGAAGCTGTTCGTGCCCGAGGCCGGGCAGGCCCTCGAAGATGCCCGTGCCCTGGGTTTCAAGGTGCCGACGCTGGGTGAGCGGAATGTCCGACAGACCAATCATTCCCCCGTGGTCTATCTCGGCCTGCAGCGATCTGATCTTCGCGCGAGCGCCCTCAGCGAGGTCAACAATTATCCGCCCCAGGCTGCCCTGGCCAGCTGGAACTACTTCCTGGGTACGCCGCCCTTGCCGCTCTTCATCCTCCTGGGAGGACTGCTGGCCATGGCCGTGGTGCTCACCTACTGGGGTGGACTCCAGGACGATGTGCGTCACTGCGACAGCTGTGGAAATGAGACCTGTCGGACCTGCTCCATGGAACGCGAAGGTTCGTTGATCTGCTCCGAATGCAATGAGACCGCCGACCGCTCCCGCAGTGAGATGGTGCTGGCCACCTTGTTGAAGAACCGCAGCCGCACCGTCGGCCTGGCCACCACTGCGCGGCTGGTGCGCCTGTCCCGATTGATTCCGGGAAGCGCCCACCTGGCCATCGGTGAGACCGGCCGTGCCCTGGGCCGGATATCCATGCTGGCCATCGCCGTCTACCTCATCGCATTCGGCTGGGCCTTCGAGCCCTCGGCCACCTGGGCCTCTCCGGGCCTGACCCTGGCCGAAGAAACCGTTCATCCGCTCTGGTTGCCCCTGCCCGCAGCGGCCTGGCCGGGAATCATCGGCTGGCCTGTCCTGGCCGGCTGGATCATGCTGGCTTCCGTATTCATGGTGGCTCTCATCGATGGTTCCAAGCTGCGCATGCGCTTGCCCGAGCGGCTCGTCCACGTTCACACGAATCCCGTGCCTGACCCGGGCCGGGGTTGAGTTCAACGCTCCTGAGGGAGAAATAAAATGGCCTTGAAGGGACAACTCAACGACTTCAATCTGGCTGAAATTCTGCAGCTCATCGCCAGCCAGCAGAAGAGCGGCTTCCTGGTGCTCGAAGGGCACCGGGAGATGGTCTTCATCTTCGACAAGGGTGTGCTCATCTCGACCCGTGACCGTCGAAGTGAGACTTCCGATCCCCTGGAGTCCTTCCTGCGCAACTATGGATTCTTCACCGAGAGTCAGTGGTCGCACATCGCCTATATCCGGCAGAACAGCTCCCTGGATCTGGCCGAGATCCTGGTCTCCGAGGAACTGGCCACCAAGGACGAGCTCAACGCGCTTCTGCAAAACGTGGCCCGCGAAATGGCTCACCGCGGCATGAAGATGCGGCGCGGTCGCTACCACTTCACGGCCACCAAGGACACCCCTCCCGGCGTGCGCTGGCGCATCCAGATGGACGTCCAGGGACTGCTCATGGAATCGGCTCGTCGTGTGGACGAGGAAGGGGAACTGGCCCAGCTGCTGCCGAGCCAGTCCATCACCTTTGTCCAGGGCCCGACCCCGCCCCCACCGGATGCTCTGTCAAACACCGGCAAGCGGATCATCAAGCTGGCCCTGGGCGGACGGCCCCTGGGACGGATCATTCGCCTGTCCCGAACCGACAGCTTCACCACCCGGGAAATGCTCAAGGGATTCATGGATGAGGGTTGGCTCGAGGCGGTGATCCCCGAGACCGAGAATGACGGGTCGGAGGGAAAGGGAAAAAAGTCACGCCAACGTCGACAGCGTAACCTGAGACAACCGATCTTGTCCCTGTCCATCGCGCTCCTGGTGCTGGCCTTCGGCGGCTTCCGCTGGGCCCCACTGCTCTTCGGCGAGATGGCTCTCATCGGACTGGCCGCACCGGCACCGGAAAACCATGTGCCGGCCGACCAGGCCGTGCAAGTGTCCTGGCTGGATGAGAATCAGCAAGCATGCCGCCTGCTCAGGCTTCGACAGCTCAAGGATGAGATCGGAGAGGCCGCGCGCCATTACCAGGCAGCCCACGGTTCGTTTCCCGAACAGCTGGACATCCTGGTGCAGGATGGCCTGCTGACGCCGGACACCTGGCAAACCATCGATCGCCTGGGCTGGCAATATAAGCGCCAGGAATCCGGTCTGACCTACAGCCTCAGCCTGCTGCCCTAGTTCTTCGTGGTCGGACGGTGCACGGCTCGGACCAGGCGGTCCGGGTCGAACCATTCCCGAGCACAGCGGATGATCCCCTCACAATCCACCGCATCCACCCGCTCCACCAACTCGGCAATGGGAATGAACCGGCCGAAGAACAGCTCGTTCTTGGCGGCCCGATACATCTGGTTGTGCACACCCTCGAGGGCAAACACCACCTGAGATTTGATCTGGGCCTTGTTGCTGTCCAGCTCCGCTTTCGTGGGGCCATCGGCCAGCATCCTTCGATACTCCCGATTGACCACATCCCACACCCGGGGTTCCTTGTCCGGCGAACAGCTGCCGGCGCAGCTGACCAGGCCGGTGGTCGGTCCCATGTCGGTGTAGTTGTAGACCGTGTAGGCCAGGCCTTCACGTTCACGCACGGCCTGGAAGATGCGGCTGCTCATTCCCCCACCAAGCAGGTTGCTCAGCATGAGCAACGACACCCGATCGGGGTGATCGACCGGCAGCCCCAGGTTGCCGAACTCGAAATAGGTCTGGACCACGGAACTCTGGATCACCAGCTCGGATGATTGCCGGCTGGACGTATCCGGTGCGGCCGGGGCAGCCGGCGTCGCAGCCGCCGTCCCGGTGGGAGCTCCAGCAAAGGCCTCGATGACCAGCTCACGATGGGCAGGCTGGAGATTGCCGGCCAGGGAGAAGACCAGATTCTTGGCCGCAAAGACCTCGGCATGCTCACGCCTCAGGGTGTCCTCATCGAAGGACCGGACACTCTCGGCCGTTCCCAGGATGGGGTTGCCACGGGGATGGCCGTCGTAGACATGAGCGGCGTAGGCGTCGTGGAGACGATCCTCGGGGGTGTCGAGCACCTCCTGGATCTCCTCGCAGACAACCTCCTGCTCGAGCTTGATGGCGTCGGGCTCGAAGGCCGGCGCCATGAGCATGTCGGCCAGCAAGGCCACGGCATCACCGAAGTATTCGGGCAACACCTTCATGGTGAAGGCCACCATGTCCTTGGTGGTGAAGGCATCGATGGCAGCACCCATGGAATCGAAGGCCGCCGCGATCTCATAGGCCGATCGGTTTTGCGATCCCTTGAATACCATATGCTCGAGGAAGTGGGACACGCCCTCGCAACCAGGTCCTTCGACGGTACTGCCCCGGCGTGTCCAGATGCCCAGGCTCAGAGCCTTGGACGTGACCACTGGGACTTCCAGCAGCACCGCCCCGCCGGGCAAGATGCTCCGGCGGGGCGGCTGTTCGCCTTGATAATGGCCAATGTTCACGCTAGCGACGTCCTCGACCGCCGCCACCACGACCACCACGGTCGCCACCACGGCCACCACGGTCGCCGCCACGGCCACCACCGCCACCACGAGGACCACGGTCCTCCTGGGGCATGTTCTCGAAGCCTTCAGGCTTGGGCAGCAGAGCCTTGCGGCTCAGGCGCACCTTACCGGTACGGCTGTCGAC
>Ga0209475_10004614_pt1 | contig 11767 bp, 8 predicted proteins | sample tdDd471_FD_187128 | JGI IMG/M metagenome (GOLD analysis project Ga0209475, IMG submission 187128) | Marine sediment microbial communities from the Atlantic coast under amendment with organic carbon and nitrate - tdDd47.1 (SPAdes)... | ecosystem: Environmental > Aquatic > Marine > Coastal >...
CCAGACTTCTGCCATGTCGAGATTGATCACTGTCGAAGGCGCGACGTTCCAGCCCTTGATGCGTGCGTCGAGAACGACCGGACGGAAGCTCCAGAACATCGGGATGATGGCGTTCTCCTCGAAAACGCGCCGCTGGAACTCGGCCGACAGTTCCTTGATCTCCGCGTCGTCTCGCGAGCGCACGATCTTGTTGTAGAGCTCGGTCATCTCCGGATCCTCACCCTGAAAGGTGTAGTCCGAGGGATTGCCCGGGAGATATTTCGACAAAACCTCGGCAGGCAGCGAGGTGGTCGTATTGTTGAAGTCGAGGGCGACATCGTAGTTGCCGGCATTGAGAGCCGCAAAGTAGGTTCCGGTGTCGACCGACTGGATCTCGACCTGGATTCCGGTCTTGCGGAACTGGTCGGCAAGGAAGATGCCAAGCGGCTCCCATGGATGGCGTACCGTCCGGTTGAGGAGCGTAAATTTGAGGTCCGGTACGCCTGCTTCCTCAAGCAGACGGCGTGCCTCGGCCCGGCTATCCTCGATAGAGGGATAGAGACCCGGCAGCTTCTCGAATTCCGATTCCGGCAGCGCGTATTCGGAGCCCGGCGGCAGCATCGTGCCGTAGCCACGCAGGATGGTGATCTTCGGCAGGACCTGAGATCCCTCTCGGCGATCGATCGCCAGGTTGAGTGCCTTGCGCACCCGCGGATCGTCGAAAGGCGGCTTCTTGGTGTTCACGTCCAGCAAGTTGATGATGTAGTTGTCGGCATCCTGCACCACCACGTCGTCGCCGCGCGCATCCTTGACGCGTGCCGCATCCTGCGGGGCGATCAGAAAGAAGGTCCCCATGACCTGACCGCCGGCAAGCGCCGTGATGACGCCCGGTCCCTTGAGGAACGACACGTCAATGCCGTCGAGATAGGGCAGCCCCTCGCGGAAGTAATTGTCGAACCGCACGGCTTTCCAGTGCGAGCCCGGCACATGTTCGACGAACTTGAAAGGTCCGGTGCCGTTGATGTGGGTCGCGTAGAAGTTCGGATCCTTGGCAAGGTCCTCGGCGGAGTAGACGCAGTTCCAGGGGCTGGCGAAGAGCGTCTCCATGGCGGAGTTGAACTCCGACAGGGTGAAGCGGATCGTCAGCGGATCCAGGACTTCGATGTTCTCGATATTGGAATAGCGCGTCTGGCGCACCGAAACGACGCCTTCCGGAGGATTGACGATCTTCTCCCACGTCGCCTTCATGTCTTCGGCGTCGAAAGTCGAGCCGTCGTGGAAAGTGACGCCGTCACGGAGTTTGAATGTCCAGACCAGGCCGTCGTCGGAGACTTCCCAGCTCTCGGCGAGATCGCCGATCACTTCGTCATAGTTCTTCGGATTGAAGCGCAGAAGCGTCGAGTAATTCGGCGCAACCGCCTGGATTGTGAATGATGTGCCGCTGGCGTGGCAGTCATAGGTGTTGGTCTCGGCCTCAACCACATGGGTGAGAATGCCGCCGTGCTTAGGCTCGTCCTGAGCCATCGCCGGGGTGGCGAGAAATGTTGCTGCGGCGCCGGCCGCGAGCAGATCGCGAAATCTCATGGTGTTCCTCCCGTTTTTCCTCTGTCGCGCGGGCGCGCGGCAAAATTATGTTAACATGTTTATATTCGGAATCAAAAGCTCAATCTGTGATTCTCGCAATGCCGGCTTGCTTTTGTCGCCTATCCTCGCGCGAGCCGGCACGCGGAGCGCTGACTGTGCGCTGCAAAAACCGACGCCGTGGGGACAATACCGGATCAAGGCTGCTTGATCCAAATAACTTAACTTGTTATGTATATTGCCTGTCAGGGAGGAATGCAGTGAACGGCCCAGCGCCAGAGCTTTTGCGCGTCGAGGATTTGTCCGTCGAGTTCGGAGGTCGGCTGCGTGCCGTCGACGGGGTCGGCTTTACTCTGAAGGCCGGGGAGACGCTCGCGGTCGTTGGCGAGTCGGGGTCCGGCAAGTCCGTGACCGCGCTTTCCCTGATGCGGCTTTTACCCGAGAGAATCGCACGTTACGCATCTGGCCGCGTTGCTTTTGACGGGAAGGATCTCCTCGATCTATCGCCTGCCGAGATGGAGAAGCTGCGCGGCCAGGACATCGCGATGATATTTCAGGAGCCGATGACCTCGCTCAATCCGATCCTGACGATCGGATTCCAGATCATGGAGCCGCTGCGCATCCATCTGGGGCTGTCTGGCGCGCAGGCGCGTGCGCGTGCCGTCGAACTGCTCGAACTTGTCGGAATCTCCGATGCCGAGCGGCGCCTCGATCAGTATCCACACCAGTTTTCGGGCGGCATGCGCCAGCGCGTGATGATCGCTATCGGCCTCGCATGCGATCCCAAACTGATTATCGCCGACGAGCCGACCACTGCGCTCGACGTGACGATCCAGGCCCAGATCCTCGAACTGATGAAGGACTTGTCGCGGCGCCTCGATATCGCCCTCATCCTGATCACCCACAATCTCGGGATCGTGGCGCGCTATGCTGACCGCGTCGCTGTCATGTATGCCGCACGTATCGTAGAGAGCGGGACCGCCGAAGCTGTTTTCTCCAGGCCGCGCCATCCCTACACGATGGGGCTGCTGCGCTCCGTTCCGCGGCTCGACCGGGCGCGCCAGACGCGCCTGGCGACCATCGAGGGTTTGCCGCCCGATCTTGCAAACGCGCCGCTTGGCTGCCGTTTCGCGCCACGCTGCCCCTTCGCCATCGACGCGTGCGCGGAGCCGCCGCATTTGAGCGAAACGGATACCGGTGGCCTTTCCGCCTGCCATCGGTGGGAAGAGATCGCTGCCGGCACGATTCGGGAGGTTCCCGCCGAGCCGGCACCGGCGCGACTTCTCGCCGCCGGCGGCCCGAAAGAGATCATGCGTCTTGAGAAGCTGACCAAGACTTTCGAGATCAGCAGGGGAATTGGCCGCAAGCCCGGTGCCGTGCGCGCCGTGCAAGAGGTCAGCCTGTCCGTGGGCGAGGGCGAGACGCTCGGACTCGTCGGCGAGAGCGGTTGTGGAAAATCGACGCTCGGCCGCCTGATTCTCGGGCTTGAGGAGCCTACTTCGGGCACCATCGCCTTCGAGGGCAAGGACATCACCGCCGCGCCGCCCGCAGAGCGCCGCCGGCTGCGCCGCGATATCCAGGTCATCTTTCAGGACCCCTTCTCCTCGCTCAATCCGCGCATGACGGTGGGTAGCATCGTCGAGGAACCGTTGAAGGTCTACGGTCTGCGCAAGGGCGCAAAGGCCAGAGGCGAGCGGGTACGGGAATTGCTGGATCAGGTCGGCCTCCGCGCGGACATGGCCGAACGCTACCCGCATCAGCTCTCCGGCGGCCAGCGTCAGCGTGTCGGCATCGCACGCGCGCTGGCGATGGAGCCGCGCTTCATCGTCTGCGACGAGGCGGTCTCGGCGCTCGACGTTTCGATCCAGGGGCAGATCATCAACCTGCTGGAAAGACTTCAGGCGGAGCTGGGACTGACCTTCCTCTTCATCGCACACGACCTTGCGGTCGTACGGCACATATCGACACGCGTCGCCGTGATGTATCTCGGCCGCGTGATGGAGATCGCAGATCGCGACGCGATCTATGCCGAGCCGCTGCATCCCTATACGAAAGTGCTGCTCGACGCTGCGCCGGTGCCTGATCCCGAGGTCGAGAAAATGCGCGCGCCGCGCATCGTCAACGGCGATCTGCCGAGCCCGCTTTCGCCGCCGTCGGGTTGTGTGTTTCACACCCGTTGTCCGATCGCGACGGAAGAGTGCCGCCAGACTATCCCCGAGCCGCGCGAGATTCGTCCGGGTCACTTCGCGGCCTGTATCAAGGTGGAGGCGCAGCCATGACGAGCTACATTGCGCGCCGTCTGCTAATGATGATTCCGACCCTGCTCGGCGTCGCCATATTGACCTTCTTCATGCTGCGGGTCGTTCCGGGAGATGTGGTGCAGGTGAAGCTGATGGCTGATGGCGGCATGGTTTCGCCGGCGGCCATCGAGGCGGAGCGCGTGCGCCTTGGCCTCGACCAGTCGCTGACGGTCCAGTTCCTCGACTGGATGCGCGGCATCTTCACCCTCGATTTCGGCAACTCGATGTGGACTGGACGGCCTGTCGCAGCGGAGATTGCTTCCCGCTTTCTGGTGACGTTCCAGGCCGCATTGATGGCGACCATCATCGCGGTCTTCATCGCGGTCCCGCTTGGTACCGTGTCCGCCCTCTACAGGGGCTCGGCTCTCGATTACATCGTCCGCGTGATCACGATCGGCGGGCTGGCGCTGCCGTCCTTCTGGATTGGCATGCTCGTTCTCTTGTGCCTGTTGCGCTACGCTCACTGGCTGCCGCCGATCAGCTATGTTTCACCGACCGAGGATCCCTGGGGCAATTTCACCCAGATGATCTGGCCTTCCCTTGTCGTCGGCTACCGGTTTTCGGCGGTTCTGGCCCGTCTCATCCGCTCGTCGCTATTGGATGTGCTGAATGAGGACTACATCCGCACGGCCCGCGCCAAGGGTGTTCCCGCGCGCACGGTCATCTGGCTGCATGCGCTCAAGAACGCGCTTCTGCCGGCCGTCACCGTGGTCGGGCTCGAGTTCGCCTTCCTGATCGGCGGGCTCGTCGTCACGGAACAGGTTTTCAACCTTAACGGCGTCGGCAAGCTTTTCATCCAGGCGGTCGAGCATCACGACTTCACCATGATCCAGGGCCTCGTGATGATGTTCGCCGTCATCTACGTGCTGGCCAATCTCATCGTGGATCTCATCTACGCCGCCATCGACCCGCGTATCCGGTACAGGTAACCCATGACCGACACCGCCAATTTGCAGCCGCGGCGCCTCAGCCGACCGACTTTCGGGGCTTTGGGCAGGTTCGCCTATCAGCAGCCGGTCGGCGCCGTCTCTTTCGTGGTGATTGTCGTGATGTTGCTCGCCGGCATATTCGCGCCCTGGGTATCACCCTATGATGCACTTGCTGTCGATTACGGCGCGCTGCTTTCGCCGCCGAGCCTCGATCATCTTGCCGGGACCGATGCTTTCGGACGCGATGTCTTCTCGCGCATCATCCATGGTGCTCGTACCGCGATGATCATCGGCCTGTCGTCAGCTTTCCTCGGCTGCACTGGCGGAGCGATCCTCGGTGCCGCGTCCGCCTTTTTCGGAGGGCGCGTGGATTCCGCGATCCAGCGCTTTGTCGATATATTGCTGGCCTTCCCGCTGGTGGTTCTGGCGCTGGTCGTTGTCGCGATCCTCGGACGCAATCCGGTCTTTGGCATCGACATCTCGCTGATTTTCGCAATCGCCATTCCGATCGTGCCGCAGGTCAGCCGTGTCATCCGTGCAGCCGCTCTGACCGTCCAGGCCATGCCCTATATCGATGCGGCCCGCACCGCCGGTTACTCCAATTCCCGGATCATCCTCCGGCACATGGCGCCCAATCTCGTTACCCCTTATCTCATCATGCTGACTGCATATATCGCGCAGGCAATCCTGCTCGAGGCGACGCTTTCGTTTCTCGGACTCGGCGTCGCCGAGCCAACGCCGGCATGGGGTCTCATGCTGTCCGGCAACGCTCAGGATTTCTTTCTGACCGCTCCGTGGCTGGTCATTTTTCCCGGCATAGCGATCTCGCTGGCGGTCATCGCGTTCAATCTCTTCGGCGATGCATTGCGCGATTACCTGGATCCGAGACTGAAGCAATGACCTTGCCGCGAATAAATGTCGAACGCCGTCCGGACGGCTCGGTCCTGCTGAGCAATGCCGAGCCGCTTGGGCAATATCCGCGGGTCATGACAGAGCGATTGGCGTCGGGCGCGACGGAGTGCCCGGACCGCGTGTTTCTCGGCGAGCGGGTGGCGGGCGAATGGCGCAGCATCACTTACACAGAGGCGTTTGCCGTGGTGCGGTCGATCGGACAGGCCTTGTTGGACCGAGGCTTGTCGGAAGAGCGCCCGGTCGCGATCCTTTCGGGCGGCTCAATCGGTCATGCCTTGCTGGCGCTGGCCGCCACCCATGTCGGCATTCCCTATTGCCCGGTGTCGCCGGCCTACTCGCTTCTGGCGCGGGACAGTTCGAAACTGGATCACGTGCTTGGCCTGCTGAGACCGGGCCTGGCCTATGTCGAGGATCACGAGTCATTCGCCGGCGCCCTTGAACGGAGCGCGGTCTCGAATTTCGAGGTTGTTGCGAAAGCCGGCCTGGAGTCCGGCGTAACCGCGTTCGATGAGCTGGCGAGCACGGCGGCGACGGCGCGCGTCGAAGAGCGCCATCAGGCCATTTCCCCCGACGATCCGCGCTCGATCCTTTTCACCTCGGGAACGACGGGGGCGCCGAAAGGCGTGATCACCACCCACCGGATGACCTGCGCGAACCAACAGATGTTCGTCCAGACTTTCCCCGAGTTCGTCCTCAGGCCGCCCGAACTGCTATCTTGGCTCCCATGGCATCACACCTCCGGGGCCAACTCCATTCTCGGTTCGGTGGTCTACAATCATGGCACCCTTTGGATCGATGACGGGAAACCGGTCGAAGGGCCGGCCATGGAAGAAACCCTTCGCAATCTGCGCGAGATTGCGCCGACGGCATATTTTTCCGCACCTTCGGGTTTCCGGCTGCTCGGCCGCGCGTTGCAAAGCGATGCCGAATTGCGGCGCAGATTCTATTCTCGCCTGTCGTTTTTCTTTTATTCGGGATCGGCCATGCCGGCGCCGCTCGCAGCGGAGATGGACGAGATCTCGATCGGCGAGACCGGGCGCGCCGTTCCATTCTATTCCTGCTACGGATCGACCGAATCTGCGCCCTTTGCGACGGCGGTCAACTGGCAGGGCGCGACCGGCGGGATGGTCGGCCTGCCGATGCCGGGCGTCGAATTGAAGCTCGCTCCGGTCGACGGTATGACGGAAGCACGGATCAAGGGGCCAACCGTAACGCCCGGCTACTGGCGCAATCCCGACGCCACGTCGAAGGCGTTCGACAAGGAAGGCTACTACTGTTTCGGCGACGCCTTGGTTCCTGTCGGCGACGACCCCTCACGCGGCCTGGTGTTCGACGGCCGGATCGGCGAGAATTTCAAGCTGGCGACCGGCACATGGGTCAATGTGGCCGGTTTGCGGGACCGCCTCCTGACGGCGGCGAAAGGCGCGCTTGCCGATGTCGTCATTGCCGGGGAAGGGCAGGACGAGATCGGCGCCTTGCTGTTTCCCGACATGTCCCGTTCCGGCGATCCGGCGAGATTGCGCGGCGAGGTGGAAGCCGCGCTCACCGAGATATCCGCACAGTCGACCGGTTCCTCGACCTTCATTGCACGCGCGCTGCTGATGGATACACCTCCGGATCCGGCAGCCGGCGAGATGACCGACAAGGGGGCGGTAAGCCAGCGCGGCGTGCTGCGGGCGCGCAAGGCATTCGTCGACCGTCTTTTCAATGATCCTCCGCCGAACGACATTATATTCCCGCGGAGATGACGATGCGGCTGGACAGGGCTCTTCGAAAAATATAAAACAAGTTAAGTAATTTTTGGCGAGCAGGGAGGGCTCGATGGACATGGCGATCCCGAAGCTTCAGCATGCGTTCACGCTCAAGCTTCGTTATGAAACTCCCTATCGATATCCCTCCACGACCGGCAACAGGGCATCTTTGCAAATCGCTGAGGGAAGCGCAGACGGGCCGCTACTGACGGCGGAGGTTGCAGACGACGGCGGCGAATTGCTCATTATCCGTCCGGATGGCATTCTCGAACTCGACAGCCGCATGATGCTCCGTGCCACTGATGGCACGATGATCTACTGGCGCGCCCTCGGCTTCGTGAATGTCGGTCCGGACAGGGCTGCCGCGTTCTTCGCCGGGGAAGATCTTTCGCCGGCTCACATGGAGGCCGCGCCCTATTTCGACGCGCCGCAAGGCGAGTGGGACTGGATGACATGCCGCTCCTTCATCGCACGCGGCACGCTCGGCTCCCGATCCGCGGAGATCGACGTTTTCCGTATGCAGCCGGAGTAGTCCATGCACGATTCCCTGAAACCCGAACTCGAATTCGCGCTTGAGATAAGGCTGACGCTCAAGAAGCCTCGCCTCGAGCTCAACGGCCTTCCGAGGGGCGGAAACCGCTTGTCGGTGCAGATTGAGCAGGGCGAATTCGAGGGCCCGCTTCTCAAAGGCAAGATACTGCCGGGCGGGGGCGAATGGCCTCATATCCGGACGGACGATGTGTTCTGTTTCGACGCGCGATATCACCTGCAGGAGGACGACGGAACGATCATTCTGATACAGAACTCGGGTTACCGGCATGCGCCGCCCGAAGTACAGGAGCGCCTCTGGGCGCTGCGACCCGGCGATGTCGTTCCGCCGGATGCCTATTATTTCCGCTCCATGACTCGCTTCGAGACGGCGCCCGGAAAGCATGACTGGCTTGCTAGGCATGTGTTCGTCGGCGTCGGCGAACGCCTGGAGAAGGGAAATCGACTGAGATATTACAAGGTCGTCTGATGTCGGATAGCTATGACTACGTGATTGTCGGTGCGGGCTCTGCCGGCGCCGTTCTGGCCAACCGGTTGTCGGCCGATCCTGCGAACCGGGTCTGCGTCATCGAGGCCGGGCCGCCGGACAGGAGCCCTTTCATTCATATCCCGGTCGGCGTAGCGCGGCTGTTCTTTGATCCGAAATACAACTGGCAATTCTGGTCGAAACCGCAGTCTGGCGCCGCTGATCGCAAGATATACGTACCCCGAGGCAAGACGCTGGGCGGCTCGTCCTCGATCAACGGGATGATCTACACGCGCGGCGACCCGTCTGACTATGATGACTGGGCGGAGATGGGCGCGAAAGGCTGGTCGTTCCGCGACGTGCTACCCTATTTCAAGCGGTCGGAAAACAATCCTGACTACAAGGGATCGCCCTATCACGGCCAAGGCGGGGAGCTTCATGTCCAGTATCTCGACATGTATAGCCCGCTTTGCGATGTGCTCTTCAAGGCGGCCGAGGATCACCAGTACCGTCGGATCGACGATTTCTGCGGCCCGAGCCATGAGGGCTTTTCGCGGCGCCAGTTCACGATCAAGAACGGCATGCGCCAATCCACGGCGAAGGCTTTTCTGAAGCCCGCTCGCAAGCGTCCCAATCTCACTGTGCTCACAGATACGCTGACGCGCCGCGTTCTGCTGGATGGTGGCCGTGCCACCGGCGTCGAGGTCGAGAACGGCGGCAAACGGCGAGAGATCACCGCATCCCGGGAAGTCATACTGTGCGCCGGCGCGATCAACAGTCCGCAAATTCTCATGCTTTCCGGGATCGGACCGAAGGAGGAACTTGCACGGCACGGCATAGAGTGCAGGCGAGACCTGCCCGGCGTCGGACGCAATCTGCGGGAGCACATTTCGGTCGCCGTGCAGTATTCCAGCCCGACAACGGTGCCCTACGGCCTCTCTTGGCGGACGGTTCCATGGTATGGCTGGCAAGCCTTGAAATATGCGACCACGCGCAAGGGTATTTTCAACAATCCCTTGTTGCACGCCGGCGGCTTCATCAAGACCGACCCCGCGCTGTCGCGGCCGGACGTCCAACTGATCCTGATGCCGGCGCACCGCGATTCCAAAGGGCGTGTCGGTTTCGGTCACGGCTATGCGCTGATCGCAATCGTCCTGCGTCCCGAAAGTCATGGTCAGATCACCCTCGCGTCTCCCGATCCTCACGACGCTCCCGTGATCGACTTCAGATTTTTCGATGATCCGTCCGACCTCACCACCCTTGCCAAGGGTGTACGGATTGCGCGGCAGCTGCTGGAAAGCGACCATTTCGCCCCATACCGCGGGAAGGAACTCCTTCCGGGTTCGGAGGTGAGGGACCAGGCAGGGATCGAGGATTTCATCCGCAGGAATTCCAACACGGTGTTTCACCCGGTGGGAACATGCCGGATGGGCGACGGGCCGGAGAACGTCGTCGGATCGGATCTGAAGGTTAAGGGTATTCAGGGACTGCGGGTCGCGGATGCCTCGGTCATGCCGACGTTGATCGGCGGGAACACGAACGCTCCGGCAATCATGATCGGCGAAAAGGCCTCGGACATGATCCTGGGTGTCGCCCCTCCGGAGCCCTTCGACCCTGCGGAGCAGCCGGAACGGAGCCGGGCGGCCTGATCGAATCCGTGAAATACTTGCAACCGCAGTGCTTCATATTGTTAACATATTTACAAATTGTGCGAGCCGAACACTGATTGCGTGCTGAGAGGAAGAGATGAACGAGGCATATATTTACGACGCCGTGCGCAGTCCGCGCGGCAAGGGGCGCCCGGACGGTGCTTTGCACACGCTATCGCCGATCGACATGGGCGCGCGCATGCTCAAGGCGCTCGACGAGCGGACCGGTTTCTCCAAGGCAGATCCGGAGGATGTTGTCTTCGGCGTCGGAGACGGCGTTTTCGACCAGGGTTCAAACCTCGCCCGCTCGGCGATGCTGCATGCCGGTTTTCCCGTCGAGATTCCGGGAGAGACGGTATCGCGGTTCTGTTCCTCGGGCCTCGACGCGATCAATACCGCTGCCGCCCGCGTTATCGCGGGACAAGGCGACCTGATCGTCGCTGGCGGCGTCGAGATGATGTCGCTTATCCCGATTGCGGGCACTGGCGGTCCGAACGGGTCAGACGCGAAGTTCAACGATACGGTCGCTTTCGTGCCGCAGGGGATTTCCGCCGATCTCATGGCGACTCTTTACGGCCATTCGCGCGAGGACGTGGATGCCTATGCGGCGGAATCGCAAAAGCGGGCGGCGGCGGCGTGGAGCGAGGGACGTTTCGCGGGCTCGGTCGTCGAAATCCGCGATGACGAGGGCGAATTGCTGCTCGACCGCGACGAATACATGCGCCCGAGCACAACACGCGAGACGCTTGCCCAGCTTCGCCCTGCATTCCAGGGAATGGGCGAGAAGGGGGGATTCGACGCTATCGCCCGGCGGCGCTACCCGGAAGTGGCCGCGATCAACCATGTCCACACCGCCGGCAATTCCTCGGGAATTGTTGATGGTGCGGCAGCTATGCTTATCGGCTCGCGTGAAGGCGGCGAGAGGCTGGGTCTGAAACCGCGGGCGCGCATCCGTTCCTTTGCATCCGTCGGCATGGATCCGACCCTGATGCTGGCGGCGCCTTCCGATGCAACGGCGCGCGCGCTGAAGCGGCTTGGAATGGCATTCTCCGATGTCGACCTTTACGAGGTCAACGAGGCCTTCGCGACAGTGGTGCTGCATTTCATGGAGAAAAGCGGGGTCGATCATGCCAGGGTCAATCCCAATGGCGGGGGCATATCGATGGGCCATCCGATCGGCGCCACGGGCGTGATGCTGGTCAACATCCTGCTGGACGAACTCGAACGGACCGGCAAGCAGTTCGGTGTCGCGACGCTTTGCGTCGGCGAAGGTATGGCCGTCGCAACCTGCATTGAGCGCGTGGAGAGCTTCGCATGATTTCCGTTGAAACAAGACAGGACGGTATCGCCGTCGCCAAGATCAAATCCGGCGATGGACCGCACAACACGCTGCACAAGGCGTTTAACGAGCGGCTTCTTGAGGTCGTTAGGGAGCTGGCTGCCGACGAAGCCGTCAAGGGCGTCGTGCTTGCCTCGGCGAAGGACAGTTTCGCGGCCGGCGGCGATCTCGACCAGTTGCTGTCCGTGCGCGCACCGGCGGAAGCCGCCGCAATCATCGCTCCGTTCACCGCTGGGACGCGCGCCCTCGAAACGATGGGCAAGCCGGTCGTGGCCGCGCTTAACGGCTCGGCTCTCGGCGGCAGTTACGAAC
>Ga0209475_10004615_pt1 | contig 11767 bp, 7 predicted proteins | sample tdDd471_FD_187128 | JGI IMG/M metagenome (GOLD analysis project Ga0209475, IMG submission 187128) | Marine sediment microbial communities from the Atlantic coast under amendment with organic carbon and nitrate - tdDd47.1 (SPAdes)... | ecosystem: Environmental > Aquatic > Marine > Coastal >...
AGGGGCTACGTCCGTGGTGTTTAAGGACGATCTCACCTGTGTCGTCTTCCCCGGCTGCCGGATAAACCGTTTCTGCGGCACGAATGTCAGAGGTAGGTGTTCGATGCCTTTTGAGTATCAAGTGACCGTGGATCCATGTGTGCACTCCGACACAGGTTGAACTTGGTGTTTATCGGAATAACTCCGGCACTCTGGATCGTCACTGTTTCAGCCCTGCGCTTGAAAGGTATTCCTGAACCTGGGGTGCAGAAAGAGAAAAAATGTGATAGGGTCCCGAAAGGCTGAGATTGACGAAATCGATCTCAGCCCTTTTTTATGCGTTCAACGTGCAACAGGCGTTTGCCGGGCAAGTGGCCTCATCCCTTTGAATGGCAGGCTTCTCCCTTTAGTCCGTTGCAGTTGGTTCCGATAATCGGTCGAAGGTTTCGACCGTAACCCAAAGATAAAACAACAAGGTGGTAAACCCATGGTCGTAGATTTCAAAAAAGTGAGCTATATCCTTGCCCAGAGCATTGGCGGTGATTTCAGTCGTAAAGGCTTCGACATTGACGTGGACATCTTCTGCGATTCCTTCAGAGCAGCCATGAAAGGCGAGCAGCCCACCATGCCTCCCGGAGAAATGCAGCAGGTGATGATGGCCTTCCAGCAGATGCTCCAGGAAGAAGCCCAGAAAGCTCAGAGCGAAGTGGGTGACAAAAACCGCGCCGAAGGCCGCAAGTTCCTCGAAGAGAACGCCAAGAAAGAAGGCGTTGTTGTTACCGAGTCCGGCCTCCAGTACACCGTGGTTGAAGAGGGCACCGGCAACTCCCCCACAGCCAAAGACCAGGTTACTGTTCACTACGAAGGCCGTCTCCTTGACGGATCTGTCTTCGACAGCTCTTACAAGCGTGAGCAGCCCGCCACCTTCCCCGTGAACGGTGTCATCCAGGGATGGCAGGAAGCCATTCAGCTGATGAAAGAAGGCTCCAAGTATGAGCTCGTTATCCCCGCATCCATCGGTTACGGTGAGCAGGGTGCCGGCGACGCCATCGGTCCCCACGCGACCCTTTGCTTCACCGTTGAGCTGATCAAGGTTCTGGGCTAAGCCAGAGACCTCAGTTTTGTCCGACACCACCATGCGCTGATGAAGTAAAGGCGCGGTGATGTCGCGACTGTATTGCACAAAAACCCCCATTGAGCATGGCTCAATGGGGGTTTTTGTTTTCCTGATTGCCATCTATTCTCAGCTACTACCCAGGGCATTGATGTCCCCAGCATGGTGGGTTATGGAAAACGTTCTTCGTGCTTGGTTCTTAGTTCTTGGTTCGAGGGGTCGTTGCACTCCATCAGTTATGAAAAAACATGAGCTGGTTGTTGAGGCCGCACTTCTTTATGAATTCCAACGTCTTCGGCGGCCCTGCCTGAGCAACCCTTTGGGGAAATGATTGTTACCCGAAGGCCTCTGTCTTACGCTCATTGCTGGGACATGAAGGCCGTGGTTTTGGTGCGTGGAACACACCCTACGTATCCACTCAGTACTTTATTGTAACAATTAGGGTGATACGGCTCTTCATACATGGATTCCCGCCTGCACGGGAAAGACGAAAAGCGCAGGGTGATGTCAGGCCGGGGCCATAAAGAATAAATTGGATAGCTGAATAGTTAAAAAAAATAAACAAACAGGTCTTAGAATAATCCCCTCACCCACACAGCCCAACGATTACATCCCTCCACCAGAGTCGCTTAACTGCCGCGGCAGAGCACGGCGCGCCCAAAAAACAATATCGTCAAGGGATTGAAGAATCAGCAAAAGTAAACACCGTTGAGCCGTGACAACGACTGGAGGCATCAGAGCTGCAGATGTCGTGATTTACCTCAATGCTCTGATAACGAAGGAGATGGGTGCACTCGGCTTGCCCGTTCCTTCTGGAAGCCTTTGTGACGACTCTCAACCCGAGGAACGAGGGGCGAGAGTCGTCGTAACCCGCTTTCAAGGTGGCTCACCTTGCAGCCGGAGGCAGGTTTTTTCTTTTTTTCTGTTACGCCGCCAGCTGAGCCTCTTTCAGGGCGTTTGCGGAGATCAGGCCAGCCTCCACGGCGCCCCGGGAGAGTTCTTCCCGGAAGTCGGGGTGGGCGATGGCGATGAGGGCGGTGACGCGTTCCGGCAGGCTCTTGTCCACCAGGTCGGCGATGCCGTATTCCGTGACGATGGACTGCACATCGCTTCGGGGGGTGGTGACGGCGGTGCCTGGGGAGAAGCTGAGCTGGATGCGTGAGAAACGTTTGTCCCCGGATCCTGAGGTGGACTTCAGGGCAATGAAGCTCTGGCCGCCTTTGGAGAGGCGGGCGCCGCGAACAAAATCCAGCTGGCCGCCGGTGGCACTGTGCTGTTGGAATCCCATGGACTCGCTGGAGACCTGGCCGGTCAAGTCCACGGCAAGGGCGTTGTTGATGGAGACGAAGTTGCTGTGGGCGCCGATGGTGTTGGGGTCGTTGACGTAGCTGGCCGGGTGCTGTTCGAAGGCTAAGTTTCGGTGCATGAATTGATAGTCTTTGGCGGTTCCCATGCCGAAGGCGGAGATGATTTTTCCTTTGTGGAGCTCTTTTTTCGCCCCGGTGATGACCCCCATTTCGTAGAGCCTGACCATGGAGGGGGTGAGCAGTTCCGTGTGGATGCCCAGGTCTTTTTTCTCCGTCAGGCGATCGCCGATGGCATCGGCGAGTTTTCCGATACCCAGCTGAAGCGTGGCGCCATCGGGGATTCGGGCCGTGATGAGGTCTGCAATGGTCTCTTCGATGGCATCGGGTTGTGTGGCCGGGAGCTCATCGCAGGGGCGGCTGACCTCGCAGAGCGCCGCAACCTCGGAGATATGGACATGGGCCTGGTTGCCGAAGACATACGGCGTCTGGTCATTGACCTGGCAATAGATCTTTTTTGACGTGATAAGGGCTGCGTGGCCCACCAGGGTGCCACTGGGCCCCAGGCTCATGTACCCGTCTTCATCGGGTGGGGAAACTTCCAGAATCGAGGCATCAAAGTCGCGGTAAAGGCTCAGCTCATGCATGCGGCTGAAGTGGATGCTGATGGGGGAAACGCAGTCGCCCTGGGCCAGGAGCATACGCTCAATGGGCCCCATGAAGCTGCAGAAGTAGTTGACTCGCCCTTTCTGCTCCGGTGAGAGAAAATCCGGCAGGGTCATGATCAGGGCGGAGTACATGTTGAGGGTCCCGGTGTCCGGTGAACCGGTGATGGCGTTGATCAGCTCCAGGGGAAAGCTGGCGGCCGGGGAGGCGAACACGGTGGCGTTTTTGGGCAGGGCGGCTGCAATGGCCTCCGGGGTTGTGAGGCGTTCTTCGTAGGTCTTTCTCCAACTCATGGCGAGACTCCTTTTCAGGCATTGGGTTTGCAAATGTTTGGAGAAACGGGTATCAATATTCGTGCCGTTAAATAAACGTCCATAAATTCAGTATATTGAGTTTTGGTGATTCTCACGAAAACGATATGTCATTATTTTGGTGTGATATTTCGTTTTGAAAACGAAATGGCGTGTTTATGCAAATAGATCGATTCCGGGAAGTTGTCCGCTGTATCTGTGGCAGCCTTGATCTCGACAAGGCCCTGTTTGATGTCTTTCACTACCTGAAGGACGAGCTCCCCTTGGAGGGGCTTGCCATCACCCGGTATGAGGCAGACCGGAGGCGGGCCCGGCTCATCGCCATGGCGTATGAGGACGGGGGACTTCTTGTGGACAAGGTCTTTCCGCTCTCCGATGCCGCATGGAAATCCATCACAGCCTGGCAGCGGGAGTCCCGGTCAGCCACCACCCCGTGGATTCGGGATCACACCCACCCCATCAACCGTGAAATTTTTCGGTTGGTTCAACAAATGATCCCCGGGTTTCACTTAAGGGAAACCAGTGTCTTCTCCTCCTTGACCTGTGGCCTCACGGTGGGGCAAACCCTCATCGGCAACCTGACCTTTGTCGTGGAGGGAAAGGATCTTTACCATGCCCGTCATGCCGAGATCGTCACCGAGGTGAAGGAGCCATTTGCCATCGCTCTTTCCAACGCGCTTCGGTACATGGATCTGGTGCAGGATCACAAAGCGCTTCAGCAAGAGAGCCAGCAGGCGGCAGCTGAGGTGATGGTGGGGGGCGACACCGGGCTGCGGGAGGTGCGCTCCATGGTGTCACAGGTTGCTCCCACAGACACGCCGGTGCTGCTCCTGGGCGAGACGGGCACGGGCAAGGAGGTGGTGGCAGGTGAGGTGCACAAGCTTTCCAGTCGCTCGGGAGCTCCCCTGATACGTCTGAACTGCGGGGCCATTCCGGATTCTCTGGTGGATTCGGAGCTCTTCGGGCATGAAAAAGGGGCGTTTACCGGTGCCATTGAAACCAAACCGGGCCGGTTTGAACGGGCTGACGGCGGGACCCTCTTTCTCGATGAAATCGGGGAGCTGCCTCCGGCCGTCCAGGTGAAGCTCCTTCGGGTCATCCAGAGCGGAGAGTTCGAACGGGTCGGGGGAGGGGAGACCCTTCGGGCCGATGTGCGGATCATTGCTGCCACCCACCGGAACCTGCAGAAAATGGTCGCAAGCGGCGGGTTTCGGAAGGATCTCTGGTACCGCCTCAATATTTTTCCCGTGCAGATTCCCCCGTTGCGCCAGCGCATAGAGGACATCCCCCTGCTGCTGGATCACTTTATCCGGGCAAAAACCCGGGAGATGAACCTGGGGGCGGATTGCACCATTGCCGATGGGGAACTGGAATCCCTTATGGCCTATGATTGGCCCGGCAATGTGCGCGAGCTGCAGAACCTTGTGGAGCGGGCCCTGATCCTCTCTCAGGGAGGCCCTTTGCGATTCCCCGTGCTGGCCCCCGCCACGGAAGAGTCGGACTCTTGGGCCATGGGGTCAGCGGCCCCCCGTGATCTCACCATGGATGCGGCGATCGGAGGCCACATCCGCTTTGTCCTGGAAAAAACCCGGGGCAGGATCGCCGGACCCGGCGGTGCTGCAGAACTCCTGGGCATGAACCCAAGCACCCTGCGAAGCCGGATGGAAAAGCTGGGCATCTCGTTTCCCGCAGAGCGAGGTCCTTATCGACGGAGTGAATAAACGTGCCTCCGGCGGCAAGGTGATCCACCTTGAAAGCTGGTTGCGGGTGTGCTTTACCCCTCGTTCCTCGGGTCAAATCACATCCGCATTTGAGTCGACCTGAATCCGAGATATGTATTAAGACCTGTTTGTCAAACTTTTCAAAAGTTTGGCCCCCGGCAGGGCCGCCGGAGGCTTGGCTTTTTTTAAACCACTTGACTTATGTTTGATATCAAACTATATTTTCCGGCAATGAACGTGACGCAAAGGAGTTGCCAGTGAAAACGGACCACATCATCGCCCTGATCGGCAGGACCAGGGAGAAGTCGAATGCATTCCTCCTGGGGAAGTTGAAAGAGCTGGGTATTGAGGGGCTTGCTCCGTCACACGGGGGGATTCTCGTGAATCTTTTCAGGAGCTCTCCGCTCTCCATGAAAGAGCTGGCAGAAAGGGTCGGTCGGGACAAATCGACCATCACTGCCCTGGTCAACAAACTGATCACGCTGGGGTATGTGCAAAAGCGGAAAGACCCGTCCGACAGTCGGGTGACGCTCATCGGCCTTACCCGTGAAGGTGAAGAGCTGAAGCCCGATTTTGAATACGTCTCGGCCAAGCTTCTCGCAACCACGTTCAAAGGCTTTTCCACAGAGGAGAAAGAGCAGGTGGTCCGGCTGCTGGAACGTATCCACGGCAATTTCTGATCATGGTTGGCGATTTTTCGGTCATTGTTCAGCTCCACATTGCCTCCGGTGGCCTACGTTTGCCTGGTCTGAAAGAGTGGGCTTAACAACCTGCTTTCAAGGTGGCACACCTTGCCGCCGGAGGCAGCTTTTGGCTTGACAGACGGTGAAGGATCACGCTTTTTTTTGATTAATTAGTTTGATATCAAACTTAATGCGGGCGCATGTTTCACGCAAGTGACCCGAATGGTTGGCACACAAAGGCGAATAGCATGAACCATGGCATTGTTTCCCTCGTACCGGTGGCTCTTACCCTGTCACTGACGTTCTACTCCCGCAACGTCATTCTGGCCCTTCTTGCCGGGGTGTGTGCAGGCGGCGTCCTTCTTGATGTTGCGCAAGGCACACTCTTTACCGGGATAAACAGTATCGCCGCTGTGTTTGCGAGTGGATGGGCTGCCAAGGCCATTCTCTTCGTCTTGCTCACAGGCTCACTGGTCCATGTGATTGAGCAGTCAGGCGGGGTGAATGGGTTCGTTCGGCTTCTGACGGAAAAACGAAGGGCCGTGAAGAGCGTTCTGGGAGCTGAAGTGCTCGCTTATCTGCTCGGCATCGTCCTGTTTGTTGATACCACAAGCTCCATTGTGATCCGTGGCGTATCGACGAAACCCTTTTTTGATACGTACGACGGCCCCCGGGAAAAGCTCTCCTATATCATCGATTCCACATCCGCGCCTGTTGCGTTCCTGTCACCCGCCACCAGTGCGGGAGCTTTTCTGGCCGCTTTGATCGGGGTTCAGGTCTCCAGCGGGGTGATCAGTGGGGATCCCTTCAGTTTCGTGCTGAAGGCCTTGCCGTTTCAAATCTATTCCATCATCTCGGTTATCATCGTCGGGGTGACGATTTTCAGACGCAAGGCTGTGACTTCGCCGGGAAGTGGGCCTTTTAAAACCGAGTCCGATCGCCACCCCGAAAGCTTCCACGGCGCCATTGAGCCAAAGGCCGTGAACATGATGCTGCCCATGGGGATTTTTATTACCGGTACCTTTGGTCTCATGGTTCTCACCGGCGATGGGTCCACCGCCATTTTTACGGGAATTCTTCTGACACTGCTGGCCACCGGGGTTCTCTACAAAGCCCAGGGCATTGCAGACACCCAGGGGTATATCAACTGGTGCATCCAGGGGATGGCATCTTACCTTGAGGTCGCCCTGATCCTGACTCTCTCCTTTGCCCTGAGCGATCTTCTGAACCGATTGGGTACGGGGGCGTACCTGGCAGGCTTCGGGCACCATGTTCAACCAGCCCTTGTGCCGGCCATGGTTTTTCTTTCCGGCGCGCTGATCTCTTTTATGAGCGGAACAGGCGGAGGGACTCTCTCAATCCTTGTTCCCATCTCGATCCCCCTGGCTGTCGCCATGGATGTCAACGTCCCTCTGGTCCTGGGGGCCTGTGGGTCAGGGGCAGTCTTCGGTGATCACTGCTCGCCCATTTCAGACACCACCATCCTCACCGCCAAGGTGGCGGAGGTGGATGTCATGGACCATGTGAGGCATCAGCTTCCGTATGCCCTTACCGGCGGTATCATCAGCACCCTGATGTTCCTGGTTTTGGGGCGCGTGTTTTGACAAATGAAGACCCGTGTATCCATACGCAACACGGTATGTATAACTTTTTTTAAACCAATAAAAATTAGGAGAGGTAGAATGAAAAAACAATCAAACCAAAGCGGTAAAATGCAATATTGGCTCATTTTTCTTGCACTCATTTTTTTGGTGACCGCCTGTACGTCATTCCAGTCAAAAAAAGAGACCGGGGCAAAAACAGGCTTAACCAACAAAGAAAAAGCCGTTGCGCTGCTGACGAGCATCGAAACGGGAGATCCAACACCGATAGGTTATATCAATCCGGATACATACATTCAGCACAACCTGATGGTCGCTGATGGCCTGGAAGGTTTTGGGGCCGTGATGAAACAATTGCCCGAGGGGAGTGCCAAAGCAACCGTGGTACGCGCTTTTCAGGATGGCGATTATGTGGTCGCACATACCAAATACAACTTTTTCGGTCCGAAAGTAGGGTTTGATGTCTTCAGGTTCGAAAATGGAAAAATAGTCGAGCACTGGGATAACCTGCAGGGCATTGTTCTGGAGACGGCGTCCGGCAGGAGTCAGATTGACGGGCCCACAGAGGTTATCGATCTCGATAAGACAGATGAAAACAAAGTGCTGGTAAAGGGGTTTGTGGAGGATGTTCTTAAGGGGAAAAATCCCGGTAAAATTACCGAGTATGTTTCCACTGAAGACTTCCGTCAGCATAACCCAGCCGTGGGAGACGGACTGGGAGCACTGGGCAATGCGCTGAAAGAGATGGCAGATGCCGGCATGCCCATGACCTATACGGAAAATCATATGATATTGGGTGAAGGGAACTTTGTCCTTTCCGTCTCTGAAGGACAGTTTCTTGGAAACCATGTGGCATTTTACGATCTGTTCAGAATTGAAGGGGGACGGATTGCGGAACATTGGGACACCATTGAGACCATTCCGCCAAGGGCCGAGTGGAAAAACGACAATGGCAAGTTCTAACAATCAAAAACCCGTTTGATCAATCATGTCATCTGACGCTGAAAGTGCGGGCCTGTTTTCATCGTGTTCCGTACTTTTCGCGCAGATGGCTTATGACCGGATATATTTATAAAACGTAAAATGTGAGAGGTAGTAATGAAACTTTCCGATATCTATAAAAAATTTGATCAGATTGGCAGCCTTGTCTTTGCCACGGTTGACAAGGGGACCCCCCAGACGCGAATCGCCCACCTGTTTGCTTACGATGACGAGGGCCTCTATTTCAGGACCATGGTCACGAAAGCCTTCTACAAGCAGCTGAAGGAGACGGGGAAAGTCTCCATCTGCGGCATGTACCCCACAACCCAGGTCAGCCATAATGATGAGGGGATGCCTTACTTTCAGCCTGGGTACACCATCCGTGCCACCGGTGACATCAAAGAAATTTCATTTGAGGCGCTCAAGGCCAAGGCTGCTGAACATGAGATGTTTGCGCTGGGAGTCAAGGATATTGAAACGTACCCGGCCATGACGACCTTTTGTCTTCACCGGGCCTGGGGGGAGGTGTTTGACTTTGATTTTGAAATGGAGCATCGGGATCATAAACTGCTTCGGTCCCGCTTCTGCTTTGGCGGGGAACGGGTTCCTTTCCAGGGCATGCGTATTACGCAGGAGTGCATCGGCTGCGGCGCTTGCATGGACGCGTGCTCATTCAAGGCCATCACCCAGGATGAGGATCTGTTCGTGATCGATCCATCCAAATGCGATGTCTGCGGGGATTGCTGGACGGTCTGCCCGAGCGATGCCATTGAAATCCTCATTGAGGACACCTTGGGGCCGGTGGCGGAATAGCCCGGGTAATCATGTGAAAACGATCAAGGCAACGAAATGAGCCTTAGCCACAGCTTGTTATTGAAAAGCGCACGGCTGTTTCAAATATGTAAAAGTCTGTAATAAAGGCTGTTGCCTTGTTCCAATTGCTGTCTCATGAAATATCCGGGTTTATGGGCTGGGTTTGCTACTGCAGACTCTATAAGGAACACGGAATAAACACTCCCACATTCAGTGTAGAAATCAATCGATTTGTCCGTAGAAAGCTCAACCCAGCGTAGGTGGTGCTCATTTATATTCCTTCTCAGTGTTCATTGTTATTCCTTCATAGTGCTCACTTTTTTCTTTGACATCCACCTGCAGTTGGGATAGTGCTTTTTCATTATTTTAAAAGTGGCGGCTTTATGCCACTTTTGACGACATAAAAAGTTCAGGTGCTGCTTAATCACCAGCATAACAAGGAATCCTGTGAGAATCAGGAACGGGCCCGCCGCTGTGACCGGGGACGAACGCTGCAATCATGCCACTGTTACGAGTTAACGGGAAGGCGCGGCAAGTAGGTCGATCCGGGAGTCAGAAGACTTACCTGAATTATGGTTGATTTTTTACTCGTGGCGAAAGGGTGAAGAATAGTATTGTGGAATAAAAACGGTATCCCACACAGGCTTTGATCTGTGTGGGTTTTTTATTTTCTGCATGTTCAGCAGGATAAAAGGCCCACACGGAAACGCATGAATGGCACGCGTGCCCTTTGTGTTCAGGATCAAGGCCACAACGGTTGGGAGACAGGTCATAAGGCTGGTTTCCCGGATGAGTGTGGGGGGGCGGTTTGATGGATGATCATCTCTTTCCCCATGCATTGTTGATTTACTCGATAGGGGATATGAGGATCAAGGTATGTTGAAACGTTATTTTAAGCACCTGACCTGTTTGGGTGTTGTGGCTGTCGTGTTAAGTTCCACCGGGGTTGTGCTGGCTGAGGAGACATCGAACACATCGCTGGGTGAAGTCGTTGTGACCGCAGAGCGGTTTCCCACCGGCGAGAAGGAGAGTTCCCGGTTTGTCACCATGTACTCTTCAGAAGAGCTGCAAGAGACCGGGGCTCCAAACCTGGTTGAGGCCCTGAGACGAAAAGGGGGGTTCGCTTATAAATCCTTTGGTCCTTTGGGCGTCTCCCATGGCGGCATGAACAGTGAAATCACCGCCAGGGGCATTAAAAAAGGGGTCCTTGTTCTGGTTAACGGTTCCCCGGTTCAGGGCGCAGCCGGTCAGGCCTATGACCTGGATATGATTCCCCTGGAGCAGATCGAGCGGGTTGAGGTGATGAAGGGGGCGGCTTCAACCCTCTACGGTGCCGATGCCATGGCCGGTGTTGTCAACATCATCACCCGAAAGAACACGTCGGGCAACCAGACGTCCGTGTCCGTAGAAGCGGGTTCCCATGGATACCGCTCCATGAGTGCCGCCGTGAGTGACCCGAGAATCAACCTGGGCGTGACCTATACCCACCTGGACGAGTTGGACAAGATCTCCCACAAAACCTATTCGAGTAAGCCCGAGAAAAACTGCATTTATGCAAGGGATGCCGTGGACAATGTCGGCTTGAGCATGAACGTCACCCTTGCCGAAGGGCTCTATGTGGATTATCTGGGGAGTTTCAGCAGTACGGGGTACCGAAATATTCTGGATACCGGGGAGCTTGTGAAGGGCACCGACCAGGATCACTCCAAGCACTTTGCCGACCTCCGCCTGGAAAAGGCGAATTACAAGTTGAAGGCCTTCGGGTATCACGACCTGATGGAGCGGGATGAGTACACCAAAGACCCTATCCAGGAAGACCGGAACAAAAATTTCAACTATGGGGTCCAGGGCGACCACAGGCTGAACCTGGCAGGCGTTGAGCTCACCACGGGCGCGGACTATATCTACCGGGGAGCCGATTACAACAACAAGTACGGCAAGCACCACCGGGATGACTATTCGGTTTACATGCAGGCGAAAAAGACGTTCTTTGATTCCCTGACAACCGTGGTGGGCTTTCGGGAGCAGTTTATCGATGGCGATTGCGATAACAAGGATTATGATATCTTCCTGCCCACCGCCGGGCTCAACTACCGCGTAGCGTCCGGGCTGAACCTTTTTGCCAATGCCGGCAAGGCCTTCAGGGCCCCCACCTTCAATGATCTCTATTACAAAGGCGATGCCCTGACCGGAAACCCGGATCTCGACCCGGAGAGCGGTTGGACCTATGAGGGCGGGGTCAAATACGACAACGACTACATGAAAGTGCGTCTCGCCGGCTTCTTCATGACCTATGAAGACAAAATTGAAACCATGACCGTCAACAAGGTCACCACGAAAATCAACGCGGGCGATTACGAATCCAAAGGGGTGGAGTGGGAAACCTCTTTTTATCCCTTTGTAAACCGGGATTCTCTTCTCGAAGCCGTCTCCTTTGACATCGCCGGTTACTGGGCAGACGCCACAGCCGAAGACACCGATGGTGAAGAGTACCAGGCAGCGCCCAAACTCCAGACTTCGGTGGGAGCAGCCTACATCACGGAGCCTGTGATCCTCAACCTGAACTGCGAAATGTTGAGAGAGCGTGACCGGAA
>Ga0209475_10004619_pt1 | contig 11754 bp, 6 predicted proteins | sample tdDd471_FD_187128 | JGI IMG/M metagenome (GOLD analysis project Ga0209475, IMG submission 187128) | Marine sediment microbial communities from the Atlantic coast under amendment with organic carbon and nitrate - tdDd47.1 (SPAdes)... | ecosystem: Environmental > Aquatic > Marine > Coastal >...
TCCGGATCGCCGCTGCCCTTCACTTCGTCCCAAAGCCGTTGCTCGATATCCCGGTCGCGCGACACGGCGCGGGCGGCATGATCCTGCTGCAGCGATGCGATCCGTTCAGTTGCAATCGTTGCAAAAATCCCGTTCGGGAACTGGGCCAGATACCCCCGGAACATGTCCGGGTTGTCGCTGTTCGCGATCGCTTTCCAATATTCAATCTCGGCCGTTTGGCTGGACGGTTCCGCAACGGGCGCAGGTTGGACGACCGATTGGGACGGCGCGTTTCCGGGCTGGGGTTCGATGAAATAGAAATCGCCGGTCAGGGACGACGCTTCCCAAGGGACCTGCTTTTCGTTGGTCCGTTCCATGACCGCGATCCGGACCCGTTTGAAAACATCCTCGACCTTCGCGGACGGTTCCCGAATGGCGCGGGCCAGGGCCTGGGTATAGGGGCTGTTCCGACCCGTACCATCCACCGCAACATTGCCGGGGGAGGTCGAATAGGCGAGCAAGGTGCCGCTCGGGGCGTCCATCCGCGCAAGCCCCGACGCGGCGGAACGGGATGACGCCTGGAAGGGATTGTTCCGGCAGGCATCCAGGATAACGATGTTGAGGCGGTTGCCCGCGCGATCCAAAGCGGTCAGCAAGGTGGACGCCCTGATCCCCTCGATATCGACATCGAGCTCGTCCTCGATATGCGCCCCCACGGGGATCATGTAGTTCTCGCCGCCGACCTGAACGCCATGACCGGCATAGTAGACGAGGCCGACCGCGTCTTCGCCGGCTTCGCCCAGGACGCGCCCGAAATCGACGATGGCGCGTTTCATCTCGCGCTGGTTGGCTTCGATATGTTCGAAAACCTGAAACCCGACATCCCGGAGGGACTCGGCGATCAAGGCCGCGTCGTTCGCCGGGTTCTTCAAACGGCCGAATTCATAGTCGCTGTTGCCGAGGACAAGGGCCAGGCGCGGCGGCGATGCGCAGACCGTCCCGGCGATCAGAGAAAACAGGATCACCCATGCGGCCAGGCCCATGCGAACCATACCAGACAAACCGACCGCCTTTCCGAGAATATCCCGCGTCCGTGGAACGGAGCGCTCAGGGAACGAAGCAGCGAGCGTAACACATGCCCGGCCCAATCCGAAACGATTGCCGTTCATCGCCGCCAAAGCCCCCACCCGCCATGGCCGCCACGGCCGTAAGCGAGGGTGCGGGAACTATTTCAACGTCGTCTGGCCCTGAACGGTGGGGGCGGTCACGCGCCGCCCGACGATCTGCTCGCGGTAGAGCGTGTAGAGACCGCTGGCGACGATGACCGAAGCGCCGATCACGGTCGGCAGGTCCGGTATGTCGCCGAAGAAGACGAAGCCGAAAATCGCGGCCCAAACGAGGATGGTATACTGGTAGGGCTGCAGGACGGCGGCCGGGGCTTCCTTCAGCGCCATGACGAACAGCACATGGCCGGTTATCGACGTACAGGCGAGCGCCATCAGCCAGAACCAGCCTTCCGCATCCGGCCAGGTCCAGTAGAACGGACCGACAGCCGCGCTGAAAACAAGGCCGACCCAGGCCATGTAGAACAAGGATGTCTCGGAACTGTCGCTTCGGCTGACCAGCCTTGTCAGCACCACGTAGAGCGAGAACATCAGCGCGCCCAACAGAACCAGCATCGCCACCGGCTGCACCGCCGTCACGCCCGGCCGCAGGATGATCAAGACCCCGATGAACCCGACGCCGACCGCCGTCCAGCGTCGAATGCCGACAACCTCGCCCAAAATCGGAACCGCAAGCGCGGTGATCATCAAAGGGGCCGAGGAGAAGAGCGCATGGACATCCGCCAACGGCATGTAATGCACGATCCAGGCGAAGAGCCCGATTTCCAACGCGATCAACAGGCAGCGGACGACCTGCAGCACCGGGCGCCGCGTCGCCGCCGCTTTCTTTACGCCGCCGCGCCGGGCGACCCAAACCGTGACGAAAACGGCGAAAGCCGCAAAGCGAACCAGAAGGATCTGCGGGGCCGAATATTGGCCGATCAGGGTCTTCGTGATGCCGTCCTGACTGGCGAAAATGAAAACCGCCAGCAGCATCAAAACAATGCCCCGGACGGAAGAGGTGTCTGTGGAGGTGGATACGGCGCCGCTCATCCGGCGTCGCTATCGCAAGCGAGGCGATGCTGCAACGGTCAAACCGGCAGGGCACCCATGCGGATATCGCAAGGACCCGCTGAACGCGGTCCGGTTACTCGGGCGCAAGCTCGTAAGCGCCGCGGCACATGCCGATGGACAATGGATTCCAGAATTTTCCGGTTATCTTGCCGTCCGTGATATTGCCGCTCGTGGACCAGACGCTGTTGTAGAAGACTTTGCCATGGAAACGGCCGTTCGGTTGGACGGTCGCGCGGATCGTGACGGAGCCCAATTGAGGGGCGGTGATCGTGCCATCCAGCGAGCCGCCCTGGACCTGCATCCTGATGGTATGCGCCGTTTCAGGATTGCAGAGCAACGAAGGCTGCCCCCCGCCGTCCAACTGCCGGGTCTTGCCGACCCAGGACACCGCCCGTGACACCGCACCGCCGGCGGACCCGGACGTGGTGACCGCCGGGGCGGCGGCAATCTGCTGCGGCGGGGTCTGCACGGTTGTTTGGGCCTGCACGGTTGATGGGGCGGGTGCAGGTGCGGGGGCCGGTGATTGTCCCACCTGCGCCACCTTGCCTTTGTTCAACTCAGCCAGCCGGGCATGCGCCAGCGCCGCGAATTGACCGTTCGGGAATTTTTGCAGGTAGGCCTGATAGTCGCCTTGACGGTTGCTGTTTCCGATCGCTTCCCAGAAGCGGAGATCGACCTCCAGCATGCTGTCGTCGCGCGCCTGCCGGGACGCCGCGGCCTGGACAGGAGGCGCCCCAAGCTTGTCCAAGCGGGCCTGGGCCAGACGCGCGTAGAATCCGGTCGGAAATTCGGCCAGGAATGCCTGGAAAACCGCGGGATCGGTGCTGTCCTTGATGCTTTCCCAAAGAAAAGCCGGCGTTTGTCCGCCCAGGGTCTGCGCCGGTTGGGCGCCGCCGCCCAATTCGGCCACGCGTTTTTCGGCAATCGAGGCGAACAGCCCTTTGGGAAAGGCGCTCAGGTAACTCTTGAACAGGTCCGGGTTGTCGCTGCTGGAAATCGATTTCCAATATTCGATCTCGACCGCCTGATCGGTGGCGCTGACGCCCTGCGATTGCGGCGACGGGATGGCGACCTGGCCGCCCTGCCCGTCATCGACGAAATAGAAATCGCCGGTCAATGACGACGATTCCCAGGGAACCTGTCTATTGTTCGTCCGCTCCATCACCGCGACGCGGACGCGCTTGAAGACGTCCTCCACCTTCGCGCCCTGGGTTCGCATGGATTGCGCGAGCGCCTGGGTATAGGGGCTGTTGCGGCCGGTGCCGTCCTCCGCCACGTTGCCGGGCGACGTGGAATAGGCGAGCAGCGTGCCGCTCGGCGCGTCCATCCGGGCCAATCCGCCGCGGACCGCCCGTGTCCCGGACTTGAACGGGTTGTTCCGGCAGGCGTCGAGGATGACGATGTTGAGGCCGTTTCCGGCCCGTTCCAGGGCCGACAGAATGATCGAGGCGCGCACGCCTTCGATATCCACATCCAACTCGTCGCGGATATGGGCGCCGATGGGGATCAGGTAGTTCTCGCCATTCACCTGCACGCCGTGGCCCGCGTAGTAGACGAGCCCCACCGCGTCTTTTCCACCCTCCTCCAGCTTCCGCCCGAAATCGACCACAGCACGTTTCAGGTCCCGCTGCGGCACATCTTGATATTCCGACACGTCGAACCCTAATACCCGAAGGGTCGCGGCCATCAAGGCGGCGTCCTGGGCCGGATTCCTGAGGGGCGCGAAGGAATAATTGCTGTTGCCGATCACCAACGCAAAACGCCCCGCCGCATCGGCCGTATTCGATACGGCCGCGGCAAGGGAAAGGGCAATCGCCAAAACGGCAGTCGTCAGGACATATTTTGTCTTTGTCATGGTGCTCACCTGACTACCTGAATACGAACTTTAGCAGAGATACCAGAACTTTGCACCCCTCGCCTGTGCTTGCCCTCACACCCGGGGACCGGTAGAACCGCGCCGCAAACCCTTTTGATGCCTGCACGTCAAGGCGGACAACCGAATATCAGGTTTAAAGTATGAACGCGCTCAGCCCCGCCGAGGCCGCCAGCCACAGGCGGACCTTCGCCATCATCAGCCACCCGGACGCCGGTAAGACGACGTTGACGGAAAAATTGCTGCTGCTCGGCGGCGCCATTCACTTGGCGGGAGAGGTAAAGGCCAAGGGCGAACGCCGCCGCGCCCGGTCCGACTGGATGAAGATCGAGCAGGAACGCGGTATCTCGGTGACGACCTCGGTCATGACGTTCGAACGGCAGGGCGTGACCTATAATCTGCTGGATACGCCGGGCCACGAAGACTTCTCCGAAGATACATATCGCACGCTGACGGCGGTCGACAGCGCGGTCATGGTGATCGACGCCGCGCGGGGTATCGAAGCCCAAACACTGAAGTTGTTCGAAGTCTGCCGCCTGCGCGACATCCCGATCACGACCTTCGTCAACAAGATGGACCGCGAGGCTCGCGACCCGTTCGAAATCATGGACGAGGTGGCCGAAACCCTGGCCCTCGACGTCACGCCGCTGTCCTGGCCGATCGGCATGGGACGGGAATTCCTGGGCTGCTACGATCTCGTCCACGACCGGCTGATCCTGATGAAGAAGGACGGCGGCGGGGAGATCGTCAACGTCACCGGCCTGGACGATCCGGTACTGGAGCAGCACCTGCCGCCGGAACGGTTGGAAGCCTTGCGGGACGAAGCGGGCCTGGCCAAGGAGGCTTGCCCGCCCTTCGACGTGGAGGCCTACCGCGCCGGCCACCTGACACCGGTCTTTTTCGGCAGCGCGCTGCGGAACTTCGGCGTCGCGGAACTGCTTCAGGGCATCGGCGAAATCGCGCCGTCGCCGCGGGCGCAGGCAAGCGACAAACGCGCCATCGATCCGGGCGAGAGCAAGGTCACCGGCTTCGTGTTCAAGGTTCAGGCGAATATGGACCCGAAGCACCGCGACCGGATCGCGTTCATGCGGATCTGTTCCGGCCGGTTCAGCCGGGGCATGAAGCTGAACCACATCCGGTCAGGCAAGCAGATGGCGGTGCACAACCCGATCCTGTTCTTCGCCGAGGACCGCGAATTGGCCGACGAGGCCTGGCCGGGCGATATCATCGGCGTGCCGAACCACGGCACCCTGCGCGTCGGCGACACCTTGAGCGAAAGCGAAGAAATCCGCTTCACCGGGATTCCCAACTTCGCGCCGGAAATCCTGCGGCGCGTCCGTCTGGACGATCCGATGAAGTCGAAGCACCTGAGCCGCGCCCTGTTGAGTCTGGCCGAGGAGGGCGTCACCCAGGTTTTCAAACGCACCCTGGGCGGCGACTGGATCGTCGGCGTGGTCGGGCAGCTGCAGCTGGACGTGCTCGTCACCCGGGTCGAGCAGGAATACGGCGTCAAGATCAGCCTCGAACCGGCGCCGTTCCAGACCGCGCGCTGGGTCTATGCCGACGACAAGCCGACGCTCGACAAGCTGATCAACGCCAACAGCAGCGCCATGGCCGTGGACGGCGACGGCCAGCCGGTCTTCCTGGCCCGCAACAGTTGGGAGCTGAACTACCAGCAGGAACAGAATCCGAAGGTCCAGTTCAGCGCCACCAAGGAACGCGCCTAGACGCGTTCCTGCCCGGCATCGGGTTTCACCAAAGCGCGTGGGTCAGGGCGCTGAGCGCCGTTTTCTGGGTGCCGTCCTCATCGAAGTTATCCGGCTCCAGCCAGGTCTTGAACGCCTGCCGGACCGCCGGCCATTCCTCTGCCGTGATCGAATACCAGGCCGTGTCGCGGTTGCGGCCCCTGATGATGTAGTGGTTCAGGAACACGCCTTCGAACCGGAAGCCGAACCGCAACGCCGCGGCGCGGGACGGCGCGTTCATCGCATCGCATTTCCATTCGACGCGCCGGTATCCCAGATGGTCGAAGGAATGCGCCATCATCAGATAGATCGCCTCCGTCGTCCGAACCGATCCCCGCCAGGCGGGCCGGAACCAAATATGCCCCAGTTCGACGGTTCCGTTCGCCGGTACGATGTTGAGGAAACTGACCATGCCGCCCGCTTCGGTGCCATCTGGCGTCAGCAGCGCATAGAAGGACGGATCGGCGGACCCGGCGCATTGCTTCAGCCAGGCAAGCGTCGCCGCTTCCTCACCCGAGGGCGCAAGCGGCATGAAGCGCCAGGACGTCTCCACCGTCAGCGAATCCTTCACCGCTTCCTGCAGCAGACCGCCGTGCTCCATCGGGTTCAGCGGCGCCAGCACGACATGGGCGCCTGCGAGCACGGACCTGCCGGGGTGAACGCCGGAGGGGAGCGACGCCAAGTCGTCCATGTTCGGCCCTCTGCGGTTACGGCAACTGGCCGCGTCTTCCGACGTTATCGATTTCATCTACCGAACCTTCCGCTGTTTCCATGGCCGCGCGGCGCGTCGTATTAGCGTTTTGCGGCTTAAGTTGTTAGATATTCCCTACAGTGCTGAACTGATACAATGACCGGTATGGCCAAGGTTGAAACATTTCACGGTATCGACGAGTCGCTAAGGGCCATTTTGGCAGCGACGACGGATCCGTCTTGTGTCGTCCGCATAGAACCGGGCGGGAATGCCGCCGTCCTATGGCATAACGAGGCCTTCGCCTCGCTTCCGCTTGCCGCATCGCCCCGACCGGGCATCGGCTTGCGCGACCTGATTCCCGACGGTCAGGCGGAAGCGGCCGTGCGGTTCTGCATCGAGACCGGCCATTCGCGCGGTTTCAAACAACCGATCCTGTCCTCCGGAAGGCCCGGAATATCTCACAGCCTGCATGCTATGCGATTGAGGGACAGCAAGGGCCACGTCGCCCTGCTGACGGCGTCGCCGAGCGAACCCGAGGAGACGGCGTCGGCGCGCAGCCCTATCACTGAAATGGCCACCGTCTTGAAACAGGCGCTGGACGCATCGCCGGCGATGATCTCGGTCTTCGACCACCGGCACCGGTTCATCGACGCGAACCGCGCTTTCCGCGACCGTTGGCGGATTCCAATTGATCAGGACATCAGTGGCGTGAGCTTGGAGTCGATCATCGGCCGCGACCGTTATTTCATCATCAAGCCAATGTTGGACTCCGCGCGCAAGGATGGCGCGGTGACTTTCGAGGTCAACTTCGAAGTCGACGGCAAGCGGCCGTTGCTGCGATCCACCGCGACCCCGCTATCATTGAGCGGCGGCGACATCGACGGCGTCATCGTCACGTCGGAGGACATTACCGAGAACACGGCGACGAGCGAAGCGCTTGCCGGCACGGAAGACCTGCTGCGCCTCGTCACCGATTCCTCGCCGAATCTGCTGACCTATCTCGATACCGACTTGATCTTCAAGTTTTCCAGCCGCGGCTATGCCCGGTTCTATCATGCGACACGGGAAGATATCGAAGGAAAACATGCGTCGGAGGTCATCCCCCGTGAGCGGTACGAGGCCGTCCTGCCCGACCTGAAACGTGCCTTTTCAGGCCAAACCCGGATCAATATCGGTCGGCATGTGCGCGAAGACGGGAGCGAGGAACTCGTTGAATGGACCTGGACCCCGCATTTCGGCCCAAACGGAAAGGTCGTCGGCGTCGTCACTTCCGGCCATATCATTACGTCACGATTGAAGACGGAAAACGCGCTTCGTGAGAGCGAAGGCCTGCTGAGAACCGTGACCGAGGCGACGCCCACCCTGATTGCCTATATCGACGCGCATCAATCGGTGACCTTCGCGAACAGGGCGTTTCTGGAAAGAACCGGAAATCTGTACGCGAACGTAATCGGCAAGAACATTCGCGACGTTCTGCCGCCACCCCAGTTCGAAGCGCTGAAGCCGCGTCTGTTGCGCGCCTTCGTCAGCGGGTCGCTGGAACGGCACAGGATGGAATGGACGGGGCCCGAAGAAGTCTCGCGCTGCGAGGATTGGTCCATGGCCCCGCATCTTGGTTCCGACGGCAAGGTGGCCGGTGTGGTTCTGGCTGCCCTGGACGTCACCGAAAGCGTTCGAAGCGAAGCGGCCATCCGCGAGAGCGAGTCCACGTTGAGCCTCGTCCTCGATACTGCACCGACGTTGATCGCCAGCATCGATGCCGACCTGCGGTACAGGTTCGTCAACCCGGCCTTTGCTGTGTTTTCCGGCTTTTCGCAAGCCGAGCTGCGCGGCAAGGAAATCTCCATCACCATGACGCCGGCCCGGTTCAACATCGTGAAGAAGATCGCCGAGCGGGCCCTTTCCGGAGAAACGTTCAACTACACCGTCGGCATTCTGAACGACAACGGCGTGATGAAGGCGGTCGAGTGGACGAGCAAGCCGCAGTTCCACCAGGACGGCGCCAAAATCAAATATGTCGACTGGACCTATACGCCGCAATTCGACGGCAACGGTAATGTGGCCGGCTATGTCACCTCCGGCGTGGACATCACCGATCGCCTCGAAAAAGAGCAGGCCCTGCGCGAAAGCGAGGAGAGGTTCGAGCTTGCCACGAGCGGGTCGGCCGCCGGTCTTTGGATTTGGAATATCGGCGACGACATGGTGTTCACATCGCCCCGCTTCCGGGAGATTCTTGAAATCGACTCGGATGAAGCCATGCTTCCCGCGCAATTGGCCTTGGACAAGTTGAGCCAGGAGGATTCCGATCGCCTGGACCAGGCCGCCCGCGACCATATCGTCGACAACAAGCCCCTCAACCTGGAAGTCCTGGTGAATACCGGGGGAGACCACGAGACATGGGTGCATGTCCGCGCGTCCGCCGAACGCATGTCCGACGGCAAGGCGACCAGACTTGCGGGGTCTATTCACGAGATTTCCGACCGGAAAGCGGCCGAGCGCAAACTTGAGGAATCGGTGCGGGAATTGGCCGACGCCAACCTGGAATTGGAACGCCAGGCCGAACAGATGGCGAAACTCGCGGCGGACTACGCCGCGGAGCGCGACCGCGCGGAAGCCGCCAACAAAGCGAAATCCGATTTTCTGGCCAATATGAGCCACGAGATCCGCACCCCGATGAACGGCGTCATCGGCGGCGCCCAGCTATTGGCGACGACGGACCTCCGCGCGGATCAGGTCGGCTATCTCGATGCTATTACCACATCGTCGGAAACCTTGCTTTCCTTGATCGACGACCTGCTGGACCTTGCCAAGATCGAGGCCGGGCATGTCAATATCGAGGAAGTCGACTTCGACCTCGGCGAACTTCTGGAAAGCATGGAAAAAATCTTCGGCCCCCGCGCCGCGGCCAAGGGGTTGGAATTCGCCCAACCGCCGATCGACAACGATCCCGGGCTCGTCCACGGCGATCCGACGCGGCTTCGCCAGATCATCATCAACCTGCTGGGCAATGCGGTGAAATTCACCAAGACGGGCTCGGTGACCCTGTCGGCCAAGGTCGAGGATGACGGAGGCGGCGGCCTGCGCGTCACCTTCGACGTCGCCGATACCGGTATCGGCGTTCCCCTGGATCAACAGCACCGCCTGTTCGAGAAATTCTCCCAAGCCGACAGTTCCACCACCCGGCAGTTCGGGGGAACGGGGCTCGGCCTGGCCATCTGCCGCGAACTCGTCACCTTGATGAAGGGCGAAATCGGGTTCGAAAGCGAATACATGAGGGGAAGCCGGTTCTGGTTCTCCATTCCTTTGAAACACGGCTTGGCGGATCCCTCCTCTCAGAAAAAGACCGACGAAGCGGCCTATCTGCGCCTGCCCGCGAAATCGCTGCAGGTCCTGATCGCCGAGGACCGGGAAATCAATCAGCACCTGATCAAGGCGTTCCTGGCAAGGGCCGGGCACCAAACGCATCTTGTCGGAAACGGACGGGACGCGGTCAAAGCGTTCCGGGAAGGGTCTTTCGACGTAATCCTGATGGACATCCAGATGCCGGATATAGACGGGCTGACCGCCACGAAACTGATCCGGGAAAGCGAGTGGGCGACCGGGCGGCATACGCCCATCATCGGCGTTACGGCCAACGCCATGCGCGGCAGCCGCGAGCAGTTCCTGCAGGCGGGCATGGACGATTTCGTGGCGAAGCCGGTCTTGCCCGACCTACTTTTCGACGCCATCGGGCGGTGCGCGGGATTCCGCGGCCCCAACCAGGACGGCCGCGCCCGCAGGGGAAATACCAAGCGTGACGCATCCGACAGGTTCACCCTGCCGCCTGCACCGCCGACAGCGGCTGAATAGCACGGCGGCGTTGGACCGCGGCAAGCACCGGCCCGGCCGGTCGGGACGGCTCGCGCGAATGTGACATGTGTTCAACGACCGTTGCCTCGACGCTGCACGCCCGTACTGCAATAGGAAAGCATCGGGCGCGAATATCCGTCCCGTTCGGAAAGGAATGCAGATGGCCGCTGTGGCCGAGGTCGTCCCCTCCCGAGGGAAGAGCCGCTTCGCCTTGGCGCTTGCGGTCGCTTTGGCGGGCTTGATCCTGGCCGATGTCGGCCTGGAGCAGGGCGCCCGGAAAGCGGCCTTGTTCGGTGTCGGGCTGGCCATGGGCATCACCCTCTACACGGCCGGTTTCGGATTTACCGGCAGTTGGCGCGCCTTCCTGTCCGACGGGCGCGGCGCCGGGGTGCGGGGCCAGATGCTGATGCTGGCGATTGCTTGTCTGCTGTTCTTCCCCGCGATGGAAGCCGGTGAACTGTTCGGCCACCGGGTCGGCGGTTTCGTCGCCCCCGTCGGCCTGTCGGTCGCCATCGGCGCCTTCCTTTTCGGAATCGGGATGCAGTTGGGCGGCGCCTGCGCCAGCGGCACCTTGTTCACCGTCGGCGGCGGCAACAGCCGCATGGTGATCACCCTGCTGTTCTTCGTCATCGGGTCTGTCGCGGCCACGCATCATCTCGATTGGTGGCTCTCGTTGCCCTCTTTCGGGCCGATTTCGATCGTTCGGCTTTTCGGGGCATGGCCGGCCCTGGCGATGGCGTTGTCCCTGTTCGCCGCCATCGCCGCACTGTCGGTCCGGATCGAGATCCGCCGGCACGGCCGCCTCGTCTCCCACCACCGCGCGGGGGATCACGCGCGCCACCCGCTATGGCGCGGCGCCTGGCCGTGGGTCTGGGGCGCCGTCGCGCTCGCCTTGTTGAACTACGCGACCCTTGCGCTCGCCGGGCGGCCTTGGGGCATCACCTCGGCCTTCGCGCTTTGGGGCGCGCAAGGCGCGGATGCGATCGGACTGCCGGTCGCGGAATGGGACTATTGGCAAAGACGGACCGGCGTGCTGTCCCGCGGCCTGCTGACGGATACCACATCCCTGATGAATTTCGGGATCATGATCGGCGCGCTGGGCGCGGCGGGCGTCGCCGGCAAATTCGCGCCCCGTTTCCGGATCGGATTGCGCCCGGCGCTCGCCGCGCTGATCGGCGGGTTATTGCTGGGCTACGGCGCGCGCCTCGCCTTCGGCTGCAATATCGGAAGCTTCTTCAGCGGCACCGCATCCGGCAGCCTGCACGGCCTTCTGTGGCTCGCCTGCGCCGGCCTCGGCAATGTCGCCGGCATCAGGTTGCGGCCTCTGTTCCGGCTCTAGCTCGCGAAACGGGCGGGCGAGATCTCGGCCGGCGCCACGCCGGCCTCCGCATGCTCTTGCGGCAGCGGCTGTCCCTTGACCGTCGCGGCCGCGAACTGGGC
>Ga0209475_10004625_pt1 | contig 11748 bp, 28 predicted proteins | sample tdDd471_FD_187128 | JGI IMG/M metagenome (GOLD analysis project Ga0209475, IMG submission 187128) | Marine sediment microbial communities from the Atlantic coast under amendment with organic carbon and nitrate - tdDd47.1 (SPAdes)... | ecosystem: Environmental > Aquatic > Marine > Coastal >...
ACGGTGGACCGCTCCGATCTCGTGCGCCTGCTCATGCTCGCTGACGGCTACCTCGTGCTCGCGGCGGGGCCGGGCGGTCAGGAGCTCATGGTCGGCAAGCTGCGTGACCTCTGGCGCGCTCGACGCGCCTTGGAAGGGGGCGAGGGATGAGCGACCCACACATCAGCATCGACGCCCTGCGACGACGGCTGCGCCGCGAGCTCGCGCCCGCACGGGTGGAGCAGGTGATCGCCGACCTGACCGAGGAGCGTCGGGGGCTTGATCTCGAGACTCGGCTCCAGCGTGCGGTAGGCTCCGAGGAGGTCGTAGTGACTGACGTGGATCGGGCGTGGGCCCGACGAGTGCTGAGGAAGGGACGATGACGAAGCGACGCGCATGGGGAACGGGCTCGGTCTACGAAGAGCGCGGCGAGTACGTGGCACGCCTGCCGCCCTCGCTCCGCGGGGACAGCGACGGCCGGATCGGCTCGTGGCCAACCCGCGAGGAGGCAGAGAAGCGCCTCAACCTCGCGCTAGCGGTCGCCGCCGAGGGTGGGGTGGACGGGGAGACGCTGGACGGCTTCGCCACGGCCTGGCTTGAGCGGCGCACGATCAAGACCGCGCAACAGCAACGGGACAACTGGGCGCGCTACATCCGTCCGGCACCGATCGCCGCAATGCTGCTCGAAGCCATCGCGCCCAACGACGTGCGCCGGTTCCTCATCGAGCTGCGCGGCGTGAACGGCGATCCCATCGGCGCGAGCGCGCACCGCGCGTGCCTCTCGCTGATCCGCACCTGCCTCGATGCCGCGGCCTACCAGGGCAAGATCCCCGACAACCCCGCCAAGGGCATCCAGCTCCCGCGGGACAAGGCCATCACGCCAACGAAGGCCGGCAAGGAGCGGCTCGACTGCACGGAGCTCGACGCGCTCCTGCGGAAGGCCGAGGCCAAGCTGAAGATCGAGCACCGCTCGATCCTCACCGTGATGGCGACCCAAGGGCTGCGCCCGTCGGAGATGTGGCGCCAGCGGTGGGAAGATGTCGACCTTCGGAAGGGGTGGCTCATCGTCAGCGAGTCGAAGACCGAGGCCGGCAAGCGGCGACGGCTGCGGCTGCTCCCGCCCGCATGGCAGGCGCTCAGCGAGTGGCGCGACGCCTTTGATGCCGGACGCATGGCGTGGAGCCCGCTGGTGTGGCCGAGCCGCAACGGGGCGATGCCGCACGCCGAGGGCTACACCGCGCAGTACCCCAAGGTGGGTCCGAAGGGGACGACCGTCGGGTGTCTGCGGTCCACCTGCGGCTCGATGCTTCTGCTCGGCGCGTGGGTCGAGCGCGGATGGATGAAGCGCTCGCTGACGATCGTCGAGGTGAGCCGGTGGCTTGGGCACTCGAGCATCGACGTGACCGTGGACCACTACGCCAACCTGAAGGACGACGAGCTCGCGGCGACGGTCGAGAACGGCCCACACAAGACCCACAAGGTGGAGCCACCCACCGGATTTGAACCGGTGACCTATTGTTTACGAAACGGTGGCGGGTCGGGCGGGTTGCTCGACGAAGCGGCCGATCGGATCCCGGATGTGGGCCATCTTGTGGGCCGTTTTCGAGAGGCGCGCCACGCCCTTGCCAAGACGCTCGACGAGGAGGACAACCTCTGGCTCGTGCGACGGGCCCGAGCGCTCGCCGACGTGGGCGCCGAGGTCGAGGATCTGCTTGAGGCGCTGGTGGTTAGCGACGTCGAGGAGACGGCGTGAGGCGCCACACCGGAACACCCGGCGATCACGGCAAAGTGCCCCGCGAGGACGCCGCCGCAGATGCCGAGAACGACGGGACATGCGGCGCCGAGGGCGCTGCGGAGGGCAAATCCATGGGGAGACCCAGGAAGGATGGAGAGATGACGAACAGCGAATACGTGGCCGACCTTCGGCGCATCATCGAGACCGAGGAGGAGCACACCGATCGCAAGCCGGTGAGGGCCTACGCGCTGGTCACGGTGTACGAGGATGGGAGCGTGGGCTCTGCTCATTTCGGCGCCGACTTGGACGTGGAGGCCCTTCAGCGGATCCGGGCGGCGCTCATGGCGAAGCCAGCCGACGCAGGGCCCGGACCCGAGTGTGCGGGGTGCGGGTGCAACCTGTACCAGTCCGGGTTCACCACCGACTCACGTGGCGATGTGTGTTGGGTGTGCTTCGTGGACGCCGACCGCGGCGCAGAAGGGAGCGACTCATGACCACGCTACGCGACGACGTGCGCGCGTTGGTGGAGGAGCTGGACGAGCAAGGGTGGGCCGACACTCGGAGCCCGTCGGGCGTGCCCATGATTCGCCGGGACGGCAGCCCCGAGACCGACTACGGCCGCGGACTGGTTGATGCCGCCGCCCGCTTCCGCGCGCTGCTCGCGAAGCATGAGAGGGCGCGGGGCGACGAGCGTCTGGACATTCGCCAGTGGCCCTGGGAGCGCTGGACATGACCACGCACGACGATTGCCACGCGCCAGCGGCCACGTTCTGCTCGTGGTGCGGCCTCGGCCGGCGAAAGACCACGCACGACGACACCGCGGCGGATGACGCCGAGCGGGGACAGGTCGACCGAGAGTACGCGGAGAACGTGGCCCGAGCGCTCGAGCAGATGGCGCCCGAGGCGATGTGCCGCGGAAGCAAGTTCGATCACGACGTCCTGCTGATTGCTGCCAAGAGCATGCGGCACGCGGTGATCCTCGCCGCCGAGAACGCCGAGCTGAGGGCGACGGTGGCGCGGGTGGAGGCGGTGGCGAGCGCCGGGTGGCCTCACGTCGGGTACTCCGACCTCCGCGCCGCCCTACGCCCGCCCGACTCGGAGGCCGACCGTGGGTGACGTCTGGGACCGCCTGGATGCCGAGCGGCGGCGGCTGCTGGCGCTCGTGCCACGGCGCGACGAGGCGCTGCGCGATGCCGTGGAGACGCTGGAGAGCCGCGGCTACGCCGTGCCCGCAGCCCGAGCCGAGTGGCATCGCGCCGAGGCGGCACACCACCTAGCGGTCGCGCGCATGTACGCGGCTGAGCGCGAGATGCGACGGCCCGATCCGATCAAGCTGGCGTGGGTGCAGACGGGGCCCGAGGAGCACTACGGCCTCGCGGCCGTTGCCCTGCTGCGGTGGCTGCTAGCACCGCCCGACCCGGACGAGCCGTGACCAGCGGCCCCAGTCGAGCCACGCGCCGTGCGGGTAGACGGCGAGAGTCGCGCCGCAGGGCCAGCGGATCCATGCTGCGGTGTCGGTGGAGACGATGACCATGCGCCCTCCTCGGCTCGAGGGTGGGCGAGTTGCTGAGGAGGATGAGGATGAGTGAGTCAGCCGTGTTGAGATTCCTGGCCCATGCTGCGGGCGCACTCGATGAGCACTGTGCAAGGGGGCGGCACGGATGGGACCCCAGCCGGTACCGATGGACGGCCGGTCTTCGTGGCAGTGCGTCCTCGGGCGTGTTCGTGGAGCTGCGACTACTGGAGCCACGCGACCATGGGTCAGCCCACGCCATCGTGGAGGTGAGCGCCAGCGAGATTGAGCGCTTCGCCGGGAGGGTCGAGCGCCTGGCCGACGACTACGCCGGCAAGCTCATTGAGAGGGTCGCGCAGGTGCCTGACGAGGAGCCTGCTCCAACGCGCGCGGAGCTGGTTGCTGCGCTCGATGGCAACACGTGATCGGCCACTGCAACGAGTGCAGGGGGCCGGTGGCGAGCACGCAGACCGGCGTGCGGTGCACACGGTGCGGCATCCGCCCCGCGATACCGCTCCGCACGATGGGCCCATGCTCGGAGCCTGGGTGCACGAAGCCCTACCTGTCCATGCGACGCGAGGATGCGCCGGCCGCTGCAGCGCTTCGTCGACGACTCCGTGGGCTGCGGGCGTCACACCCCGCCGCTACCGTGAGGCATGACCGCGGATGCGGGTGACGGACGTAAAGCGGCCCCGCTCAGCGCGTGGCTGAGCGGGGCGAAGGAGATGCAATGGACGATCACGACTGCGAGCGCTGCCGAAGGCGGGAGGCGCACATCAACTATCTCAACGAGCTGGTCGGCACCCTGTCTCGTCGCTTTGATGACAAGGAGCTACGGCAGGCCGCGCGGGATGCGTCTGTTGCATCGGGCGTCGCGTTCACGTCGATCCGGCTGAGGTAGCCGCACGCCCGTAGCGCTCGACCAGCCAGCGCTCGGCGTGACGGCCGGGGCACGAGGGCTTGCTGCGTGCTACACTAGAAGGCCCCGCGCTGCTGTAACAGCCGGGGCGTGACCCACAGGAAGGATGCTCCCATGGATGAGAAGACACTCGCACGGTTCATGGCCAAGGTCGAGAAACAGGCCGAGGTCACCTCGCCTCATGTCGACACGCCTTGCTGGCTGTGGACCGGAGCGAAGAAGGCCGCGGGGTATGGCAACGCGTGGAACGGCAAGACCGTCGAGATCACGCACAGGATGTCCCACAGGCACTGGAACGGCCCGATCCCAGCAGGCAAGGACGTCCGGCACCTGTGCGGCGAGCCGTCGTGCGTGAACCCTGCGCACCTGACAACGGGCAGTCGAAGGCAAAACATGGCTGACATGGTGCGCCACGGCCGCTCAACGAAGGGTGAGCGCAACCCGGGCTCCGAGCTGACTCGCGCGGACGTCTACGCGATTCGACACCTGTGGGCTGCCGGCATGAGCCTTCGCCAGCTGGCGCGCAGGTTCCCGGTGGCACGTGGGCAGATCCGCAGAGTCATTACTGGTGAGTCTTGGACGCACTGCTACATGCCGCGCCAGATGCCGCCGCTCCCCGTTGAGACACGTCATGTCGGGGCCGACCATGGCAGGGCCAAAATCAGCGACGCGGACGTTGTGGCAATGCGGTGGCGCGCGGTCGCAGGCGAGTCGATTGCCGCGATCGCCGTCGACTATCCGGTGAGCCGGCCCACTGTTGCGCGCATCTGTCGAGGCGACGGATGGAAGGAGTCGGGCGGCCCACTGACGCGACGAGTCCGCGTGCCACGATCGGATGGTCGAACCGCTTACCGAGTGGAAATCACGCGGCCGACGCCGCCGCGCTGCGCCGATATGCCTTGAGCCACGCGCGGGCCGACTCGCCAGGGCAGGTCGCCTTGCTGCGGCCGCCGTGGTCGCCGGCCTCGGCATGCATCCGTAGCGCCGCGATGGGCAGTCCGAAGCGCGCGAGCGCCCAAGGGATGGCTGCCTCAAGCAGCTCCACCTGAAACGCGCTGATAGGCGCCTTTGTGAGATTGCCTTGCAGGCACATGGACCAGCCGTGGTCGTTCGCCTTGGCGCCTTGGCTCCACGTCCGTTGCTCGTCGCGGCTCATGCGCAGCAGCACCATGCGGCCCTCGTCGTCGCGGAGGGGGTGGTAGGGCAGCCAGAGGTGGTAGGGCCCCTGGCCACCGGGGAAGTCCCGCTTGCTCACCACGTACTCGGCCGACCGGATGGCGCCCTCCACCCCGTCGGCGCCCAGAGAGCCGCTGTGGTGAACGTAGACGCCCGAGATAGCGGCTCCCTTGGGCCGGCGAGTCTTTCGCCGGTGGCCGCCCTGCGGCATGGTCGCGGTGACGTCCCATAGCGCCACACCCAGCGCGATCTCGGCCTCGAAGCGGGCGCCGTCAGGGAGCGCCATGGCCATCTCCACGAAATCCGAAAGCGCCGCTTTCGATTTTCGTCCACCCCTCGAGCCGCGCGGGCCAGGACGTGCAGCAGGGGCGCACGCTCAGCGTGCCGTCGTCGCGGATGTGCTCGGCGGGCACGTGCTCGCGATGGCCCTGGCGGCAGGTGACGAGCGCCGACTTGGCGGTCACGCCGATCACGGGCTGCCATTCGCCCTCGCGGGCATGGCGGCCAAGGGGTGCGGGGATGAAGAGGGACCAGCGGTCAGACACGGCGGCGCTCCAGCGGTCGGCTCACCATCTCGGCGGGGCGCAGTAGTCGCGCGAGGAGCGCGTCGGCGTCGGTCCACTCGGGCCCGCGCGTGTCGAGTCGCAAGAAGGCGCGCACGCCGGGCAGCGGGCGCTCGTCGCACGAGTGGTAGGTCGGTCCCTCAGTCGTCATCGTCGTCACTCGCTCCGTATCGAGCCGCCTCGACCTTCGCCCATGCGGAGAGTCGTGCGGTGTAGCGCTTGGCGTCTCGCTCCCACCACGCCGTCAGCAGCGTGATCCCGCCCCACGTCAGCAGCTCCCAGACCTCGATGTCGAGGTCGAGCGCCATGGCCACCAGCGGCAGCGCCGCGATGCCGGCCCACTTCACGCGGCCTCCGCAACGGGCTGGTGCGCATCCATGATGGCGCGCAGCTGGGCGGCTGAGACCTGCACGCGATCCGTGCGGCCCTGGTCGCGGTGGTAGCGCACGGCGTGCATCTCGCGCTTGCTGCTCCAGCGGTGTGCGCTGTGCCACGCGTCGGCCGGCGCGAGCACGGGGTAGGTCTCCCACTCGCCGCCATGCACGGGCCCGGTCGCGTAGTGGTGTAGGTGACCGCCAACGGCCCACCGATATCGGGTGCGCCCCCAGACCTCGGGGTACCGGTCCGACACCATTCCGAGCAGCTCCTGCACCTTCGCGTGATCGCCGTGGGCGAAGACGAGCAGCACCTTTCCGAACTCCAGCATCGAGAGATACCGGGAGTCGATCATCTGCTCTCGACTGACCCCAAGGCAGACTCGTGGGTCGTCGTAGAAGCGCGCGGCGATCGCGAGGTCGATGCCGAGCTCGCTGCTGCCGCCGTGGTTCCCCTTCGAGCTGCGGACATGCACGAAGTCATGGCGCCGCAGGATGGACCGGATCATGTACTCCTTGAGCCGGTAGCCATCGACGAGCGCCTCGACAAAGAGGCCGTCGGTGTCGACGTGGGTGCCCTTGACCGTGGTGCTCGCCGCGGATGCGGCATGGAGCCAGTCGCCCGTGTCAACGAAAACGGCCTGCTCGGCCGGGTCCATGCGGTCCACGAGGTAGTCGATCGCCGCCTGTCCCATGGCGAGAGCGTCGGCCCGCCCCCACTGCTCTTCGCTCACGCGGGCCGAGCAGTACAAGCCCATGTGCATGCCGCCACACACGAAGGCGTTGAGGTAGCCCGCGGCGTCCGCTGGTAGGTCCGGCGCCTTGGTCGGGGCCAGCGGGGTCAGATCCTTGACGGCCTCGACCATTCGCTCGAACGCCGCCAGCTTGCGATCTTCGGGGCCGCTCTTGATCCAGACGCCGCCAGTCTCGGTGCGGATGTACTCGCTCTGTCCGTTGAGGGTCTGCCCGCGCGGGATGCTGCCCTGCCGGGTGTCCTCCCCGGCCGCGAGCCGCTTGACCAGCCCCCAGCGCCCGTTGCTGACGCTCCCGCCGTGCTCGCGGAAGCGCGCGGCGGTCATGTCCTCGATGGGGACGTCCAGCTTGCGGCAGAGCTCCAGCACTTCGAGCGCTGCCTCGTGGTCGCGCTCCGTCGCGCTCACGACGCACCCCCCAGCCGCGCCAGTAGCCCAGGCAGGTCGCCGGCCGTCCACGGCCCGCGCTCGGTCGTGCCGTCCTGCGCCGCCGAGGCGATGGGTCGCAGCGTATACCGCGGCCGGTCGCCGCACGTCAGCACGAGCTGCATCCCGCCACCGACGAGCGACACGCGCCCACGGTGTGCGGTCATGCGGACGTCGGTCCGCGTCAAGGGTGCTAGTCGCATGCCTACTCCTCCCGAGTGGTGTCCAGCGTGATCAGCATCGCGCAGCGAGCCATCACGTGAGCGAGCGAGTGCGCCCCGCTGTCGGCGTCGATCTCCTCGCCGTCCTCGTAGCGATCGAGGTGGCGACGGATGGCGGCGAGTTGCGCCTCTTCCGAGATACGCCCGTCGAGCCAGTCGCCCGGCTTGCGGCCCGGCCGGCTGTCGCCCTCGGCGAGGACGGCCGCCATGTGGACGAGCGCGGGCCCGATGTGGTGCGCGCTGCTCATCGTCGCGGCCTCCACGCCCACCACGCCACGCCCACGAGGAGCATCGGCACCGTGATCGGCGCCAGCGTCCAGCGCAGCCACGTCGGCGGGTCCCATCTCTCGATGCGCTCCCATGGCGTCACAACGTCAGCAGCCCGAGCAGCTGGACGACGAGGACCAGCGGCAGGCGGAAGGCCACGAGAAGCATGGCGAGCAGGTCGCTCACCAGGCGCTCGATCTCGCGCAGCCAGATCGGGGGCACGTCACTCCCCCGCGAGGTCGCGCAGCGCCTGGCGGTCGTCGTCGTCGACGGCCTTGCGCGGCGGGTTCTTGAGCATGTCGCGGAACGCATCCGCGGCCGCGTCGTCGTCCCAGTCGCTCCCCGCGATGCTCTTGACGAGCTCCACGATGGGGGCGGCGAGCTTCACCAGCAGATCGAGCCACTTCATAGCGCCTCCAGCAGTCCGGGTAGAGCGGGTATGGATCCGCCGAATGACGCCACCGCTTCCGCCACCTCGCGATACAGCGCGGCGAGCTGACGAGCGATGGGGATCAGCGCGAAGAGATCGACGTCGTCCTCGTCGGCGGCGAGCACCAGCGCGGCGACGTAGGTCGTCCACGCGGCACGGGCGCTGTCGTGCGCCTCGAAGGCGCGGACGCACGCACGCGCCCGCTCCTGGGCGTCGGCACGCTGCCGCACCTCGTCGGGCTCACACGCCGCCTCGATGCCCGCGGCGCTCACGTCGAGCGCGCTGCGCGTCACCTTGGCGGCGGTCGCGTGCTGCTGGAGGGCGGACGTTCCACACGAGAAGACCACGGCCGACAATGCGGCAATGATTGCGGCTTTCACGACTCACCGTCCCGCTTCGGCTTGGCGCCGGGGAGCTTCAGCTTCGGGGCGATGCCGCGGGGCGCGAGGAACGACAGGCGCTCGCTCAGCTGGCGCAGCCACGCGTCGTCCTTTGGCGTCGGGGTCAGTCCCACCACAATGGTCACCACCGCGTAGAGCGAGGCGAATGCGGCGCCGATGGCATCGAGGTTGGCGAGCAGCCAGTCCAGCGCTTCGAACATGTCAGCCCTCCTCGCATGCGATGGAGGCGTTTGCGGTCATGACGCATTCGCGCAGCTTGCGGAGCGCGGCGGTCTTGTCCGCGCTGCCGGGGCAGCACTCGTCGATCACGATCGCGAACGACTTCGCGGCCCTGCGAATGCGTCCATACCGCTCGACCTGGTCGCCCTTCGGGGCGTGGTACACGAACCAGTTTTCGATCTGCTCTCTCATCAGTCGTCTCCTCTTCGCCGCCTCGTTCCGAAGCGGTCTTCGAGCCGCCGTAGCGACTCCTTGATCTCGTCCAACCCACGGTCGACCTGGCGCTGTAGGCCCTCGTGGCGCGCGGCCTGTTCGGCCTGCCGGTTCTCCAGCGAGCCCATGCGCCCGATCGTCATCTCGCGGTACGTCGCAACGTCGTCGGCGACCTTCGTGATGCGGTCGGACACGCGCTCCAGGCGCTCAGCGTCCCCCTCGGCCTTGGCGCCAAGCGCGCCCCATGCAATGAGGCCGGCGATGAGCATCGGGATCGCGATGCCGCCGACCCACATGAGCCCCTTCCGTGCCCACGAGGGCATGGGCAGCCACGAGTCGCGGGTGGCTTCGGTGGTGGTGGCGTCAGCCATAGCGGCTCTCCCTGAGCGCGTCGCGCTCGGCTTCGGCCCGCTCGGCGCGAGCTCGCATCATGCTGAGCAGCTCGGCATCGCGAGCGCGCTCAGCGCGGAGGCCGTCGATCGTCGCCTTGTCGGCGAGGCGGCGGCGCTTCAGTTCGGTGCACGACACGCACACGACGGCGCGCACGGACTGCGACGAGCGGCGACGACGCAGCGCCGGCTCGGGGATGTCGGGCCGCGTGGGCGGGCCGTCCATGGGGTCGAGCGGGTCAGTCATCGGCGCACCAGTCGTCATCCGCGGGGCAGCGGCGGCGGTCGGCGTGCCCGCGGTCCAGCCCCAGCCCCGCGCGAGCGCCGAACGCATGCACGAGCTCGTGACGGATCAGCCGTCGGGTCACTCGGTCGCCGCGGTCGCGGCGCACGACGAGCCCCACGTGCTTGCGCGTGCTGGTCGCCACGAAGGCGTGAGCGCCCGGCGCGGCCGGCCCGTCGGTGAGCGTCAGCGACACGCGGCGCACGGCGGGCTCGGGGAGCCCGGCGGCACGCCAGTCGGCGAGGGTCGCCGCGTAGGTGTCGTGGTACTCGCTTGCCGGATCGTGCAGCCACTGCGCGCCCTCGGGCAGACACCAGTGCCACCCACAGGGCCCAGGCGTGGAGCCGATGCAGCCAGCGAGGCAGAGGGCGATGGCGAGCCAGCGCATGGGCTCAGAGTCCGGCGCCCTTGGTGTTGCCGAGCGCTCTCACGGCGAGCGGGATCGCGGTGTCGATCTGCGCGTCGGTCGGCGCATCCGCGGGGCCGCCTGCGTCGATCTGGGCGTCCGGCAGCCGGGCGGCGAGGATCTCGGCGACGCGGTCCGTCAGAGGAGCGAGGCCGCTGCCGTCGGTCTGCTGCTGAGCCACGCGTGACGCAAAGCCGCGCTCGGCGATGTCTGCCGCGCTCGGCGCGCCGGGCGGGTCGGCCGCCAGCGTGTCGTAGGTCCACGCGAGCACGGCGGCGCGCACGCGGCGGCGAAACTCGGGGGCTCGTCCTCGGTCATATCGTTCGGAGTAGGTGGCCATGGTCGTTTCCTGTGGGGTGTCAGAGTCCGTATCGGTCGGCGAAGTAGGCTTTGAGATCGGCACGCTGGCCGCTGGTGATGGCGCCGCTGATGACGCCCGCTTCGCAGAGCGTCATGTCGCAGGGGAAGGAGCCGGACGGGCGACGGCCCAGCGCCCACGTCGCCGATGCCGCGCTGCGCGATCCGCTGGCGTCCGAGTCCTCGCTCACGTTGTCGACGTAGACGATCGCGTTCGTGCCATTCGACTCGCAGAGCACCGCGTGAGCGGACGACAGAAGGGTCGTGGAATCGCTGACCGTGGTCAGGTTGCTTAGGTACCGCGCGGCGTACCCGGTTGCGGCGGACTGCCGCAGCTCCACGAGCGTCGGCTCCACGGCGAGCACCATCTGGTTGCTGACGCTGCTTTCAAACCGGAACACCGCCCAGAGCGCGTAGGGGGTGGACCCGAGGGCTACCGGCGCCGCGAGCCCAAGCCATTGGTCGTTGACGCTCGGATCAAACCGCACCGCGTCCTGGCCAAGCAGCGTGCTGGTCGTCGGCTTGTTGGCGGACGTGCCCTGCACCATGTGCCGGCCGTTACCGCTGAGGTCGTCCATCTGGTCGACGGCGCTGCCGGTGGTCGTGACGTTGTCGCCACGCCACCAGCCTTCGAGCGCGGACCCGAAGATGGTGAGCGGCGTGCTCTCGCTCGACGACACCACCGCGCCCGAGGGGCGGCGCATGAGGGCGGGGATCCGCCGTGTGCCGGTGCGGCTCATTACGGCGCCGGGCTGGAGGGAACGACGTGGCAGCGGAACGTCGTCGAACCGTCCTCGTGAATGATCGCGAGGTAGTCGCCGCCGTTGTCGACCTGGAACGTCCACTGCGAGCCGGCCGGCAGATAAACGTCGGTGGATGCCGCCGTGACCGAGCCGCCGCCTTGGTTGATGCGCACGGCCTCCTCGCCGACGAAGAGCGTGTAGAGGCGGTTGACGGTGAACGCGGTGCCGTTCCGCTGTGAGGTGGTCCCCGTGTAGACGACCTTGTTCGCGAAGTCGTGGACGAGCTGAGTGGCGAGCTGGGGCTGCATGACGGAGTGCTCCAATGGCGCCGCGAGGGGCGCAGAGATGGCGCGAGCGCGAGGGGCTCAGCGCGTTAGCTGGT
>Ga0209475_10004629_pt1 | contig 11737 bp, 11 predicted proteins | sample tdDd471_FD_187128 | JGI IMG/M metagenome (GOLD analysis project Ga0209475, IMG submission 187128) | Marine sediment microbial communities from the Atlantic coast under amendment with organic carbon and nitrate - tdDd47.1 (SPAdes)... | ecosystem: Environmental > Aquatic > Marine > Coastal >...
TTTGGGGGCCTAGCCCTTCCAGTCCTTCAGCTTGGCCAGGAGTTCGGCCTCCCGCTCCGCCGTGATGCCCGACCGCATGTCGCCCGCCTGGCGTTCGGGCGGGACGGTGGCCCACCAGTCGAGGGTGCCGCGCACGGTTTCGCTCAGGGGTCGGTAGACCAGGCCGGTGTTCAGGGCGCGTGTCACGTCGATGTAGGGATGTCCGGCGTCCTCGCCGTCCAAAGGCACCCATACCGGCATGTGCGACCAGGCCTGCACCTCGTTTTCCTCGAGAAATTTGGGGTCGGCCCAGGTGAAGGTGGCGTCGGAACCGCTCACCTTTCTGCACGACTCGAAAATGTCGCCCATGGTGAGTTCTTCGGCCGGGCTGGTGGCGTTGAACACACCGTTGATGTGCTGCTCGGCGCAGTGAATGGTGTACTCGGCCAGATCGCGCACGTCGATGATCTGGGTCACGACCTCCGGCTTGTCGGGCACCAGAACCTCGCCGCCCTTGGCGATGCGCACCGGCCAGTAGGTGAAGCGGTCGCTGCGGTCCATGGGGCCCACGATGAGGCCCGGGCGAATGGTACAGGTGCGGCCGGGCATGGCTTTTTCGGCCGCCTGCTCGCACAGGGCCTTCAGCGGGCCGTAGGTGAGGCCGGTGATCTCCTCGGTGGTTTCGTCTTCCAGCGTGCCGACGGGCGAATCCTCGTTCAGGCCCCGCTGGCTGAAATCGGCATACACCGACACGGTGCTGATGAAGATGTAGTGGTCCACGTGGCCGGCCAGAAGTTCGGCCGAATCCTTCACCAGGCGGGGTTTGTAACCGCTGGTGTCGATGACCACGTCCCACTTGCGGCCCTTGAGGGCTTCGAGGTCGCCGTCGCGGTCGCCGACGAGTTTCTCCACGTCGGGGAAGAGGTGGGTGTTGGTGCGGCCCCGGTTGAAGAGGGTCACCTGATGGCCGCGGGCCAGCGCGTCGTTCACCAGGGCGGGGCCCAGGAACGCGGTGCCGCCCAGGATGAGGATGTTCAGTTTGCGTTCGGCCTTGAGGCGCGTGAGCGCGGCCAGGGCGCTGGGTGCCAGGCCGGCGGCGGCCAGGCCCACGGCGGTATGTTTAACGAATTTGCGGCGTGTGAGACTCATGCGTCCTCTCCTTGTTTTTCAGCCATTTCCTTTTGTTTCCTGCCCAGATAAAGACCCGCGGCACCCCAGGCCAACGAAGCCGGAACCGCGGCCATGGCGATGCCGGCGAGGCCCAGCCCGCCGAGGGCGCGGAAGATCAGGGAACCCAGGGCGTCGCCGCCCCGGTAAACGAAGGTGTCGATGAAGCTCTTGGCTTTGTATTTCTGATCGCGGTTCACGATGGTGTACAGCGTTTCGCGCGCCGGTTTGCTGAGGGCGTAGTTCCCGGCCCGGCGCAGCACCTGGAACACAACCAGCACGGCCAGGGCCGGCGACACGGCCAGGGCGGCGAAGCCGACCGCCGACACCGCCGGCAGCACCAGCAGGACCCGTCCCACACCCCAGCGGGACATGAGGCGTCCGGTCAGGAAGAGTTGGAAACCCAGGGCCAGGATGTTTACGGCGAGGTCAATATTGGCAAAGATCTGCGTCTTGTGTTCCGGGGAAACGCCGGCCGCATCCACGATCTCGGCCTGCATGAAATACAGGAAGGTGGACAAGACGGTGAACAGGAACATATACAGCCCGATGGCCAGCAGATAGGGCGATCCCACGAATTCGGTGAGACCGCTCCAGAAGTGCCCGCGGTCACTGGGGGCGCTGTCGGAGGCCGGCTTGTCGGCCGACATGTCCCGCCCCAGTCGGTGAAGCACCAGCGCGGCGATGAGCATGAGGGCGGCGGAAACCAGGATCAGGTTGTCCTTGCCCACCGGACCGATGAGCAGCGACGTAATGCTCGAACCGGCAATGGCCCCCGCACTGCCTCCCACGGAGATGAATCCGAAGATCCGCTTGCTGCGCGCCAGACCCCAGTTGTCGGCCATGAAGGCCCAGAACAGGCTCACCGCCCACATGTTGTACACGCTGATCCACACGTACTGCACCCGGCCCAGAGTGATCTGGTTGGCGTCGGGGACCAACCGGTTCAGCCCAAAAAACACCAGCATGTTGAGCATGAAGAAGAGGTACACCGCCGGCACGAAGGTGCGGCGGGCCCAGCGCGTGGCCACGGCGCCGAACACCGGGGCCAGGGCCAGCATGACCCCCAGGTTGATGAGGTAGAGCTGGGGCAGGTTGCGCACGCCGCCGGCCAGGCCCATCTGCTCGCGCAGGGGCCGCAGGATGTAGTAGCCGCAGAGAATCAGGAAGAAGAGCAACGCGGACCAGGCGGCCTTGCCCAGTTCGTCTTCGCGGATGCCGGTAAGTTTTTGAAGGACGGTGGATATCGATTGCAACAGGGGCTCCTTTTCAACCTGAGGTCTTACGGAGCCCCTGGAGAATTGTTCGGAATTTTTACCCGTCCTCTAGTTCAGGGCCCAGGCGATGTAAAGCCGGGTCTGGGGATTGCGGGTGCTCACGTCCTCGTACAGTTCGTACTTCCGTTCGGACAGGACCAGATTGTACTCAACCCCGAGGCCGATGTTCTGGTACAGGGGCAGTCCCAGTTTGAGCCGCGTCATGGAGATGAAGTGGTCGGCGTTGTTGCCGTTGACCGCGCGGATGAAGTTCTGCTGATGGGACAGATGGACATACCGGAAGCCGTCGCGGATCAGTTCGCCCTGCAGGCTGATCTGGAGGCCCGGCCCGTAATCGTAGCTGCGGCCGGAGAAGCTGGCGTAGTCGCTGCTGGAGGCGCCCAGAATGATGCCGCCCACGTGGGCTTCGGTGCGCAGGGTGGCGCCCAGCACGTTCTCCCAGCGGGACAGCAGGCCGGCGCCAACGGTTTGGGCGCCCCATTCCAGCTTGCTGTTGTTCATGAAATCGAAGTGGTGGAAGGCGCCCAGGATGTGGGCCTGGTCTTCGGTGTCCTTGAGGAACATGCCGCCCAGCAGGCCCACGCTCTGCACGCGGCCGATGGTGCTGACGTCGGAAAAGTTCAGCTGCAGTTCCAGATTGAAATGGTCGTAGGGGCTGCCCATGTCGCCGTAGAAGGGGTCGCCGTAGTCGAAGTCGAATTCCATGAACACCCGGGTGGTGTCGGTGTCGCCCAGTTTGTCTTCGCCCACGGTGCGGAACCCCAGATCCAGGCGGCTGCTGTAGTTCTTGGCGAAGCGTTCGGGGTGGTTTTCGTGGAGCCGGCCCCAGTCGCCGTCAATGATGCGGTTCAGGCCGCCCATGGGATCGACCAGGAAACCGGCCACTTCCTGGGTGTTTCGCCGGCCGCCGGCCGCACCGTTGTCGCGGATCATGCGGCCAAAGCGGTGGATCATTTCACCCAGGGCCGCGCCGCCCACGCTGGTGGCGATCCAGTCGTTCATGGACGGGTGATGGGTTTCTCCGAAGAACTCCCAGAGGTAGCTGCCGCCGAAGGTGAACGGCACGGCTTCCCAGAAGCTGTACCCGTTGCTTCGGGCGGCGTTGAAATACAGGCTGCCGTGGTAGGGGTGGGCGAACTGGTTGGTGTTGAAGTTGTTGTCATCCCACTCGAACCCGTTCTTCAGGTTCTCCTGCCAGGAGCGGAAGCCCACCCGGAAGCCGTCGTTGCCGTCGGGGCGGATGTAGTAGTCGAAGGACCAGACCAGGAGGTTCACGCCCACCACCTCGGCGGCGGTGCGGCCGAAGTTCTTGTTCTTGATGAGGAAGGTGTCCTCCAGGGCGGAGGATGTGCCCTGGGACCAGTCCAGGGCGGGCGGCTCCACGGGGTCCTCGCTGGCGGCGGCCAGGGACCCGGACAGAAGCGCGAAAAGAACGATGGCAACGGTGACCCTCAGCCGGGCCTGGGCAGGGTAGGTATTCATGGGCGCATCCTACCCCCTTTTTGGCGTTGCCGCCAGAGGAAGATGCCCGTAGGATGGGCCCATGAACAACACCCGCACAAAAATCATCCTGGCCCTGGTGCTGCTCGTGGCGGCCCTGGTGCCGGTGGCGGCCCAGGCGGGCCGCCCGCATGTTCGTGACGGCTGGCTCATCGGTCTGGGCTACGGTTACGGGCGCGGTGCCATAACGCTGACCGAGGTTGGGGACCGCGATTTCGAAGACGGGGCCACGCCCCAGATTCGCTTCGGTCGCGCGATCAGTTCCCGTTTCACCCTCAGCGCCGAATACTCCGGTTGGATGCTGGAAGGCGGCAATCTGGAGGGGAAACTGCGGTCCAGTATGCAGGATGTCCTGTTGGCGCTGACCTGGTACCCGGGCCATCCCGAATCCGCCTGGGGCGGTTTTTACGTGCGCGCGGGGGCCGGCTACGGCTGGGGACGGTTTGCCGTGGTGGAACTGGATGAAGACCTGCATCACGGGGAATCCCAATCCCTGGATGAAAACGGTCTGGGCCTGCAGGGCGTGTTTGGTTATGAGTGGCGCATCGCGCACGGCGTGGCCGCGGGCCTCAGCGGCACCGTGAATCATCTGGATATCGGGGGCGATTTCTACGACAAGGCCACCTACGGCTCCGTGGCCTGGACCCTGAACTACTACTGGGACTAGGTTTCTAGCAGATCCGGGGCAGTTGCTCGCCCACGGGCATGTCCACGATCCGTTCGGCGCCCAGACCGGTCCGCAGGGTCACCCGTCCCGGGTGATCCGACACAACTTCCCCCATGACAACAGCTTCCTTGCCCAGCGGGTGGTCTTTCATGGCCGCCAGTACGGCTTCGGCCGCCTCGGCGGGCACCCCGGCGATGAGTTTGCCCTCGTTGGCCACGTAAAGTGGGTCGATGCCCAGGATTTCACACGCGCCCATGACGTCCGGGCGCACCGGCAGGCTGTCTCCGTCGAGTTTGATGCCCACCTGGCTGGCGGCGGCGAACTCGTTCAGGGTGGTGGCGGCGCCCCCGCGGGTGGGATCGCGCAGGGTGCGGATTTCGGGACAAACGTCCAGCATGCGGCGGATGAGGCCGTTCAGGGCGGCGGTGTCGCTGCTCACGGTGGAGCGGAAACTGAGGCCTTCGCGCACCGTCATCACGGCCATGCCGTGGTCGGCGAGAGTGCCCGACAGAAGGATCCTGTCGCCGGGCTTCAGGGAGGCGGCCGACAGGTTCAGGCCGGTCGGCACCACCCCCACGCCGGAGGTGTTGATGAAGATCCCGTCGCAACTGCCCCGGCCCACGACCTTGGTGTCGCCGGTGACGATGCGCACGCCGGCGGTGCGCGCGGCCGTCTCCATGGAACAGAGGATGCGGTGCAGGTCGGCCATGGGCAGGCCCTCCTCCAGCACCAGGCCCACACTCAGGGCGATGACCTCGGCACCGCTCATGGCCACGTCGTTCACCGTGCCGTTGATGGCCAGGTCGCCGATGTCACCGCCGGGAAAAAACAGCGGACTGACCACGAAGGTGTCGGTGGAAAAGGCCAGCTTGCCGGCCGGCAGATCCAGCACGGCCTGGTCCTCCAGCTGGTCCAGTTCGTAGCTGGAAAAGCGGGGCAGGATGAGCTTGTCGATGAGGTCGGCGGACAGGCGTCCCCCTGCGCCATGGGCCAGTTGGATGGTGTCGTGATCGAGGATGGGCAGAGGGCAACTCATATCTGAGAAGTCGGGCCGCGGGTCGCTCACGTCAGGTCTCCCCGGTTGTACTTGTGGTAGGCGGCGCAGGCACCCTCGCTGCTGACCATGGTGGCGCCCAGGGGGTTCATGGGTGTGCACTCGGTCCCGAAGGCGGGGCAATCGTGGGGCTTTTTCAGGCCCTGCAGAATTTCCCCGGCGATGCAGACTTCCGGCTCTTCAGTGACGATTTCATTGACCTGGAATTTTTGCTCGGCATCGAAGGCGGCGAGCTCGTCGCGCAGGCGCCAACCGCTGCCCGGGAGGGTGCCGATCCCCCGCCATTTGCGATCGCATACAGTATACACTTCGTCGGTCACCTTGCGGGCATTGGGGTTACCATCCTTGGCGACGGCCCGCAAATAGGTGTTCACCACACTTGGGTCCCCATTCTCCAGCAGCTGCACCGTCTTCAAAATGCCTTCCAGAATGTCCACCGGTTCGAAGCCGGTGGGCACGATGGGCACTTGGTATTTGTCCGCGAGTCTTTCGTAGTCCGACCAGCCCATGATGGCGCACACGTGGCCGGCGGCGAGGAATCCCTGCACCCGGTTGGTGGGCGAACTGAGGATGGCGTCCATGGCCGGCGGCACCAGCACGTGACTCACGATCTCACTGAAGTTGGTCAGCCCTTCCCTTTGAGCGGCCTTCACCGCCATGGCGTTGCCGGGGGCGGTGGTCTCGAAACCCACGGCCAGGAAGACCACTTCGCGGTCGGGATTTTCGCGCGCCAGTTTTACGGCCTCCAGGGGCGAATACACCATGCGCACGTCGCCGCCGCGACTCTTCACGCGGAACAGATCATCGCGGCTGCCGGGCACCCGAAGCATGTCCCCGAAGGAGGTGAAGATCACCTCGGGGCGTTCGGCGATGACCAGGGCGCGGTCGATGGTTTCCAGGGGCGTGACGCACACCGGGCAGCCGGGTCCGTGAACCAGGGTGATCTCGGGCGGCAGCAGCTGGTCCAGGCCGTGACGCATGATGGAGTGGGTCTGCCCGCCGCAGATTTCCATGATCACCCACGGACGGGTGACGGTGCGGGCGATTTTCGCCAGGAGGGCCTTGGCCAACCCGGCGTCGCGGTATTCGCTGAGGTGCTTCATGAGCCGTCGGTTGGGTCGTCCGCCGCGGCATCCGCTTCCATGAAGGCCGACAGGCGGGACAACTCGGCAAGGCTGGCCGCGGCCTCCTCTTCGTTCAGGGTCTGCAGGGCAAAGCCCGCATGTACCAGAACGTATTGGCCGAGTTCAGCTTCGGGCGTGTAGGAGAGGCAGGCGCTGTTGCGGGTGCCGGCGAAATCGATGAGCCCCATGGGCAGACCGTTTTCTTCGTATAACTCCACAACTTTCCCGGGAATCGCCAGACACATAAGGATTTCCTTTAATTGCAAGTGGCCGTCCAATACCAAGATAGGGCCTTGGGAGGGGTTGTCTAACCTTATTTCCCGATCTGTTCACATTAAAGCTAAAATAAATTTTTAGTATGCCGATCTTTTTGTGTTATAATTAGTTCTGTTGAGATAAACCAACACACAGGGCCCGGGCTTCTCGCCGTCCTGGGACCACTACGGAGGCTCGCGCTGTGAAGTCCGCTAAAAATTTACGATTTGCTGTGCTCCTGACGGTCGTCTTTTTGACCATTGGGGCGCTTCCGGCTTCGGCCGAGTTCGTGTTCGAAACCTCCATGACCGGGGATCAGGTGGCCCCTCCGTCCGGGTCCACCGGCTACGGGTTTGCCACGGCCATCCTGAACAATGCCCTGACCCAGGTGTCCTACACCATCAACTTCGCGGGTCTGGAAGCGGCGCATTCCGCGGTCGGCTTCTACCTCGGCGAAGCGGGAACCAACGGCACGCTGGTGCTGCCTCTGCCCAACACCGTGCCCCAGGCCGGCATCTGGGATGTGACCCCGGAGATCGCCCAGGCCATTCTGGCCGAGGAACTCTACGTGTGCCTCTTCAGCGACAACGGACTCTTCCCCGACGGGGAATTGCGCGGCAACTTCACCACCATCCTGGTCGAGGCCGAGGCCACCACCCTGGATGCCGTAAAATCGCTGTACAGATAAGACCGGTTCATTACAATCGGACAAGGCCCCTCACATGATGGGCCTTGTTTTTTATGTCTGAACCGGGAGCTGACCGCCTCATGGCCAAACTCATCCTGCCCGCCCTGCTCTGCCTGCTGCTGCCCCTGTCCGCCTGCGAGAAAGTGGACAGCCACGAATCCGACGTCCGGGAGGTTCTGCACCAGGCCGCCCGTGACTGGAGCGCCGGCGACCTCGAGGGCTACATGGACAGCTACTGGGAATCGGATCAACTGCGCTTCGCCGGCGGCGGCGGGGTGAACTTCGGCTGGCAGCGTGTTCTGGACCGGTACCGCGTCAAGTATCCCGACACCGCGGCCATGGGCCGCCTGCGCTTCACCGAACTCGACGTGAAAATGATCGACGCGGACAACGCCCTGGTTTTCGGCCGCTGGATCCTCACCCGCGAAACCGACCAGCCCAACGGCGTCTTTACCCTGCTCATGAAGCGGTTCCCCGAGGGTTGGAAAATCATTCACGACCACTCCTCCAGCGGTGAGCCCAACGAGTCCGCCGCCGTGGCCACCATCACGGCGGAGGACCTGCTGACCAAGGTCACCCGCCTTTCGGATCCCGCTCTGTCCGGCCGTCTGCCCGGCACCGACGGCTACCAGGCCGCTGCCATGGACATGGCCGCCCGCTTCGCGGAGCTGGGTCTGGAGCCCGGCGGCGAGGACGGATACTTCCAGCACCTGCCCATCGAGTCCAACGTGGTGCTGCCCGGGTGCCGTCTGACCCGGTTGGAAGAGGGCCACGCTGTGAAGGACTACACCCTGGGCGACGACTACATCTTCCGCGGCTTCACCGGCGCGGGCGACGTGGCGGCCGAGGTGGTCTTCTGCGGGTACGGTCTGTCCGCCCCCGAACGCGGCTATGACGACTACGCCGACGTGGATGTGGCCGGCAAGATCGTTCTGGTCTTCAAACAGGGTCCCGGCTGGAAGATCGACGACGACGGCTGGGGCAGCGCGTCCCATCCCCGCCCCAAGGCCTTGACCGCGGCCGAGCACGGCGCCGTGGCGGTGCTCATGGTCTCCAAGCCCGGCGGCAGCCGTGTGCAACCGCTCATCGGCAGCGTCATGCACGGGGCCGGGGATCAACCCGGGGATATGCCCCAGGTGCAGGTTTCCCTCGCCGTGGCCGCGGACCTGTTGGGGGGCCCCGACGTTCTGGAGGACCTCCAGACCCGCATCGACATCGAACGGGCGCCGGCCTCCCATGCCACCAATACGTGGGTGGCGCTGAAGGTGGAAACGCAGTACGAGAAAGAGGCCGACACGGTGAACGTGGTGGGCCTGCTGCCGGGCACCGACCCGGTGCTGAAGGACGAGTATCTGGTCCTCGGCGCACATCTGGACCACGTGGGCACCCAGGGCGGCACGCTGCTCTTTCCCGGCGCCAACGACAATGCGTCCGGGTCGGCCGCCGTGCTGGAAATGGCGGAGGCGTTCGTACACGGGGGCGTGGAGCCTCGTCGGACGGTCATCTTCGTCCTGTTTTCGGGCGAAGAGCAGGGTCTGATCGGCAGCAGAGCCTATGCGGAAAATCCCGCACGGCCCCTGGACAAAACCGTGGCCATGTTCAACCTGGATTGCGTGGCCCACGGCGACAGCATTTCCGCCGGCAACGGCAAATCGGCGCCGGTGCTGCACCGGTTGGTCAAGGACCTGGATGCGGACCACGCCAACCTCACTGTGGCCGGCACCTGGGGCGGCGGCGGGGCCGATGCGGCGCCCTTCCACGATCGCGGGGTCCCGGCGGTCTACTTCGCGTCCCGTCACAGTTACACCCACCTCCACCTGGCGTCCGATACGGTGGAGACCCTGAACCCGGACCTGTACCGGGAACTGACCCGCCTGGCCTTCCGCGCCGCCGAACGCGTGGCGGCCGGGGACTATGAACGCGAGGAGCTCGTGCCATGAAATACATGCCGCTGTTGATACTCTGCCTGTGCGCCGGGTCGCCCGCCGCCGCTGTCACGGATGCGCCGTCCGGGGCCTTCTCCTTCACCGTGGAAATGTTGATCGACAGCGATGTGCCGACGGTGTGGGACGCCGCCACCGGTGACATCTCCGGCTGGTGGGACCACAGCATGAGCCCACAACCCCACGCCATGTACGTGGAGGCCAAGCCGGGTGGGGCCTTCATGGAAATCTTCGACGAAAACGGGGATGGGGTGCGCCATGCCGTCGTGACCTACGTCAAGCAGAACGAGACCCTCCGCTACGAAGGCCCTCTGGGTCTGGCGGGACACGCTCTGCACATGGTGACGACCTGGAGTTTCGTGAACGAGGAGGGCGGCGGCACCCGCGTGGTGGTGGAGGTCCACGCCGCCGGCGAGGTGCACGGCGGGTGGCCCGAGGTCATTGAGAAAACCTGGGGCCACTTCCTGGGGCAGCTGAAAACCTACGTGGAAACGGCCGACTAGTCCGAGTCGGCCGCTTCGTCGATGAGGGCCTTCAGGTCGCTCTGCTGGAGGCCGAGCAGCATGTTGCCGTCGGGGTAGCGAATGGCCATGGGGCCCTGGTTGCAGCCGCCCAGACAGCCGCTGGCGTACACCTTGACGGTCTCTTCCAGCCCGCGCGCCTTCACCATTTCCTTCATCTGTTCCCGCATTTCACGACCGCCGCGATCGGCGCAGCAGGGTTTGGGTGACCCTTCGGGGCGCTTGTGGGTGCACACGAAAATGGTGGTCTCGAAGGGAACGGGGAACTTGAGCATGTTGGGACTCCCGAAAGCGGTGAATGGGGCAGGGTTCAAAGGCGCATGGTAAACACAAACGCCCCGAATGGCATCATCCGGCGTGGGCCCGGGCCCGGGCAATGGCGGCCTGGCCCAGGGAGATCTGTCCGTCGTTGCACGGCGTGACCAGGGGCCTCAGGGGCGTGAGCCCGGCCTGACGAAGGGCGGTGACCATCCCCGACATGAGAATCTCGTTCTGGAACGACCCGCCGGACAGGACCACCTGGGTCAGACCGGTTTCGGCGGCGGCGGTCACCGCGGCGCGGGTCAGCAGATCCAGGAGGGTGCGGTGGAAACGGGCGCTGATTTCCGCGACGGGTGTCCCGGCCTGCACTTCGGCGACGACCCCGCGAATGATGGGGGCCACGGGGAGGAGGTGGGGGGTGTTTTTGGAAAAAGTTGCCTTAGCAACGTTTTTCGGACGGGGTGCGCCCCGTTCCCAAGGGGTTGCTAAGGCAACTTTTTCCAAATCCGTCACCGCCATCAACTCAATGGCCACCTGTGCCTCGTACTGCGCGGTGTCCCAGTGCCCGGTGAGGGCGCCCACCGCATCGAAAAGCCGACCGCAGCTGCTGGTCAACGGTGAGTTCAATCCCTTGTCGATCATCTCCAGCACCTCGGCCGCCGGCTTGTCGGCGAACACGGGCAACCGAGGGAGCTCTCCGGGTCCGAACGCGTGCCGCAGATAACTGAGGGCCGTGCGCCAGGGGGCCTTCACCGCGGCCTCGCCTCCGGGCAGGGGCACGGGCGTCAGGTGGGCCCAGCGCTCGAACCCCGCCAGGTCGCCCACCAGAACTTCCCCACCCCAGATGGTCTCGTCCAGGCCGTAGCCGGTGCCGTCCATGATCAGTCCGATGGCCGGCCCGTCGATTCCGCGCTCGGCCAGAACCGCCGCCATGTGGGCGTGGTGGTGCTGCACGGGCATGGGGTCGCGGAGGATCTGGGCCCGGGCCCACTGTCCGCTGAAATAGCCGGGATGCATATCGTGGGCGAGGATCCCGGGCTCGCATTCCAGAACATCCTGCAGGGTGTCGATGGTGTCGTTGAAGAATTCGTTGGCCAGCAGGTTTTCCAGATCCCCGATGTGCGGACTGAGAAACGCCCGGTCGTTCTTGAGCAGGCACACGGTGGTCTTCATTTCGGGGCCGACGGCCAGGATCGGGCCGGGGTCGTCTTTCACCGCTTTCAGCAGCACGGGGACCGGCGCATAGCCGCGACTGCGCCGGAAAAAGTGGGGCGCGCCGTCCAGCACCTGGACCACCGAGT
>Ga0209475_10004637_pt1 | contig 11723 bp, 9 predicted proteins | sample tdDd471_FD_187128 | JGI IMG/M metagenome (GOLD analysis project Ga0209475, IMG submission 187128) | Marine sediment microbial communities from the Atlantic coast under amendment with organic carbon and nitrate - tdDd47.1 (SPAdes)... | ecosystem: Environmental > Aquatic > Marine > Coastal >...
ATCGGCTCGAAATGCGCATTTCCGCCCCGTCCGTGCATGATAATGGGTCAGATCGGTCCTCATGATGGGTCCGGCTGGGCCAGCATAGCACATTTCGATGTTCAGTATCGCTTGTGATATGGCCTGGACTTGCCGGTGGCAGATCTAGAGCAGGTTGAACCTGGTAGCAGTCCTGGGAGTTCCTGTCACCGCGTAAGGCCGAGGCGAAGCGCACCATCTTGTGAAGGGGACCTGGTTCATGATCGCTTCCAGATATCGCCCCCGCATGCCGACGGTGTCCTCGCGGAAAGGCTTGACCGCGGACAACCAGGCGGACAGCCCCGCATCCGGGCCGTCGGCGAAAGGCAGGCCGTTGGACGACAGCTTGTAGAGTTCCGTGCCGGCAGGGATGGAAGGCTCGCCTGAGAGGTGTCCTAAATAGGACCCTAGCAGGTGAAATGGCCATATTCAGGTCCGTATGTCTTCGGAACCTGACGGCGGAATTGACAGTGCGGGTTCATCTATGGTAAGTTCAGGTCTTGGGCGGTCGAACGAAGAGCTAAGTGTGTGGTTGAATTCCCAATCCGCAGAGGTTTTCAGCTCATCCGGTTCATGATCATGCGGCATTTTGTTTGTGGTCAAGCCGACATCCCCTCAATCTTTTCTACTCCGAGTATTTTTTTGGAATTTTGAATTTTTGAGGAGGTTGGACACATGACAGATTTACAGACACAATATATTTACAGAATCACAGGATCGGGTCCGAAAAAGTACAGAAGCAGGAATGGATTCAAACCCCGCCTCCAATTATCTGCTGCCGACATAAAGACCGTAATAAGATTATTCTTCGGACTTCCATTCAAAAAACTGCCGGACGACTTCTTCGCTCTAAAGGGTGGGGCAGCCCAATTGCAACGGGGTATCAAGCCTTATTTAGAGAGGATTAGGGATGGGAAAAAAATACTCAAAGTTTATTCAATGTCGGACCCTACCCGCATCAGGAATGAAATTGAAATTAAGGCGTCAGAATTAAAACCAGAAGACTTCTTCGAATATATTCGAGCTCAGAAGAGTGGGGACACATCCCATATATCTTTTGACACCGCATTGAGTTGTGGGGACTTAGCTGGAAACTATAAATTCAGGGTTGATATCTCCGATCTCAAATCGTATGAAGTTACAATGAAGAGATTAGGGGGCACTCTCTATTGCCCCGGCTTAAAGGCGGTGCAGTTGAGGTGCTATAGAAAATTCCGGTTATGCATGGACCATGAACTCTTACAGAACGCCAATGTAATCGGTCTTGATGTCGAGATATCAAACACTCACCGTGATATTTACTTTTTTACTGAAATAGGGAAAGAGCGCATCAGCGATTCCAGGGCGTCGGGTTCTACGGAATGGATACCATTTAACAAGCAGGGGCGCACCCCTCCATTTGGGACCAAACCACCTCGCCCATCTGTCCCACACCCCCGCCGGCTGAAAACATAGAAGAATCGGGACACGAGATGTAGAACCGATCGTGAGTGGCTAATGCACAATGGCTTGATCCTCCTTTAGGCTCAATAATAGCCTAAGAAGTGTCTAGGTAACCGGGGGAAGTCCATCTCGAGTATCATCCTCTCAACATGAGTCTTTCGAAGGATAACATTCGATATATCTCTGGTGCCTCCATGCGTATAAGCTCGATGATCTGCGACTTATTGGGATATGTGGGAAGTCCTTGTGATTGTTTCAACATCACTGTCGCCAAGGACATGTCCATTCTCCTTAGTGCATTCTGTTCCACCGCTTTGTCGAAGAGTAAGAGACGAGGCTGATCCGGGTTATTGTTCTCGTACCAAATCACGAAGTGTCTATTGTTCTCATGGCCTTCAGCCTTTTGGAGATGCTCAACAATTTCTTGGAGTACCTGGGGCACATTTCCTGCGGGAAGAAGAGTGGTATAGAAACCGATTCGGTAATTTATCGCCTTATTCAGCGAGAGTGCAAGAGCTACTTCCAGCAAAGTGTGGTGGCAGTAGTATACAATTGTAGCAGCAGGCAGCAGATAATAAGTTTGGTTGAGAATACCAATGCCCCATTTTTCAACAGCAAACATTGTATCAGCTGTAGTGCCGGATATAGAACCGCCTGGGAGTAATCCAAAAATGTTATCTATTTTTAGAGTATTGTCGTGGTTCCAGGCACGTTTGAGCCGCATGCCAGTTACAAGATTTCCTGCCGCTCCTCCCCATGAGGATCTGATATGAGCTTCGATCCCGACAAGGGCGCCGCCTAGTCTCCCCCGGTCTCGGGGTGCGGGGGAATGTACCCCGTGATATGTGTGTAAACATTTGCCGCGCCATACGGCCTGTCGTTCCGCCTCAGCAAGAGCAAGAGCAAAGCCAGCCGGTCCGTGCCTTGGTTTTTCTCCTCGCTTGACTCCCACCCGAAAGGCAGATTTGATCTGGAACAATGCATGATCCTTTCCCAGATGTTCCACCCAGCATCCTATAAACCGAATCAAGTCCGCGCAATCGGCAGCTGTGTAAAGGACTGCACGCGCAGGAGTGTTTAGATCGTGAGTGATATTCCAGAGGCTTGCAACATTCGGACCTGTGTTACCGTGCCGCTTCCACACTGCTAGAAAGCTTTCTTGATCTACTGCTGCCCATTGGACAACCGTGCTACGAACAGCCGTGTCACGAGCAGCAATGTTAAGACCAACCGTATTACCGGCAGCCGAAGCTGGATCTGGGTTAATTACTTCCTTAAGGGCTAGCGCCACGACAGTTCGCAGATTCGTTAGCGGAGCAACCGAGTTGAAGACGTCGTACAGGTTCTCCGCGAGTTCCTGTTCATTTCTCTGCTTCCATTCCCGCCATGCTTTGATTACGACGTTTTTTTGTATGATCTCCATGCGATCTTGCCTTTGTATTTCTGACATCCAGTTGAGCACATATCTTACTTCTCTCGTACTCGTTCGGTGGCACATTCCCTAGGCTCAAGTGTAACCGTTTCTGGTTTTTCCACGTTCCGGTCCACCAGTTGAGATCTTCCGCGAACACAGATCCATCACCGCAGCCAGGTATAGCAACCCCTCGCCCGTCCGGATATACGGGATGTCCGCCATCCAGATTGAGTTCTGGCGCTCGGCCTCGAAGTACTGGCCAAAAAGGTTCGGTGCCGTCATTCGGTAGCGGTCGCCCTGCGTCAGGCCCTTCGGCCGCTTGAAGTGCCGACTCCGCAGCCCGTACTCCCCATCAAGCGAGCCATGTACTCCCGCTACAGCCCCCCCCCCGCGACGAAGCCGGCGATCAGGGCGGCCTGGCTCGTTTGACGGCCGGTTCCGAGGAACACTTCACCATTCGTTCGACCGCCAAGGACCCGGTTTTACCACAGGTGAACACCCTCTGTCAATTCCGCCTTCAGGTTCCGAGGACATTCGGACCTGATAATGGCCATTTCCCCTGCTCCGACCATATTGTGGACAGGCCTCTCCGGCGACCCTGCCATTCCAGCCTTTAGCTCACCCGTTCCCGTCCTGCTCACGGAATCACCCTCAGGGGTCGCTCCCAGTCTGATCCATGTCCTGCCACTGCAGGCCGCTGATATCCTAGTTGAACTCCAGTTCCCCTTGGGGCGGAGCACGTGCAGGCAACATCGCCCAGCACCGGGCCGCCGCACGTCCGTTCCCTGTGCCGGTATCGTCACCAGGGGCCACCGCTTCAGGCCTCCCCATCTGGTGCCTGGCCTCTTCCAGCAGTTGCAAAGTCGACCCTACTGGACCAGCTGTCTCGATGACCGCACGCAGCAGCTTGGCGTTCGTTCCCAGGACCCCGCAGTAGCGGTGTTTGTGGACCCGGGACGTCAAGCGGTTAACCGCCCCGCTGTCCGGATGCCCGATGTCGGTGCAGCAAGCGAAGGCCGCGCCGGCGCATTTTCTGCTGAACGGCAAGGAAGTCGTCGTGATCCAGGTCCAGGGCGGGATGGAAATCAGCAGTGTCCCCGATCCCGGCACTGAATGACCTGATCCCCTAGAACAGATCCAAAAATTGAATTAGACTTTGGGTCAGCCGAAAGGGGTCTTAATGGCCAGGAAAAAGTACCCCGCCGAGCAATTCATCAACCACTTTCGGGAAGCCGAGATCCCAGGTCGATCCCAGGGGTAGCCAATCCCCCCCTGTTTGCCTGATAATGCAACCCCATCACCCGGAAGTGCGTCTGTCTGATTGACCCAGAATTCCTCCACCAAAGGATACCCATGCTTCGCCTGGCATTTTTTCTTTTCCTGGCACTCACCGCCTCCAACGCGGCCGCAGACACGGAAAACCAGGGGTTTATCTACGGATCGGTGGCCACCGACCGCGGCGACACCCTCACCGGCTTCCTCCGCTGGGACAACGAGGAAGCCTATTGGGACGACCTCTTCCACAGCTACCGGGAAAACATCACGTGGCTGGATGACATCGACGTGGAAGTCCTCAAACGGGAACGGGAAAAGGCCTACTTCGAATCCCACGGCCTGCTCGACCGCATCATGTACGTGGTGGAGGACGGCGCCGACCCCGACTTCCGACGCTATTTCACCTGCCGCTTCGGCGACATCCGGCGCATCGACATCGACGAGGAGGAGGCCATCACCGTCACCACTAACGATGGCGAGACTCATGCCATCGGCGGTTATTCCAACGACGTCAGCGCGGATATTCGAGTGTATGAGGGCGGGCTGGATTACGAGGAGATCGAGTGGGACGACATCGCCTCCATCACCTTTGCCCAGGCCCCGCCCGAGGCCGTGCCCTACGGCACGCGCCTGTTCGGCCTGGTCCGAACCACTGAGGGCGATTTGGAGGGCTTCATCCAGTGGGACAAGTCGGAGAATGTGAGCGGCGACCTGCTGGACGGCGAGGACGAAGACGGTGAGGACCAGGAAATCCGCATGGGTGACATTATCCGCCTCGAGCGGCACAGCAAGCAGGCCTCAAAAGTTACGCTGAGCGATGGTCGCACCCTCACCCTTTCGGGCACCAACGACGTGAATGACGCCAACCGCGGCATCATGGTCGAGGTGGCCGGCCTGGGCAAGGTGACCCTTCCCTGGAATCGATTCAAGGACGTCACGTTTGACCACGGTGCCGGCAGCGGCGCCTCGCGGGCGGACTACGCCCCCATTCGCCCCCTCACCGGAACGGTCCACACCACCGACGGCAAAACCTTCCGCGGCCGTCTGGTGCTCAACTTCAACGAGGCCTGGAACTGGGAAATCTTCAACGGCACCCACAGCCGCATGGAATACGACCTGCCCCTGCAGCGGGTGCGGTCAATCGAGAATCGGGGCGACAAGGGCGCCCGCGTGACCCTGGTGGGAAATCGGGTCCTGGATCTGAAGGACGATCAGGACACCGGGAAGGATCACATGGGCCTCCTGATCTTCGCCACGGACGCCGGGGAACCGGACTATGTTCCCTGGCGCCTCGTGGAAAAAATCGACCTGGATCAGTAGCCGCCGCTCTCGGCCAGTCCCGCCAGCATGGCCAGGCCGCCGAAGAAGAACAGGCCGATGAAATACATCACCGTCAGCACGATGTAGATGATCACCAGGATCTTCAAAATGCGCAGGCTGCGGCCCAGATCGTGGAAACCCGCCGCCAGGCTGGCCTCCCCGCCGCCGTGCCGGACTTCCTCAAAGCGCCCGGCCGAGTCCAGGAACTGCCGTCCGGAAATGATCAGGGGAATGCCCAGAATGGCGCCGAGGATGGTCAGGCAGTTCAGAACCCCCACCACAATGACCGTGTAGCCCATGAAACGCATGTCGCCCAGGGTGCCTGGGAAGCCGGGGCCCAGAGTCAGCGGGTTGGTGAACGCCCCGCCGCCGCTTTCGGCCCCGGGATTCTGGTCCATTTCCTCGTTATTAAACTCGGCCACACCGGTCTCCTTCGTTGATTAAACGGAGTTTGCGGCATCCCGACCGATAGTGTCAGGGTTTCGCAACGATTCTCTCTTGAATAGAACTCCGGATTCTAGCATTTTCTTCTCGTGTTCAGCAATTCCGGACTGGACGGCCGCCCCGCCGAGGCCTGGCCGTCCCCCTGCCCCCGGTACCCGCAAGAGAGGAGATCCCCGTGTCCGAAGTCACCAAACTCTTCGAGGCCCAGAGTTCCCATTTCGAGAAATGGGAAATCCTGAAGGATGTCATCGATCAGCAGATCGACCTCATGCTCAACTACCGCCAGAGCGGGCACCCCGGCGGCAGCCGGTCCAAGGTGCACTATTTCGTCAGCCTGCTGCTGAGCGGCGCCATGCGCTGGGACATTCGGCATCCGGAGAAGCGGTTCGGGGACCGTTTCATCCTGGTGGCCGGTCACACCGCCCCCCTGGTCTACGCCACCTTGTCCGTCTTCAACGAAGCCATGCACCTCATGTACGAGAAGACCAAGGACGAGAAGTACCTCATTGGCGGCGGTGAAGAGCGGACCCTCACCTGGGAGGACCTGCTGGACTTCCGCAACGTGGGCGGCCTGCCCGGCCACGTGGAAATGGCGGAGAAGAACCTCTTCTGCAAGTTCAACACCGGCCCCAGCGGTCACGGCGCGCCCCCGGCCGCCGGCGAGGCCGTGGCCCTCAAGCGGGCGGGCGCCGGCGAAGTGAAGGTCTTCGGCATCGAGGGCGAGGGCGGACACACGGCCGGCTGCTGGCACGAGACCAAGAATTCCGCCTACGGCCTGGGCCTGGACAACCTGAACATGATCCTCGACTGGAACGACTTCGGCATCGACAGCCATGCCACCAGCAGCATCGTCCACGGCAGCCCCCGCGACTGGTTCCAGTCCTACGGCTGGGACGTGCACGAGGCCCCCAACGGCAGCGACTGGACCGACGTGACCCGCGGCCTGCTGGAAATGACCCACGGCGACGGCACCGCCCTGCGCCCGCGCATGATGTTCGGCAAGACCACCAAGGGCCGCGGCTACCACAAGATCGACGCGCCCAGCCACGGCTCCCCCCACGCCCGCAACAGCGACCTGTTCTGGCAGTGCCGCGCGGACTTCAGCGAGATCTACGGCGCGGATTGGGTGGGCACCGGCGCCGCCGCCCCGGCCGACGCCGAGGAAATGCGTCAGCAGTTCGCCGACAACCTGAACGTGGCCCTGGACGTGCTGCGCAAAAATGACGACCTGGTCAAGTACCTGGCCGACCGCCTGGTGGAGCTGGGCGAGAGCGTGCCCCAGGACCTGGACACCTTCAAGCTGCCGGAAAAGCAGAATCCCCTGCACGACCCCACGCTCTTCGACGTGACCGCCTACCCCGCGGACATGTGGGCCGCGCCCGGCGACAAGAAGCCCAACCGGGCCGGCTTCGCCAAGTGGGGCAGCTACATCAACAGCTACTGCCAGCAGAAATACGGCCGGCCCCTGTTCCTGGTCTGTTCCGCGGACCTGGCCGGTTCCACCAATATTTCCGGTTTCGGTGACGACTACGGCGACATGAAGAACAACGGCTGGTACAACCGGGAAACCAATCCCGACGGTGTGATCCTGCCCCAGGCCATCACCGAATTCGCCAACGCCGGCATCATGGTGGGCGCCGCCTCGGTGAACATGTCCGCCGATCCGGAGAACGACTTCAACGGCTTCTTCACCGCCTGCAGCACCTACGGGTCCTTCAGCTACCTCAAGTACGGCGCCATGCGCCTGTACAGCCAGATGGCCCAGGACTGCGAGCTCAAGCTGGGCAAGGTCCTCTGGGTGGCCGGCCACAGCGGGCCGGAAACGGCCGAGGACAGCCGCACCCACTTCGGCATCTTCAGCCCGGCCAGCACGCAGATGTTCCCGGACGGTCACGTCATCAACATCCATCCGTGGGAGTACAACGAGGTGCCCGTCATGCTGGCGGCGGCCATGAAGACGGACAAGCCCATCATCGCCCTGCACCTGACGCGGCCCGGCGTGAAGATTCCCGACCGGGCGGCCCTCGGCCTGGGGTCTCACTTCGAGGCGGCCAAGGGCGCCTACATCCTGCGGGACTACAAGCCGGATATGCCCAAGCAGGGCGTGATCATGGTCCAGGGCACCATGAGTACCTACAACCTGCTGGAGGCGCTGCCGATCATCGACGCCGCTGGCGTCAACGTGAAGCTGGTGGCGGTGCCCAGTCCGCAGCTCTTCGACCTGCAGGACGAGGACTACTGCAACTCGGTGCTGTCCATGGGCGACATGATGAACAGCACCTACATCACCAACCGGGCCCGTCGGACCATGTTCGACTGGAACTTCAACCCGCTGGCCGACCGCTACGCCATGAGCAGCGACTGGGACGACAGCTGGCGCCCCGGCGGCTCACTGGACGAAGTGTGCGAAAGCGCGGGGCTGGACCCCGACAGCATCGCCACCGGTGTGATTTCCTTCGCGGAGGACTTCGAGTCGCGCATGCAGGAGCTGGAAGACATGGTGGGGGACGCCCGGCAGTAGGCCGCCCCCACACCTCAGGACAAAGGCCCCGGCTGCAGCCGGGGCCTTTTTTGTGACCGCTAGTTGTTGGTCAAAAAGTCGAAGATGTTGCCCAGCTGGCTGCTGGTGGCGGCGAACAGCTCCGTATATCCGCACTGACGGCAGGTCACCGTGGTGAACCGCTTGGTCTGTACGTTGAAAACCTTGGTCCAGAAGCCTCCGGTCGCTCGGAATTCACTGGTTTCAAAGGCCTGGTGACTGCACTTGGCGCAAATGTAACCCTGCTGCATGACGTGTCCTTTCGGGATGGGTACAACGGGAGACCTACCCGGGCGGGGCCGCCAATATTCATGCGGCGTCCCCGGCCGTCCGTGTTATCTTCTGCCATTATCCGTATGACTCACCAACCGTAAAGGCAGATTCATATGACCCGCACTGCACTGAGGGTATTTCCCGTATTGTTGCTGATACTGGCTGCCGGGTGTGCCGGCCGCGGCCCCCAGTCCGCGCCCCAGGCGCCTGACGCCCCGGCCGTGACCCTGCGCTTCGTGGAAAGCGTGCCCGAGGAAACCGTGCTCGGCCTGGCGGACATGCCCCAGGCCCCCGACGTCTGGCCCCAGGTCCTCGGCGACGCCAAATCCTCCATCGAGGTGGCCAGCTTCTACTTCAGCCGCAAGGGCGACGGAGAGGACGCCGGCGGCCCCGACGAGGTCGAGGATCGCCTGCTGGAAAGCCTGTCCGCCCTGGAGGCCGCTGCCACGCGAGGCATCCGCCTCCGCACCCTGGCTGACAGCAAGTTCAACAAAACGTACCCGGAAGTGCCCGCCTGGCTGGCCGCCCTGCCCGGCGCCGAAGGCCGCATCCTGGATGCCGCCGGCCATTGGGACGGCGTGCTTCACGCCAAGTATTTCCTGGTGGATGACCGGATTCTCTATATCGGCTCCCAGAACTGGGACTGGCGCGCCCTGTCCCAGATCCATGAACTGGGTGTGCTGGCGGATCATCCCTGGCTGGGCGGCCAGTTGAAGGCCGTGTTCGACATGGACTGGGCCCTGGCGGGGGTACCGGCCCCGGACCAGGCCGCGCCCGCCGACCCGGCGGCCTATCCGAAACAGAAGCCGTTGGCGGACCTGCCGACCGCCGACCTGCTCACCGCCGACGGCGACACCGTCAGGGCCCTGCTGGCCGCCAGCCCGGCCCGCGCCCTGCCCAACGGGGTCCCCTGGGATCTGCCCCTGCTTGTTGAAATGATCGACGGGGCGGAGCAAAGCGTGCGTTTGCAACTGCTGTCCTACGACGTCTCGGGGCGGGACCGGCATTTCTTCCCGGACCTGGATAATGCCCTGCGGGGCGCCGCCGCCCGGGGTGTACAGGTCCAGATCATTCTGTCCAACTGGTCCAAGAGCAAATACAAGCTGCCCTGGGTCAAGAGCCTGGCCGCGGTGCGCAATCTGGACGTGAAGTTCAGCAACATTCCGGAGCATTCCCAGGGGTTCATCCCCTTTGCCCGGGTGGAACACCCCAAGTACCTCACCGTGGACGGCGCCGTCTCCTGGGTGGGCACCTCCAACTGGTCCCGCAACTATTTCCACGGCTCGCGTAATGTGGGACTCATTCTGCAGGGCGCCGGCGGGGCCGAACCGCTTCAGCGTTTTTTCGACCAGAGCTGGAACGGGCCCTACACCGAGCTTGTCGATCCCGGGGCGGATTATCAGCCACCCCGACGCAACTGATCCCCAAATCCAAGGAAGGCGTCATGAATTCCACCCATACCATCCCCGACCGCATCCAGGCCGACCGCGCCGTCCTGGTGGTGGTCGACCTGCAGGAGAAGTTCCGCGACCTTATCCACGGCATGGACCAGGTGCTGGCGCGCACCGAGCGCCTCATCCAGTTCTGCCAGCAGTTGGACATTCCCATCGTGGTCACCGAGCACTACCCCAAGGGCCTGGGCGTGACCATCGCCGAGGTGCGGCGGAACTTTCGGGATTTCAATCCCATCGAGAAGATCCACTTCAGCTGCTGCGGTTCCAACGACTTCAAGGCGGAGCTGGACCGGCTGGACCGGGACCAGGTGATTCTCTGCGGCATCGAGGCCCACGTGTGCATTTACCAGACAGCGGCCGACCTGCTGCGCGGTGGACGGCAGGTGGCATTGGCCGGAGACGCCGTGAGCTCCTGCTCCGCGGACAACCGGAGTCTGGGCATGATCCGCATGGCGGAACTGGGTGTGCAGAGCATGGGCGCACAGATGCTCATGTTCGAGATCCTGGGCGAAGCGGGCACCCCCACCTTCAAGAAGGTGGCCGGACTGCTGCAGGACTGAGGTATGGACACGCAAAAGCCCCCGCCGGCCGGCGGGGGCTTTTTTCATGCTTCGTATCGGCGTCTAGTTGAACTTGTAACCGAAACCCAGCGCCAGGGTCTGCTTGAACTGGCCGGCCAGGCGGACGGCGTTGTGAACGTCGGCCTCGTTCACGAGCGCCCCGTCCTCGACCACCGGCTTGACGGAGTTGTCGTACTTGTCGTAGACCCAACGGAGATAAAACTTCACCGAGATCACCTTGGTGATGTTGGCGGTAAAGGTGTTCTCCCAGTCCGCGTCCAGGGTGGTCGTGTAGCTGGCGATGTCGTCGGGAAGGGGCGCGAGGCTCGTGAACCCGTCCTCGAAAACCGACTTGCCGGAGTAGGCGAAGGGCAGGCTCAGAGTCAGCTTGGACTCCCAGTCCACCCGCCCGTCGAGGGCGCCCACGCGGTACTCGGTAATGAGCTCGGCCGCGATCTCCGTGGACCCCACGCGCGCGATGTCGTTGACCGGCGAAAACTCGGGGTAGTACTTGCGGCTGTTCTGAATGAAGGCCACACCCAGTCGGGACATCAGTTTGCGGTCTTCCTGGTTGATCCAGGGCCGGGAAATACCGGCGCTCTCCTTGAAGGTCAGGGGGTTGAAGGAGAGGCTGCGCAGGTCGATGTCGTTCAGGTCCTGGAACATGGACATGAACTTGAAGGACACGAAAGGGTCCCAGCCACTGGCGTAGGTCCAACGGAAGAGGGACTCGAAATCGATGATGTCATCGCTCTTGTCAGGCTTCTTCCAGTAGAGGGACCCATCTGCGGTGCGATCCTGGTTGTGGGTCTGGCCGTAGGCCAGCTTCAGGTGGTTGCGCCAGTTGGTGCGCGGAGAGAACTGCCGTTCAACCCGCCCGTCGAAATTGCCCGTCCACACGACGGATCCCTTGTCTCCGCCGTGCCAGTTGCTGGAATACGAGCTCTGCAGGAGGTTCAGACGGAGATCGAACTCCTTCTGCC
>Ga0209475_10004638_pt1 | contig 11722 bp, 11 predicted proteins | sample tdDd471_FD_187128 | JGI IMG/M metagenome (GOLD analysis project Ga0209475, IMG submission 187128) | Marine sediment microbial communities from the Atlantic coast under amendment with organic carbon and nitrate - tdDd47.1 (SPAdes)... | ecosystem: Environmental > Aquatic > Marine > Coastal >...
TGGATTCGAACCAACGTAGGCAGAAGCCAACGGGTTTACAGCCCGTCCCCTTTAGCCACTCGGGCACCCCTCCATCGGTGCCGGCAAATGCCGGACTAAACGAGAGCCCGAATAATCGGCATTTGAGCCCCGATGTCAACGGAAAAACTATAAAAAAATGACATCGACGCCAAACAAGCCGAAATCATTGGACTCACAGGTCAAATCCAAGAGCTTCTTTGATTTTTCTCCGACTGGCGCAGCGGTGTCGGTCATGTTAAAAGCAGGCATGTCCAGAAAGAAAAAAACACTCCATGGCAAATCATCTCACCGTAGCGCCTCCAAGGGCGAGAGGCGGAGCGAAAAACGCCTGCCCTCGATCCATAGTGGAGACGGCACGATTTGGCTATTTGGCACACACGCAGTCACTGCGGCGCTCGAAAACGACCAACGCAAAACCAAACGCTTGCTAATCACCAAAGATTCCGCAAAAGGACTCGAAGAATCCGGTAAAGCCGGGCTCCTTTACGGAAAAACGTCTCCAGATGCGGAAGTAGTCACCCGGCGCGACCTCGACGAATTGTTGGGAGAAGGTGCGGTACATCAGGGAATCGCCCTTCAAGTTCTCCCCCTCTCCGGCCTTTCCATCGAAGAACTCCGCGACCAAACAGCCGGGAATGAACGCGCGCTCATCGTCGTACTCGACCAGCCGAGCGATCCGCACAATATAGGGGCGGTAATTCGCTCGGCAGCGGGTTTTGGCGCCGATGCGGTTGTCATGCCGGATCGAAACGCTCCCCCCGAAACCGCAGTCATGGCTAAGTCGGCCTGCGGGGCGCTGGAGCGCCTTCCCATCGTCAGAGTCGGCAACTTAGCGCGTTCACTCGATATCCTCAGGGAAGCCGGATATTGGATTACCGGACTTGACGGACAAGGCGAAAAGACCGTCGCCGAGGCGGATCTCTCGGGAAAAACTGTGCTTGTTTTCGGCGCCGAAGGACCGGGCCTACGCCGCCTAACCCGGGAATCCTGCGATTTCCTGGTCCGAATCCCCATTTCCTCGGCCATAGAAAGCCTCAATCTCTCCAATGCAGTCGCCATCACCCTCTATGAAGCCGGACGGGACCAGGCTTCATCTTAACGTGATGTGATTATCGGTGAGGCTTACCATGAGACGATTTGCTCCTGCGTCGTCGAATAGATTGCCGAGCGCATAAAGCCTTAAAACTCATTTCTCAGCGCCCCTCTCCGACGAGACCGCATTTCAGCAACCATGACCGTTCAGTCGGCTTCCAATATTTCTCGATGGTCCGACAGGACCCGTCGATACAGGCTCGGCAAACAACCGTTGTACCCAGCACATGCGATTGCACCGAATGCATGGTCCAGCGCTTTACGGGGCAAAAAGTCCGACGCAACTGCCTTACATCCCGCCTATCCATGACAGGTTTCCATAGACGCAGACCGTGCCAGTTGTTTGGTGCGCGGCATGAGCAGCAGCTTGATGAGAGAGGGGCATCCAACACGGGTCGCCCGGTAACGTTTATCGTCGTAGTATTTTCTGGCGGTTTTTCTCGTATCCGCCGCAACCATTCTGGTCATGGCCAGACCTCCATTCTTTAAGGTCCCGGCCCCATCCCTTTTCACCTTCTATTTTGCCAAAAGGTGGTTGAAATTCTGTGACCACCATCACTTTGAATAATATTTCCATAAAATTTTACGGAAATTTGGAGATCGAATAGCCCTTGCACGTCCGCCCCTCGCAAGGTATCAAGAGCGCGTCCAGAATAAGGGCCGGCTTAGCTCAGCTGGTAGAGCGGCTGATTTGTAATCAGTAGGTCGCGGGTTCGACTCCTGCAGCCGGCACCATTTTTCCCGTTTAGTGCGGTTTTCCAGAAAATTTCGGCGATATTTTTCCTGTCGAAGAGGCTTGCTGCCTATGTCATACTGTTGCGATAAAACAGAAAGCCCCCAATATATGGGGCCTTTACTGGTCTTAGAGGCTGATATCGCATCACTATGAACTCCTTACCGGCCTACGACCTGTCCGAACTTCGGGTTTTGGTCGTTGATGACAATAAGAACATGCGGGCCATCGTTGGCGAGGCTCTGAGAGCTTTGGGGGTCAGAAAAATCCACGAGGCCGAAGACGGCGCCGACGCATTGAAGTTATTGCAAACGGCAGCCGCCGATATAGTGATTTGCGACTGGAACATGTCGCCTATCGACGGCATCGAATTCACTCGAATGCTACGCAATGCCAGCGACACGAAAAACCCCTACGTTCCGGTGATTATGCTGACTGGCCACACGGAATATTCAAGAGTGGTTGAAGCACGCGATTGTGGGATTCACGAATTTCTTGCCAAACCCATCTCGCCGAAGGCGCTGTATCGACGCATCGTCAGCATCATTCGCAATCCTCGGGACTTCATCAAAACACGCACCTTTTTCGGCCCCGACCGACGCCGCCGGGCCGTGGAAATGATCGGCACGGACAGACGCAAAAACAGCAAGCCAGAAGCCGTCAAAGATTCGGGTCTCAGCCCGGAAGAAGTGGAAGCCCTGTTGAAGGGATAAAAAAAAGCCGGGCAACACGCGCCGCCCGGCCTTGCCTGATGTTTGGCTGGTGCTAATCTTCCTTGTGGAGATAGACCGTCCGGTGCGGATAGGGAATATTGATCCCCTTCTCGTCAAATCTCAGTTTTATGGCCCGGGTCAGGCCGAACTTCACCGGCCAGTAATCACCAGAGTTGACCCAGGCGCGAACGACGAAATTGACAGAACTGTCGGCCAGTTCGGAAACCGCAATAAAGGGCTCCGGATCCTTGAGCACCCTGTCATCTTCAGCGATCACCTCGTGCATCACCTCCATGGCTTTGTCGATATCGTCGTCGTAACCGATCCCCATGACCAAATCGACCCGGCGGGTCGGGTTGGAGGAGAAGTTGCGGATCGAGTCGCCCCAGATTTTTCCATTGGGAACAATGATTCGGATATTGTCACCTGTAGCCATCTCGGTAACGAACAGGTTCAACTCTTTCACCGACCCTGCGTGTCCGGCCGCTTCGACAAAGTCACCAACCTTGAAGGGGCGGAAAATCAACAGCATCACACCGGCAGCCACATTGCTTAAGGTGCCCTGCAAAGCCAAGCCTATCGCCAGACCAGCCGCACCAACCACGGCAACCAGACTCGTCGTCTCAATACCGAATTGATTGAGAACCGCCATAATCGTGACGATCAGCACCAAGTATCGGGCCATGCTGGCGAAAAACTTATTTAACGTCAGATCAATTTTTCCGGTCTTCTCAAGACTACGGCTTACCCCACCATGAACCCTTCTGGCCGCCCAAAAACCGATGATGAGAATTAAAATGGCGCCGATAACATCGAGTCCATAAGCGGTCAGAAGGTTGATCGCTTCCTCTATCGCCACGCGCACAGTTTCAACCGCCTGATCAGCTTGTTCTTCCATGAATGTCACCCCTTCTCACGATAAGCCTGGATTAAGAATATTCCGAGCGCTCTTTGGAATACCTAAAAATCACTTACGCCGTGGGAGGGCATGATGCAAGTAGATAGAGGGTGAAAGAAACCGGAAAGGCTGAAAATGAGGATGAACGCTATCGTTCGCTCGGGATTTGAATTTCAGATGCCGCAAATACGTCGTCGCGAACGTTATCGTTCGCTCGGGATTTGAATTTCAGATGCCGCAAATACGTCGTCGCGAACGTTATCGTTCGCTCGGGATTTGAATTTCAGATGCCGCAAATACGTCGTCGCGAACGTTATCGTTCGCTCGGGATTTGAATTTCAGATGCCGCAAATACGTCGTCGCGAACGTTATCGTTCGCTCGGGATTTGAATTTCAGATGCCGCAAATACGTCGTCGCGAACGTTATCGTTCGCTCGGGATTTGCTATACCCCGCGTTTCGAACCGGCGACGGCGTAATAGTTGTCCCAAGCCGCGTCTACTTCGGCTTCGTGGGTATCGGGAGGAGCAAGTCTTCCAAGAAACTCCGACATGGTCAGAGCTTGATTGGCCCGGGCTTTCATCATGTCACGCAGAGCATCCAACTCCTCGACCGCATCGACCAAACGGGCGATCATCGCCGCTCCTTCTTTGGCTGGCATATTTTCTCCCTGCAGGGCCAGCATCCGCGCTTTTGACGTTAAAGCCTTAAATTCTGTCGTCATGGCACCATCTCCCAAGGCTCCCCGATTGAGGGCAGTTTAGCTAAAAGTCCTTAAGACGGCGTCAACAGAAGCGCTTCCAAAAACTTCGGGGAGACCTTCCGGCCTCCCCGATTAATCTTTAGATGATTTTATATCCTAATCGGACCCCACCCCAGTGACGCCCCCTGACATAAATGGGCACAGAAAGGTCCTTCATCATGACACGGACCCCGCCCCCCATGTCGCGGGGATAGGCCTGCAACAGAAACTCCTGCGTATTACGCCCCGCCGCCAAGCCAGTCCGGTCATTGAAAATACGACGGTTTCGGCAATTGGCGTTGTTCCACACAGGGTCGGGCCCCTGAGGCTTGGAAACCTTCAAAATATGAGTTGGCAGATAACCGTTTTTATCCACCGCCGCACAGAAGGCGATTTTTTCATCAAGCTCCAAAATGGGTTCCTGAATGGGCGGAAGAACTTTGTCCGTCAGCTTGGTAAACGGAGCCATATGCTGCACCGGATTGGTCCCCGGAATGGCCTCATAGTCTTCGCTGAATAGTTCCTGCTCGCTAATTTCGCCGCGGGCCAGCGCCTCTTCGAACGCCGCCGCCATCTTCTTGGCCGTCTCTTGGGCCAAATTGATAAAAGCATCGTCCTTGAGGTTAAAGGTGCCAACCATATTGGTAAGAGCTTGAGCCTGCTGATCGAGCGACATAACCGCCGCCGACGTCTGCTCCACCAGCGCAGCATTTTGTTGGGTCATCTCGTCAAGTTTAACAACCGCTTGGTTGACTTCCTCAAGGCTGTTGGCCTGTTCAGAGCTGGCGGTGGCGATTTCCGCAACAATTTGAGCCACTTGATTGACAGATAGAATAATCTGCTCAAGCGTCTCGCCGGTTTTGTTAACCAGTCCGACGCCACGAGAAACCTGCGACCCAGAGTTCTCAATTAATGTCTTGATTTCTTTGGAGGCGTCACTTGAGCGCTGGGCCAACGACCTCACTTCCTGAGCAACCACGGCAAAACCTTTGCCCGCCTCGCCGGCGCGGGCCGCTTCAACGGCGGCGTTCAAGGCCAGCAAGTTGGTTTGGAAAGCGATTTCTTCGATCATCCCAACAATATTGGAAATATCGGTTGAAGCCCCTTCAATGGCGCTCATGGCCTCCACGGTATCTTTAATTACCATGCCGCCTTCATTGGCCGAAGTGTTGGCTGTTGTCGCAAGATTATTTGCTTCTTTGGCGTTTTCAGCGTTTTGGCGAACGGTTTTCACCAGTTCATCCATGGCGGCGGCGGTTTCTTCGAGGCTCGAGGCTTCATGTTCCGTGCGGGCAGCCAAATCGTTGGCCCCTTCGGAAATTTCCTGAACCCCGGTACGGACCGCTTCAGCAACTGAGGAAACCTCACCCACGGTACTGGCCAGACTATCGGCCATGGTATTTGTATCGTCTTTAAGCTGCGCAAATGCCCCTTGGTATTCATTGACCACTCGGACACTCAAATCACGCCCAGCCATTGCCGCAATGACGGCAGTGGCCTCATCAAGACCCACCGTCATGGACCCCATAAGTTGGTTGATTCCCTCTGCCAACCGTCGCATGAAACCATGCTTGTTATCTTCGACAATGCGTTGAGAAAAATCCCCTTTAACGGCGGCGTCAACTAACTCATCGATTTCGCCTTCAACGGCCAACTGAGCTGTCATGGCCTCCCATTCGACGGCAGTGCCTACCCTGTCGCCCCCGGAATTAAACACCGGCGTAACGGCAAGGTCGTAAATCCGGTCTTCACCGATACAAACGCGCTGCTTGGTCGGCTGAGACAATGCCATCAACGCCCCGGCGCCAAGCGCCGATTCGTTATGAAACTGATCGAAATTCATGCCGACAATGGCATCAATGCGAAACCCGGGAACAGCTTGAACGAATTCATCAAGTCGACGCTCGAAGACTCCCTTCAATGCCCCGTTAACATAAGCGATGGAATGGTTGTTATCGACCAGCATGATCTTGGCGCTCGCATTATCCAGCGCCGTTTTCAGCCAGGCGGCTTCACCTGAAAGAGCGGCAATCTCTTTCAACGACTCCGTTAGCCCTCCCGACGGATCGACGGAATGGAGCGCAGGGAGTTGCGTAGAAGGCTCCCCCTTGGCAAGTTTTGAAATATATGTAGTGATGTTATTGGCTGCGACCTCCAATCCTCCGGAGAGGATATAGACGATCGCAGCAGCGATAATAGCCCCTAGCACCGTTATGGCTGCCGCTCCCCACGACAAGGTTAGTCCTTGCAGCACAGCTGCAATGACCGCAACGCCAATAACGGGAAGGACGAGCTTCCAGCGGATGGTGTTCATTTTTTGCCCACTACTGAGATAGTACCCTGTTAAACTTATCTTATGTGTAGCGTCTTTTTTTCTTTGATTATCAATGAAAGACTCATGGTTTTTCAAGGTGTAAAATCGTCAAAACCATAGATTGTTCCTCAATTGTCAAAAAGAGACAGGCCGTGACCAAACCTTTTGTTTTTCAAAGCCCCGTACGTTTTACCCACACGGACCCTGCAGGTTTCGTGTTCTACCCCCGCTTTTTTGAAAAATTCCAAGCCGCCATTGAAGACTGGTTCACCCACGGATTGGGCGTTAATTACGCCCGGCTGGTGATCGACGATAATATGGGTTTTCCCACGGCAAATACCGAATGCACCTTTAAAAAGCCCTGCCGGTTGGGTGAAGTGCTGGAACTCACCGTATTGCTGAGAAAATTGGGAAACACCTCGATCTCGGTCGAGTTTGTCGGAACGGTCGAGGGAGAGGAAAGACTGCGGGCAAAATCGGTCCTTGTCGCTATCGACCTAGACAATGGGCGCCCCAAGCCGATGAACGACAACTTGCGCGCCAAGCTCGAAGACTATGAAAAATTAACGGCCAGTCTGCCATAGGGTCGGATCGCTTGAGGTTGAATCACTCGGGGATTCGACCTGAAGCGTGAATTCCTCCCTAAATCAAATGGTTCGAGGACTAACGCCGTCTACAGACTAACAGCCAAAACCGCCGAACCGGTCAAAACCAATTTGACAAGCTCCGACTGTCGGTTGGTTTCCGTTTTGCGGAAGGCCTGCTTTAAATGGCTCCGCACCGTATTCATACTAACGTTAAAATCCTGAGCCACGGTTTCCAGACGTTTGCCTGAGACCAACGCCTGAACGACTCGGGCTTCCGCTTCGGTCAATTCATAAAGCCGCATCAGTGTGGCTTTTTGTGGAGCAGGCTGGCGTTCGGGATCACTGACAAACACAGCGGCCAAACCGCCATTTTCAGAGGTTCCGTTAACGCCAAGCGGCGCAACAACGACCGAGAGAGACCGTTGCATGGAGGGTCTGGACAACGACAGTGCGCCACCGTCTCCGGCGGCAATAACATCGTCGATCAAAGCATGAAGTTCCTTGGTTTCCTCAACCATGGAAGTGCGACAGACACCATTCTGTCCAACTTCAATACCATCGGACAGGGAAACAATCTCGTCGGCACACCGGTTTTTGAACACGACTTTGGCGCCACTATCGACAACCAACACACCAACCGGCAGATGATTGAGCGCTGCAAACCCGACCGTTTCATCGAGCCCCTGCAGATTCATTTCGGCGACCGCCTCCAAATCCGCCATTGTTAGTCCATCCGGCAGATAGGTTTCACCGTCTAAAATCTTGGTAAGCGCCGCGAGCAACTCTGCACTGCCTGAAGATTTGAAGATATACCCAGCAACACCGCTTTGGACTGTATTGCGGATGATTAACCTCTCTTCAGTACCGGATAACACGACAATTGGCGTTGTCGGAGCGGCTCGCTGAACTTCTATAAGTCCATCAGTCCCGCTACGCCCCGGCATGGATAAGTCCATGACAACGAGGCTCAACCCATCGGTTTTCGATAATAGATCCAGTAATTCAGGATAATCGTGGGCTTCCAGAATTTCGGCGGCAGGGTCCAGACGCTCCAGAACGGTGCGCACCCCATCCAACACCAAAGGATGGTCGTCAGCGACGACTATTTTCATGGAGCTTGCCCCCACTGAAAAGTCCCCTTGCAATCCTGTTAACCGGCCTGGAGCAGACTATAACTCTTCAATTAAACCACGCTGAAGCGACAGCCGTAAATCTACCCAATTTTCAACTAGAGGCTTTTTTGCCCATGCAGCCGCCACTCTGATTGGGCAAAGCTGGATAAGGTTACCTTTTTTTTCACGAGATGCTTACGCCCCCCTTATTGGGCAAATCATAGCAAAGAGAAACCGCTTTTCCACGAGATTTTTCAATAGATTGGAAAAAACTAAGCGAGAACACCGGCCACCGCATTGCGAATCAACTGCCGCAACTGCGGAGGTTTGATCGGTTTCGACAACAAAACCATACCTTGTTCTTTTGCTCTTTCAGCAAGGTCACTTCCAACTTCACCCGTCACCAGAGCGGCAGGCACTCCTTGCCCCAGTTCGGCGCGCAGCCCCATTGCCACCTCTATCCCGTTAGCACCCCCCCCTAATCGATAATCAAGAATCATCAAATCAGGCGGCTTAATGATACCTCTTAGGCCATCAAGCGCTTCTTCGAACGAGGAAGCCGTCAGCAATTTACATCCCCACCCATCAAGCAGGCTTTCCATAGCGTCGAGAACCGTCAAATCGTCATCGATCATCAGGATAACTGGATTTTCTTGCCGAGCAGTCTCACCAACACCAATCGTTTTTTCCGGGGCCATGCTTTCATTCAGTGTCAACTCAGCGGAAAAACAAACCCCCCGCCCCGGCCAGGACCGCACCGTCAGATCAATCCCCAGTTCTTCAGCGATACCGGCGGCAATTGCCAGTCCCAAGCCTAACCCAGGATACCGGCCGTGAGCTTCATTCACTCCTTTTTCGCGGACAAATGGCTCAAAAATTTTCCCCAGACTTTCTTCTGGCACCCCTTCGCCATGGTTCCATACTTCCAAAGCTAATTTACCGTTACGTCGGCGGGCGCCAATAAGAACCTTACCTTTTTCCGCATACTTGACCGCATTGGACACCAAACATTCCATGAGCTTGCCAAGCATCAAGGGGTCGCTTTCCACTGAAACAGAACAAGGTACAACCGAGAGTTCGACCCCCTTTTTCTGGGCCTCTCTCTCAAAGCATTCCTGCGCCCTGGCGAATACGACTGCAGGCGTCATTGTCTGGCGGGCAAACCTCATCGTGCCGGAATCAAGCTTGGAAAAGTCCAAAAGATTTTCCAAAAACGCCTCAACAGTCCGCTGCGATTTTGCGATTTTGTCCAGAAGGCCAAGAAACTCTGAAATCGGTTGATCGGGGTTGGCGTTAGCCCGTTCTTTCAGCGCGGAAACGAACAGGCTCATCGCGTGGAGTGGTTGCCGTAAATCATGATTCGCCGTCGCAAGAAACTCAAGACGAGCTTCCGCCAAGCCTTTACGTCCAGTAGGCCCTCCAGACACACATTTTTCAGATTGAGACATGGCTCCCCAGTATTGTCATAGACCCAAATGACATAGGCCGATGCGCAAACCATACCCCCACAACCATCGCAAAAAAAGAGGGACGGTTTGTCAAAAGACAACCGCCCCCAAGTCCGCCGAGAAACTACGTCTTGCTCAGGGTTTCCCTAATAAGGCAAACCACGAGAAGAACTATCGCTTAGCCCGCACCAACTGTCCTCACCCATTTGGGTGAGCAGGGCAATAAAGTAAGGGTTTTCCCCAGGTGCAGGCCACCTAAGCCATTGATAATAATAAATTTATACAGGTGGGGATTTTATAGTGACAATTTTATGAAACAGTCTTTTGGGATTGGGGAAACATAAAATCCCCTGCCTCAAAATCCTTATGGTTGAATTTTACACGCCTGACTAACCTATAAATAACTGACTCCATTGACTTTTACTAAAATTTTTACCGTACAGACAATTTTTTAGTGTAGATTCTAATTTGTTGCTTCGAAGAAAAAACTGAAAATGGGCACTATGCCGGAATACGATTTCAAAAATATCGTCGTACTGGTCGTGGAAGACGGCGAATACATGCGCCAAATGCTGAGTTCTGCCCTAAAAAATATGGGGGTCGGAACGGTCATCACAAAACACAATGGCGGCGAAGCTATCGACTACTTGGCTGAAACCAAAAAGGGCAGTTTCGGTGCAACCCCGGTAGACGCCATTATTTCCGATTGGGAAATGGAACCGGTTGATGGCCTGATGCTATTGCGTTGGGTACGCCGCCATGCGGATTCACCCAATCGGTTCGTGCCTTTTCTTATGATTGAGGGGGACCTTGATCGGGCCAAAATCGCCCAGGCGGTCAACCAGGGGACTCACGAGCTTCTTGCCAAACCCTTTACCGCCGACACCATTCGCAAAGCTATGCTTGCACTGGTTGAGCGCCATCGTTTGTTCATCCGTACTCCACAATTTTTCGGCCCGGATCGGCGGCGTAAAAGGGTTGATTTCGGCGGTATGGAAAAACGGGAAATCTTGGAAAGCGGCGGCCAAGGTGGACAGGAAGCCTGGAGCGCGGACAATCCGGAAATCCGTTTTTACAAACTTCCCAATCTGCTGAAGGAAAAGCTTACAGCCAACACGCCAAGCAGCATTATCAATGAATTAACCGCAATCGCGGCGGCAGAAGCCGATTTTCAGGAATTCGGCGAAGACTACGCCGATTGGGCTAAAGACCAGGTCAAAGCACTTCAGGAACAATACAAAGCCTGCCTCGAAGAGGGAGCCGACGTTCGCAGGATCTTTATGCGAATCAACGAACTGGCGAACGACCTCAAAAGCCAGGGGGCAACCTTTGGCTACCCGCTGGTATCCGACTTCTCAAAATCCCTTTGCACCATTACCCATTCGGTCGTCAGCTTCAACAAGGTCCGGTTCGACCTGATCAAGACGCATCTCGATTCTATCGACCTTGTCATCCGTCAGAAACTGGAGGGCGACGGCGGCCCCATGGGCAAGGAAATCGCTAAGTCTCTCAATTTGGCCGCTAAAAAAGTCTTGCAGGACGCTCAACCGAAAAAGGCCGAATTGGCCACCACCTCCAAACTCAAAGTAAAAAAATAGAGACCGGAAACTCCGCAAGAGGCGCCTTCTATTTCAGTGAGTTGACTGTATCCCGGTTAAATTATTGCCACGCCAGAAAAAATGATACCGTATGGCGGCTCAAGGAGACTTAAAAGGGAGGCGACATCTGGATGACAGCCGAACTGCAAAAGCTTATAAAAAAGCTTATCGCTTTTCGTGACGCACGGGACTGGCGGCAATTTCACTCACTCAAAAACCTGACCGCATCGCTTAATATTGAAGCGGGGGAGTTGCTGCAACTGACCCAATGGGAAAACGAGGCCGAGGCTGAGGCAAAGTTTGAGGCTCCCGCCGAAAAAGAAAAGTTGGCCGACGAACTAGTCACCTGGAACGAAAAAGCGATTCATAAATTTGGCACGAGGTTGTAAACTCCAGGAACGCTTGAACCTGGAGATTTATCATGACGGGAAAACGTGGGCGACCGTTGCCCCCTATAGAGTTGAG
>Ga0209475_10004640_pt1 | contig 11720 bp, 8 predicted proteins | sample tdDd471_FD_187128 | JGI IMG/M metagenome (GOLD analysis project Ga0209475, IMG submission 187128) | Marine sediment microbial communities from the Atlantic coast under amendment with organic carbon and nitrate - tdDd47.1 (SPAdes)... | ecosystem: Environmental > Aquatic > Marine > Coastal >...
CACGCTTCAGCCAAGCATAATACCCGCTCTCCGACACCTCTAGTACCGCACATAAGCGCACAATTGGAAACTCAGCTTTGTATCGCTCGATGGCTTCGTATTTCATCAGCGTGTTTCCTTCGAGAAAATGCCAACCGTTTTTTTTAGAATGTCGCGCTCCATGCACGTGATCTCTAATTCGCGCTTCACCTGCCTTAATTCCGTTTTGAGTTGTTCCACTTCACTGAGTTCCAGTTTGGATGTCGTGGGATTCACCTGAAAGCGTTTTTGCAAGTTGCGGATTAAGCCATGCGGAATTCCTAAATCGCGCTCGATTTCACTCAGGCGCTTGCCACTCGTTTCCAGCAAGTGGATCGCGTCTTTCTTGAATTCTTCGCTGTATTGTCTTTTGGCTTGCATTGTTCTTCTCCTTTTCGATTCATTCATTGTACTTTGGAGACAACTCTGCACTCTATTTTATCTGGGTAATTGCAACATATACCTAATCATCAGCTAAAGAGCCATATACAAGCATATGCCAATAATTCCCATCTAGAAAAAAATGATCCCGCATAGCCCCCTCAAATCTCATACCTACTTTTTCAAGAATTTTGATAGAAGCTTTATTGTATGAGTAAGTATAGGCATAGATCCGATGAAGATCATAACGATCAAAACTATCGTTGATTAGTGTCTTTACAGCTTCGGTCGTATAACCATGATTACGATACCCTTTACCTATCCAATATCCAATTTCTGCATGATGCTGTTGCATATTAATAGATAGGCTTAGTCCTCCAATCAATTGTTGAGTAGATTGTAAAACTATACCCCATGTGAAATGATTATTTTCCTTTTTGTTAAACAGTCTTTCTATATATGCTTCCATCCAACTTAAATCATATACTTGTCCAGGTTGTTTAACCATATCCTGAATCTTCTTATCGCTCATAAGAAGAAATAACTGTGGGATATCTTCACGCTCTATTGGACGAAGAATCAAGCACTCTGATTTAAGTGTTATTGTCGCTGTCATAGAAACACCAAAAATAATCCTTATGTCACTAGAGCACGTTAATATGTATCGTTTTTATAATAGCACTAACATTATAAATTAAGATTCAGCATCAATTTCTTCGTCATCGTCGCTAATACGCTGAGCATCAATTTCTTCGTCATCGTCACTAATACGTTGAGCATCAATTTCTTCGTCATCGTCACTAATACGCTGAGCGTCAGTTTCTTCGTCATCGTCGCTAATACGTTGAGCGTCAGTTTCTTCGTCATCATCGCTAATACGCTGAGCGTCAACTGATGATTGAATAGGAGGTAATATGAGGTGTACTGTATCAGAGGTTTGTTCATGGACAACATAGTTTACATTCTTAGGTAAAACTACATCAAATCTATTTTCAATAGCTTGCCGAGGATTTTCAATCAAAAGTTTCCGAAATTCTGGATCAGATTGAGCTTGACTACTAATATCTGACCAGTTAAGCGGGGCAGATGATTTATTCATAATAGCTATTATCCTTATATGTATTCATAAATAATTATTCGTCGTTAATCAAACCATGTAAAATATCATAATAATTATCCATAGTATATTGTGTTGCTAATTTATTGTACGTTTCGGTATCTATAGATTGTTTTATTTGTTCGATAGCAACCTCTGCCATACGTCGTGAATCATGGTAACCATAAGGATTATTGATAACAAGTCCTACAAGCATAGAAGCATTTTCATACTTTTCTTCTGATATTCGGATCTGTGAAAACCCTGCAATAGTTGCTAATCCTAATGGTAACATATCTGGTACAAGAACGATAGTTTTTAAAGCCTCGATATAAAATTCTTTCGCCGATTTGATGTCATGAGTTTCTAAATAACAATGAGCCATGTTAATAAGTACAGCTGTGCGAGCATATTGATTATCCAGAGATTTTAAACCAATCAAAGCATCTTCGTAATGTAGCAAAGCCTCGTCAAAACATTTGAGATGAGCCGAAAATTCTCCCATTGCATTCTTGATAATAATTTTACGCCATGGATCTTGAATATCTTTTACAAGTTTCCATGCTGTATTTATATGATGAGATGCAAGTTTATCTTCATTTTCCATCATAAAGATTGCATTCAAATAATTATGAGCATCAATTTGATGCGTAATTAAATCATTTTGTATCGCGAATTCTAATAAACGATAACTATATTCCTGAGCTTCATCTAATTTACCTTGCCATAATGGCAAATGAGCTTGCCCTTTTATCACATCCGCTACCAAAATAATATTATCTATGTTTTGAAGTTCTGTAAAACTATATGCATAATATTTACTTGCATCTTCATATTCACCTTTATACGTATAAGCTCGCCCTAGCTGATAATAAGATTTTGCCAACCATTCAGGGTCATTAATCTCAAGGCTTAAATAAAGTTGCAATCCACGTTGTAGAAACGATGTAACTTCATAACTAATACCAAATTCAGTTGCATGCTTGGCTGCTTGAACAACATAATGAAACTCTTTTTTGTCATTTTCAGCAAGCTTCCAATGATAAGCTAATGCGGATGCGAGATCATTATTCTCTGGATAAGTAATTTCAATTACTTCTGCAACATAACGATGGAATAATTTTTGCTTAGCAGGTTTCAATCCTTCTAGGATTCCTTCACGTACTTGATCATGCGTAAATTGCCATCGATCCTGCTTAACATCCAATATGGCGGCTTCGGAACATACAGTTAGCCACAAATCTAGCTTGATCGGTAATGTCGCATAATTATTGTCTAGTAAAGTTTGCAATAATTTTAGATTTAGTTCACGACCCATTACAGCAGCTAATTGAAGCAACTGTTTTGCATAGTGGGGGACTTGGTGTAAACGTTGTTCAACAATATCACGAATCCCCCGTGCAAAAACTTTTGCTGGTAATTCCATTGAGGCAATATTTCCTAGATTACCAGCTACCTGTGCAAGGCTACGCATAACTTCAACCAGAAAAAACACATTACCTTCAGTTTCGCGATGTAATAAGTTGATAATTCGTGATTGGCTTCCAGCAGATCCTAAGATAGAAACACTCAATTCTTGAATATCATCTTTATTGAGGCGCTTCAGTATGATGACTTCTGCTTGTGGGATTTTTTCAGGTAAGTTAGCAGATTCATCATTACGATATGTCCCAATAAGTAACATCTTCATTGATTTAACTGTTTGAGCAATATTTTGAAGTATCTCAAGGTTTTCTTCTACCCACTGCAGGTCTTCTATTACAATAACTACTGGTTCATTATATCGACGAATAAGACTCGTGATAGTAAGTACCAGCCTTTGATGTGTTTCTTGAGTATCGGATAGTGGTGCATCAGGTATGATACGATTTAGCAACCGATCAATATCAGGTATTAGAGGTTTCAAAATACTGGCTTCTGAATCACTTATCTCAACTAATAAAATCAATTGACGTAAGATAGGTCGCCAGAAGCCATACGCCCCTCCTCCTTGTTTTTGTACTTTTCCAGTAAGCACTAGTGCACCGTTAACAAGTGCATAAACTCGTACTTCGTCTACTAATCTAGATTTCCCAATCCCACTTTCCCCACCAACAAGAACGACTTGGCCACCTTTGTGAAATATGTCATCAACGCATGATTTCAACTGAGAACTTTCAGATTCTCGCCCTACAAAGTTAGCTGCTTGGATAAAGCTTTCTCGAATTTCTGGCGGTTCAATGTTAGTTGAAGGTGGTAATAGAATTAGTAGATCTTTGATAACGCTAGCAGTATCAGAATAACGAAAATCAGGATCTTGATCTAATAACCGCCCGATCATATAGATTAAGTGATTACGAGCAAAGTCCTCTACATGAGTATTGAGTAACCAATTCTCCCAATCGGGATCATTAAATGTCAATGATTCAATAGGTTCGAGATTGGCATGTGATTTTAGTAACTTATTCAAGAATTGATTAGTATCTAAAGCTCCAAAGTTGAAAGGGTGAGTATCAGTAAGGATTTCATACAAAATGACTCCCGCCGAAAATAAATCTGATGCAAACGTAGGTTGTTTTCCAAGTAAACGCTCTGGAGCGATATAGGGTAGTGTTCCTGAAGTATTACTTGTTTGTCCAATCTTAGTTGCTAGGCCAAAGTCAACTACTTTGATAGCATCGCCATTATAAAGTACATTTGCTGGCTTTAGATCAAGATGTAGAATATTACGACGATGTAAATAGGACAATGCTTGAAGCATTTGCAATACAAGATTTAGTTTTTCTGATATATTTTTTGTATAGCCCGCTTTAACTATGTCTTGACTAGTTTTTATATATTCCATTACAAAGTACGGTTGAGATGTATTAGTAGATGTTAAATCAAATCCATAATCTACCACGCTAATTATATTGGGATGTCTGAGTGTTGCAATTGTTTGAAACTCATGGGCTAGTGCCATTTGTATCTTGTCAATCGTTTCACTATCAGTTGTAGTAGAGTGTTCAGAATGTAGCTTTTTGAGTGCAAGAAATTGATTGTTGAGAATGTCATGAACACGATAAACAATACCATTTCCACCTCTACCTATTTCTTCGATGACACGATAACGTCTATCAAATAGGCTTTTATCCGAGTCAGATGATATGGGAGTATTTTTACATTGAATTGGCATTGATAGATTGTCCCAACAGTGGATTTATTATTATAATGAAATAGTAGGCCACCATTTTGGAATATTTAAATACATAAAACATTAAGATTAGGTTAGGTTATTATGCCGCAATCACACTCTTCAACTCAATACAACAATGCAGATTTAGATGTGTTACTTGCAACAATGCCTTTTGGACCACTTTATCAGCCATCTATTGGGCTTACCTTACTTAAGGATAGTCTATCTCCTCTCAATCTCCAAACAGAAATATTATATTTAACGCTTCAATTTGGTAATCAGATTGGCCCCAGATTGTATAATCGAATCGCAGCTGGGAGACCTTATCAAGATTTAGTGGGAGAGTGGTTATTTAGAGATGATTTGTTCGGAGAGCATAATACACGAGCATGGACATATATCGATGGAATATTACGCAGAAAAGACCCTGAAGATGTTCGTCAAATTCCTGTGGATGAATCATATATTAGTCAATTATTATCGGTAAAAAGACAAATACCTACATTTATGGATTATGCAGTTCAGGGTATTTTAGAGCGTAATCCTAAAATTTTGGGACTCACAAGCATTTTTCAACAACATATCGCATCTTTAGCACTTGCTAAGCGTGTAAAGAAGGCGCGCAGTGAGATTATTATTGTTATGGGCGGGGCTAACTGCGAGGATGTAATGGGGGCAGAAGTTGTTAACCAGTTCCCATTTATTGATTATGTGGTTTCCGGTGAGGGAGATATTGTCTTTCCTCAATTAGTGGAAAGTATATTGACTGGAAAATCTAGTTATTACCTTCAAGGGGTGTTGTCAAAAGATAACTTAGCATTCAAAAATATTAATGGGAAATTCCTAAGTGCTCCGCCTGTTAAGGAAATGGATAATTTACCACCCGTAAATTACGACGACTTCTTTCATCAAGCACAAGATATATTGGAACCTCAGAAAATTAGTCTACCATTTGAAACATCTCGGGGATGTTGGTGGGGAGAAAAACATCATTGTACGTTCTGTGGATTAAACGGTAGCACAATGGACTACCGTAGTAAAGCACAAGAACGTGCGCTGGAAGAGCTATATATGTTATCCAATTCTTATCCAGAACAGAGTATATTTGTTGTTGATAACATCTTGGATATGCGTTATTTCAAGCATTTTATACCAACACTAAAACAGAATCGCATACCTTCGGAACTTTTCTATGAAGTAAAAGCTAACTTAAGAAAAGAGCAGCTAGTTGAAATGATTGAAGCAGGTATTACACGTATTCAGCCAGGCATTGAAAGCCTTAGCGATCATGTATTGGATTTGATGCGAAAAGGTGTATCAGCAAGTCAAAACATTCAACTTCTAAAATGGTGTAAGGAATTGGGTATGGAGCTTTCATGGAACGTTATTTGGGGTTTCCCAGGTGAAACTCCAGAAGATTATGTTGAGATGGGTGAGCTGATCCCGCTTCTGACACATCTAAAACCACCTGTAGGTACATCTCAACTACGCTTGGATCGCTTTAGTCCAAACTATGAGGAAGCGACTGAATTTGGGATAACTGATATCCGTGCGACATTACCTTATCAATACATTTACCCATTTGAAGAATCCATTGTTCGCAACCTTGCTTATCACTTTACTTATGAATATGAAAATGAGCAGGATGTCCGTTCCTATTCTCAGCCAATACTTCGTAAATTAAGGCAATGGCGAGAGAATAGTGAAAACACAGATATGTTCTCAGTTGATTTAGGACATATTTTGTTAATTTGGGATTTTCGACCTATTGCGAAATCTCCTTTAACAATATTACGGAACTCTCAAAAGGAATTGTATGAATTATGTGATAAAGGGCAAACGAGAAATTCACTGATATCTAAATCTAGCTTGGAAGTTAATTACGAAGAGCTCCTAGATTGGCTTGTAGAAGAGAATTTAATAGCCTATATAAGCAATCGTTATATTAGTTTAGCCGTGCCTTTAGGAGTACATACACCAACGCTCAACGTTTTGAAAAAATTACGGAATTGCCTCTTAGAATTAGATATTATAATTGATACTCATACTCGATTATATCAAAGAGAACAAAAACTAACGGCAGACTATTTTCAAATAACTCTTGATGGAGAGGTGGTTGTTCTCCAAAAGGCGTTAGAAAACCTCATTTCAGGTTTAAATCTCTCAGAAACACAGTCTGAACAAATATATACAGCAGGAGGTATCACTTTCGATGCAGTAAATTCTTTAGATTTGTTTAATCCTGATGTTGTAAGATGAGAAAATACGTTTTGTTGAATTGTGGAAATATCCTAATTTAGTAGAGCGTAAGTTTGTCTCAAAATTTGTATGTCATAGTCATGTTCACACATCTCGCACTCTAATTTGGGGACATGTATGCTGAATATATTGATAATCTACCATACAAATCTCTGTCATGTTGAGCAGTAAATGTGATTCTGAGCATACCAATTAATAAGGACAGTAGAGTGATCTCAGATAAATGTGTTCAATTGACAAAGGCTGACATAGTCCAAAACAGGGTAAAGATCAATGACTTAAAAACCATTTACACATAGAAATTGGAAATGGTTTTTAAGTCATAGTGGAAAGCGCTCTTCAAACTGGATAGTAAGTTGATTCAAAGTAGTCGTCCAATCCTAAACAGGAGCAGTCCATTTGGGTTATCGCTAGGATTGGGAAAAACACAGATAAGGTAAGTTAATCTGGCTGATGAAGGGGTCTTAGTCGTGCTTGTTGAATAAGCTACTGTAAAGAGAAGCCGTAACGCCTCAAGAGATTGATATGATCAAAATTTAAGAGAGATAAGTGACCAACATCCTTATCTTGATTTCAAGTCCTTCTTGCTGAAGGACGATGAGAACTTCTTGTAAATAGAGGGTATTACAAAGAATAAAAATGTTAGTAACCGTCCGAGTGTTACCAATTATTCTTCCTGTTCCTTGCGATAGGGTTCATCATGGATATAAGCGACTGAAAACTGCATTATTACAATTCGTCCAATCTCACGCAAGGCATTGGTGATATTGGATGGATGTGGTTTTGTACGAAATGTTAGGTCATAGCAGAGCACTTACATGTCCGAAAAGAAGCGAATCCGCAATACGTAAAGTATCAGCCCAATGTTGGGTGGGAAATAACATATTGGTGCAGCAGAGAATTCTAATCACTTGTCAGAAACTGATGATATATGTCACCCAATACAGCCCCCTGATCCAGAAAAACATGAGATACAGATGGTAAAATCTCAAGCTTAACATTAGGTAAATATTTAACCATTCGCTCAGCTAATTCGAGTGGGTGTAACGGGTCATCACGCCAAGCAACGATATAGACTGGCATCATTAGTTGCGATATTTCAGCAATGTTGTCCAAAATTATCCAGTCTTTCACAGTTTCTAGGGCAGTTATTAAACTGTCTTCTTGATGTGAATTTTGCATAAATTGCACCGATTCAATCACTTCATCAGGTGCATTCCAATTCTCTTGCATCCGCCGTGCCGACAGTTGGAGATATTGCTCTTTACCATACTTTTTTATATCTTGGGCCATCATTCGAAGGGACTCTATTTCTGGATTGGGTTTATCACTAAATGCAGGTCCCGTTAATATAAGTGTTTTAACACGTTGCGGATATTTTAGAGCAAATAGCAAAGCTGTAGCCGCTCCCATAGATTCGCCTTGAATAATGGCTTTTTGTATCTGGTAGGCATCCATAATATTTCTTATGTCTTCAGCCATTCTATCTGGATTATAAAGGCTCGGAACAGTGATTGGAGATGAGTCATTATGCCCTCTTTGATCGAATACAACAATGAAAAATTTTTCGGCAAGGGTTTGAAATTGACGTTTTGTCATCTGTCGATTGCCCGTCAAGCCATGTGCTGCAATAATCGGTGATCCACTGCCAAAGCTCTCTGCAACTAATTCGAGTCCATCTGAAGTAATTGTAATCGTATCGTTCATTGGAAAGTATCCTTATTAAAATAAATAACCTTAGTGGACAGTTGCAACAAGTACCTCTATACCATGATCGCGCAACGCAGTGATCATATCCTGTGGTGCGCTTTCTTCAGTTACAACATGTGTCAATTTATGGATATTGGCATAAGATGCTAAGCCTACCTGACCGAACTTCGCGCCATCGAGAACGGCAATCACCTCTTTTGCATTATTTACCACTGTTTGTTTTAGTTCAACTTCAAGCGGATCATTATCTGTAAGACCGTCATTAATTGTCAAGCCTAGTGCGCCTAAAAATGCCTTATTAATATTATATTTACCTAACATTTCGCGAGTAATGGGTCCGTTTAATGCTCCTGTATTACCACCTAAACTACCACCTGCAATTATTGTTGAAATATTAGGAGAGTCCATAATAGCAATGGCTGTCCATATACCTGTAGTTAAAGCTGTTACATTGATAAATTTAGATGATGCTTTTATAGCTAATCCCACTGCCAAAGCTGTCGTACTTGAATCAAGAAAAATTGAATCAGTCGGATTAACAAGTGTTGCTGCTAGTTTGGCAAGAGCATGTTTCTCAGCAGCTCGATAACGTTGCCGAGCTGCAAAAGTTACTTCGTATTCCATTCCGGGTTTAGCGATGGCTGCTCCGCCATGAACACGTACAATACGCCCTTCATCTGCAAGAAAGTTCAAATCACCACGTACTGTAACAGTCGATACATCAAGCATCTCACTTAACTCCTGTACTGTTACCCGCTCACGTTCTGTCACAATAGCAACAATCTGGTCTCGTCTCGCATTCATCAATCTGATATGTACAGCCATAATCAACTATTTACCTTTTCTATTCTTGGTTAACAACCGAGGGTGACCACAACATAACATAAAGGTGTTATTCCTTTCAATAGAAAAAATGCGAAAGCAAAAACAAATATCCTTAGTTTCATTTGTAAGTATTCTAATTATATTGAACTTTTGTTTTACGTCAATGAGCCTTCATTTACTAAAAAAATCGTTGACAAATAAGTTATGGCAACGTACACTCTAAAAATGTTTAACATTGTGATTCAATTTAAATTCTCTACAGTGGTTAATGTATTCTACAATTAAATATTTTTTGAGGAGTTACAATAATGAGAAACCCTTATTCTTTTTCTAAAAGCAGAATGCGTCTTCTGTTTCTCTTTGTAGTTTTTATATTTCTAACAATTAGCGTATCTTCACAAGAGGTACCTGAACATGGCAAAGACTTTTCTGGTGAGCTTACAATTGCTGTATGGGGGGAAATTGATGCTGATCCGGGTCGAGGTGATGCCTATGGTTTTCATCAAGTGCTCCAACAATGGAACGACATGTACCCAAATGTTGATTTAAAGTATCAGATAATTGGTGGCACGAATGTCGCTGAACGCTTTACTTGGATTAACACAAATCTTCTGGCAGGCACGATGCCCGACATTGTGATGATATATTTCCCCGGTCCCGATGTCTATAATGCCGTTGATCTACTATATAATTTTGAAGATGATTTAGCGCAAGCTAACCCATATAGTGATAATCCAACTTGGCGCGATGATTTCCCACTTGATGGTTTAATCCTTAACCAAACTGTTTCTTCAGATGGTGGAAACCGAGTTTTAGGTCCTACCCAAAGCGGCGATTCTGGTGTCACTGCCTATGCATACAACAAAACTCTATTTGATGAACTTGGTATTGAAACGCCAGCTACTTGGGGCGAATTTATGGATATTCAAGCAACTATCCAAGAGGCTGGATACACGCCGTTTATGATGCCAGTTGCAGGTTCTTTAGGTTGGCTGTGGAATTGGTCAGAATGGACAATTCGGGAACAATTGATGAATGATGTAATTGACATGTGTGACTTTGAAGAACCACTGGGTAACCTAAATGACAAAGAAATGGTTTATTGTGTTTCCACTGGTCGGCTAAGCCTTGAGGATCCTCGTTTTGCAACCACTTGGGAATTGCTTAAGGATTGGTCTCAATATTGGCAAGACGACTTTTTAGCTCCGCCACCAGATGCTGACTTGTTTGCACAAGGCGATGTCGCAATGGTTAACACAATGAATCTTTGGTTAGGACAGATCGCAAATAATCCTAATATCGACTTTGAGTGGGGAACTTTTTACCAACCACCAGTTGTCGCTAGTGATAATGAGTTTGGTAATGATGTTAAACCACGGCGTGTTGGTAACTTAGGCTTTGCGGGTAGTGGTACGATTTATGTCTTCATACCACAGACAACCGTTGATCGTAGCCCAGAGAAATTTGTCATGGCACGTGATTTGAGTCAGTGGATCACTGCTCCTGATCAGGTTGCGTTTTGGTGTGAACTCCAAGCAATTCCTTGTTTTGAACCGGGCACACCTATAGAAGATGTCTATTCCGATCCAGAAAAACAAATCCAGATGCAAGGATTCTTCGAACCGGGTGCCTATGAAAATGGTGTAGCAGGAATGACTTGGGCAAGCATTGATCGTTCACTAGATGCCGAATGGTCGCGGCTATTTGTCGAATATATGGGTGACAATATGAGCATTGAAGAGGCAATGGCAGAGTTCCAACAACTACTGGATGATGCGGTTCGACGGGCAATTCGTAGCCATCCTGAATGGGATGTCGATTCTTGGGAATAACAGTTATTTTCATGTTGTGGCTCATGCACAAAAAATAACATGAGTCACAACATTTTCCCTATCATTTGGTTGTGGGGCTATGTTTCTACACATTCGGTAAATAAATTCTATAATCGTAGTATTGCCTCGAAGAAATATCTTGCAATCGTGCGTTATCATATAGGAACTTTTTATGGCTGATAATTCGACACTGGGGCAGGCACGCTTTCGCAGAACTATACATTGGGCACGCCTTAAACACCAAGCTCCCTTATACCTTTTAATTTTACCGACTGTCTTGATGTTGTTAATCTTCTTTTATTACCCGGCAATCCAAGGATTTGTAACATCGTTTCAATATGTTGATATCCGTTTGACACAATGGGTTGGGCTAGAAAATTATGAACGTGCGTTTAATGATAAGCGTTTAATCGAGTCTTTTAAGAATCTCGGATTTTTGGTTCTA
>Ga0209475_10004643_pt1 | contig 11716 bp, 12 predicted proteins | sample tdDd471_FD_187128 | JGI IMG/M metagenome (GOLD analysis project Ga0209475, IMG submission 187128) | Marine sediment microbial communities from the Atlantic coast under amendment with organic carbon and nitrate - tdDd47.1 (SPAdes)... | ecosystem: Environmental > Aquatic > Marine > Coastal >...
TGGTGTTGCAAAACGAGCTGTATATAGACTGTTTGCACTGAAATAACTTTGGTAGCCCGGTTGAACATAAATTGTATCAGTAGCATATACCGGCTGAAGAGGTGCAGAGTCAGGTCGAGCATCAAACATATAGCAAATAAGCTTAATAGTTGTTGCAGAGTCATTATAACAATGGAATTTAAACCCATGAATGGTCATTGGTTGACCAGCTTCAAAATATTGAGCAATTGCTCTAGCAGATGTGGTATTATTAACAATTACACCGCTATATGAAGTTCCTTTTTGATGAAGGTATCTAACGGTATCTATACAAGTGGAAGATTTCTGATTGCTTGTTTTTTTAGTTATGGCCTCATCCGGTAATCTAGGGAACTCAACATTTGCCGGTAAAACGCTGTATTTTTGCTGAGCAAAAACAAAGCTTAAACAAGTTATAAAGCTTAAAAAAAGTAGTGTTTTTTTCATGTCAATGTGGTTTGGTTTTGCGCTAAATTAAGATTAAAGTTTTAATCTGTCAATTTCAATTTAGATGAAATTTTTTATTTCGGAAAGAACTTGAGGGTGTATGTGTTTATTTCCTGCAAGTATTTGTTTGCCAAATATGTAGTTGTCTTTATTTTCAAAATCAGAAACCATTCCTCCTGCTTGATTTACAATTAATGCTCCTGCTGCCACATCCCAAGAATTTAGGTTGCTTTCATAGTACGCATCAAATCTACCACATGCAGTGTAAGCTAAATCAACAGCGGCTGAGCCAAATCGCCTAACACCTCTAGTTTTTGTTAACAAGCTTCCTAAAATTTTTAAATAATTCTCTTGCTGACTAAAATCGTCATAAGGAAACCCTGTGGCAATAAGGCTATCTTCCAGATGGCTTGTGTTTGTGACTTTAATTTCTTTTTGATTCAATTTTGATGTTGTTTCAATGTGAGCCGTAAAACATTCATCCTGATTGATTTCATAAACAACACCTAAAATCGTTTCATGACCTTTGTTTAGTGCAACTGATATGGAATAGCATGGTAATTGGTGAATGAAGTTAGTTGTTCCATCAAGTGGGTCAATAATCCAATTATATTCTTTTTTATCCTGAGCAATGGTTTCTTCTTCAGTAATAAAACCTGCCTCTTTCAATACCTTACTTAATCCTTCTACTAATATTTTTTCGCTGGTTTTATCTACATAGGTAACTAAGCTATTTAAGGATTTAATTTCAATATCAGATTGATTGATTTTTGCTTTTTTAATATAGTCTCCTGCTTCTAATACAATTTCTGTAGTTTGATTCAGTAAATGGTCTAAATTCATATTACCACAGGTTCGTTAACTTTTGCAGAATATACTTGTTCTGCGTCAAAATCTTCCAAAGAAACATTTTGTAGCGTATTACAAAGAGAAGAGTCATACGCTGTTTTTACTTTGATGTAGTTTTCGGTAAAGCCATGAAGAAAGCCTTCATTATTGTCACTTTCCCATAACACTACATGAGAAGTGTTTTTATTTTCTTGATAGAAGTAATTTTTCTTTTTGTGAGACAAAATATGAAGCATTTTACTTCTTTTGCTCCTGGTATGCATCGGCACTATGTCTTCTTGAATTCTAACAGCTGTTGTATTATCTCTTTCTGAGTAAGGGAAAACATGTAAGTAGGAGATGTCTAAATCATTTAAAAAGTTATATGTTTTTAAAAACTCATCTTCTGTTTCACCCGGAAAACCCACTATCACATCAACTCCAATACAACAATTGGGAATTAGTTGTTTAATTTTTTCAATTCTGTTTTTGTATAAATCAGACTTATATCGCCTTCTCATTTTTTCAAGAATGAAGTCACTTCCAGACTGAAGAGGTATGTGAAAATGCGGAACAAATTTTTTAGAATGGGCAACAAATTCAATAATTTCATCATTCAATAAATTAGGTTCAATAGATGAAATTCTAAAGCGTTCAATGCCTTCTACTTTATCTAACTCTTTTATTAAATCTAAAAATGTTTCGTTAGTTCCTTTTCCAAAATCACCAATGTTTACACCTGTTAATACCACCTCCTTAACATTAGTTTGGGCAACTTCATTGGCTACTTTTAAAGTTTCTTCAATTGAATTGCTTCTGCTTCTTCCTCTGGCTAAAGGAATGGTGCAAAACGAGCAAAAATAATCACAGCCATCTTGCACTTTAAGAAATGAACGAGTCCTATCTCCTTTAGAATATCCGGGAACAAATTCTTTTACGTCTTTAATTTCTGAATGAAAAATTTCAGTTCTGTTTTTCTTGTCAAACGTTTCAAGATGTTCCAGTAGCTTAAATTTATCTGCTGCACCTAAAACAATATCAACGCCTTTTATAGAAGCAATTTCTTGAGGTTTAAGCTGAGCATAACATCCCATAACCGCAATAAAAGCATTCGGATTGTGTTTAAGCGTTTTGTTAACTAATTGTCGGCACTTTTTATCGGCATTATCGGTAACCGAACAGGTGTTAATGATAACTACATCGGGAGAATCAGAAAGCTCAACTCTGGCAAACCCCTTTTCTTCAAATGTTCTTGCAACAGAAGAAGTTTCAGAAAAGTTTAATTTGCAGCCAAGAGTATGAAAAGCAACTTTCTTATACGGATTCATGGCTGCAAAGGTAAGATTATTAGTAATAACCCAATGTTTACGGTGTTAAAAAAACTGTTGACAAAGGCTTTTGCTTCATTTACTAATTGGCTATATTTATACTGATATTTCGGAAAATATTAATGAAATGAAAAGAATAGGGGTATTATTTATTTTGACATGGGTGTTGTTTGGTTGTTCAGCAGAAAAGAAACATAAACATTCCGATAAATTTATTTTTACATATAACGAGCCGGCAGGTATAACTTCTCTTGATCCTGCATTTTGTTCCAGCTTAGAAAATATTAGAGCCGTAAATCAACTATTTAACGGTTTGGTACAAATGAATGACGAACTTAAGGTACAACCTTGTATCGCTAAGAGTTGGGAATTATCTGAAGATGGAAGGGTTTATACTTTTCATTTACGAGATGATGTTTATTTCCATGACCATGAAATGTTTCCAAATGGGAAAGGAAGAAAGGTTGTAGCACAAGATTTCTTTTATTCTTTTTTTAGAATCATTGACCCAAAAACGGCTTCAACGGGAGCTCAGTGGATTGTTAAATTACTTGATGATAGTGATGAAGCCGATGGTATTGGTTTTAAAGCAGAAAACGACTCTACGTTTAAAGTTTACTTAAAAGCACCTTTTTTACCGTTTTTAGGAATGCTAACCATGCAATATTTTTCTGTTGTGCCTAATGAGGTTATTGAGCATTATGGCTCAGACTTTAGGAGAAATCCAATTGGAACAGGACCGTTTATATTTAAAGAATGGGTAGAAGGCGGAAAACTAATTATGCTAAAAAATTCAAATTACTTTGAAGTGGATTCTACAGGTTATCGCTTGCCTTACGCAGATGCGGTAAATGTATTATTCATTAAAGATGAAGAAATTGCTTTTCATGAGTTTTTAAAAGGCGGTTTAGATATGCTAAACGGCTTGAACGGTGAGTACAGAAATCAAATATTAGACAAACAGGGAAATTTACTTCCAGAGTATGAAGATAAAATTAGCTTACTTTCAATACCTTTCTTAAATACAGAATATCTTGGGTTTATGGTTGACCCGGAAATGGAAGAATTTAAAAATAGCCCTATTCAAAATAAAAAAATACGACAAGCTATTAACTATGGTTTTGACAGAGTGAGTATGGTTAAATACATGCGAAATAGTATGGGAACTCCGGCACTTTCTGGATTTGTACCAAAAGGAATGCCATCTTATGATGAAGAAAAAGTAAAAGGGTATAATTATGACCCTGAAAAAGCAAAGCAGTTGTTAGCAGAGGCGGGTTTTCCAAACGGTAAAGGTTTGCCAGTAATTAAGTTAAGCACTACGGGTCAATATTTAGATTTATGTGAATTTATTCAAAGTCAGTTGAATGATGTAGGAATTAGAATTCAACTAGATGTTAATCCACCGGGAGTTCATAAAGAGTTGGTAGCTAAATCTCAAGTTGAGTTTTTTAGAAAATCTTGGATAGCTGATTACCCTAGTGCCGAAAACTATTTGTCTTTATTTAACAGTAAAAACTTCTCTCCTAAAGGCTCTAATTATACTCATTTTAAAAGCTACAAGTATGATGTGATGTTGGAGACAGCTATTAAAGAACAGCATGATTCTACGCGTTATGAAATGTATAAAGAGTTAGATAAAATTCTAATTGAAGAAGCTCCAATTGTTCCATTATATTATGATCAAGTGGTTAGATTTACTAAAAAGAATGTAACAAATTTAGGTGTAAACCCTACTAACTTACTTACATTAAAGTATGTAAGAAGAGATACTACCGTAGAAGTTCAATAATTTCATATCTTTTAGTTGACGCTATCTTTTTATTAAGCTTCATTTTTCTAAATTTGGCATCCAAACTTTATTACTCATGGCAAAAAAGACTGCATCAAAATCTATTCTTACTAAAGAATCTTTAACATTTTTAGAGAAATATATAAACAATCCAAGTCCTACAGGCTTTGAGTCTAAAGGACAAAAGCTTTGGTTAGACTATATCAAGCCATACATTGACGAGCATATAGTCGATACTTACGGTTCGGTGGTTGGAGTAATTAATCCTAAAGCAAAGTATAAAGTTGTTATAGAAGCTCATGCTGATGAGATTTCTTGGTTTGTTCATTATATTACCGATAAAGGTTTAATTTACGTGAGAAGAAATGGTGGTTCTGACCATCAGATTGCTCCGTCTAAAAGAGTAAATATTCATACCAAAAAAGGAACCGTTACGGCAGTATTTGGTTGGCCGGCAATTCATACCAGAAAATCAGGAAAAGAAAAAGCACCTGAAATGGATAATATCTTTTTAGATTGTGGTTGTACATCCAAAGAAGAAGTTGAGAAGCTTGGAATTCATGTTGGTTGTGTGATTACATACAAAGATGAGTTCATGGTATTAAACGACAGATATTATGTTGGGAGAGCTTTGGATAATAGAATTGGTGGTTTTATGATTGCTGAAGTAGCAAGACTTCTTAAAAAGAATAAAGTTAAGTTGCCATTTGGTTTATATGTTACCAATTCGGTACAAGAAGAAGTTGGATTGAGAGGAGCGGAGATGATAGTTCAAACTATCAAACCAAATGTTGCTATTGTTACAGATGTTTGCCATGATACACAAACACCAATGATTGATAAGATTGATCAAGGCGATTTTCATTCCGGAAAAGGTCCTGTGTTGACTTATGGTCCTGCTGTTCAAAATAACTTGTTAGATTTAATTATAAACGCAGCAGAGAAAAATAAAATACCTTTCCAAAGAGCGGCTGCAAGCAGAATGACTGGAACAGACACAGATGCGTTTGCTTATGCAACCGGTGGTGTGGCTTCAGCTTTAATTTCTTTACCATTGCGTTACATGCACACAACAGTGGAAATGGTGCATAAAGAAGATGTAGAAAGTGTTATTAAGTTGATTTACAACTCGCTTTTAAACATTAAGAATAATCAGGATTTTAGGTATTTGAAGTAACTCATTTTTTACCAAATTCACCTTTTCCTGTTACTTTTTGATATTCAATAATTGGGTTGCCAAGGTATTTTACATCACCCAGGTGATAAAGTTCTACTCCAATAGCTTCATCAGCGTTGATAGTAATATCGCCCGTTCCGCTATTGTTTACGTAAAATCGTTTGCTTTCTAATTTTTCACAATTAATCATTCCGTTTCCGGCAAGGAAACAATACGAGTAGTTTGCATATCCTGAGAGATTGATGTCTCCAGGTCCTACGCCAAATTGTAATTCAAGTGAATCTACTTCAATTTCTAAATTTAGTTCTTGCGAGCCATCTACACTTTCAATTTTTAAAACATTAGCTTGAATAGTGTTTTTAGTACTCACAATGCCAGAGCTTTCATAATAAATATAGTTCAAATCGGTAAAATGAATTTCAACCTCCAACTGTCTTTTGTAAGTTCTTAAATAATTACATTTGTTATCGTCTGTTACGATTAATCTTCCGCCATTAATTTGTAGTGAAACAAAACTAACCAAGTTGGCACCGCCTCTGATAATAGCTTTTTCTATAGTATCCTGAACGAGAACAATATTTATTTTATCGTACAATTCAATTTCATTAAAATAACCTAACTCTTGTTCAAACTCAACTTCCTTTCCGGTAGATTTAAAGCATTTACTTTTTTTACATCCACTAAAAAAAAGGATAGTTAAACAAATAATCGTGTATGTTATTTTACGTATCATTTTAGTTTAATGAATGTGGCTACTTCAAAATAATCAGCTACAAAAAAGTGTGTTTTTACATTTAACCCAATTCCTATTGTTTTATTGATATGATAAGCAAATCCATATCTGCCGTAAATTATTCCTTGGTCTTTGTATTTACTAACTAAATAAACTCCCGGCTGAAACAATAGCGTTAGGTTTCCTACTTCCAAGTTATAGCCAAAATTTACGCCAACCCTTGTAGCTTCAAAGTCTGAGCTGTAACTAATGGAATCTCTGTCAAATTTAACCGGAATGGAAGAATCGTATATAATGTCTAGCCCTGTATTTAATGCACTTTTAAAACTTACTTTTTTATAAAGAGAATAACCAATAGTACCAACAGCATATTTTGGGCCTTGAACAGGCGAAATTTCTTTAATGGCTCCGGCAAGCAAAAGCTTGTGCTGGAACTTTCTGTCATAACTATATCTGTAAATGCTATCGCTAACTTGAATGGTATGTTCATTTATTCTATAAACAACACCTAAGTTTAAAGAAGGAATATTAATACCCAAATTAGGAACTTTAAAAGCACCGTTGGAGTAATGACTGAAAGAAAATCCGGTATTTCCTCTTAGTCTGTCTGATATTTTAAAATCAATAAAGTTGTTGATATGGATAAAAGCATTGACTCCTGAGCCAATGGCTAGGTTTTTATAATTTTCTTCTATGTCAAAATGCTTAGTAAGATAGCCAATCCCGTAAGCAAGCTTAAAACTCCATCTAAAATTTTTATTTCGTGTAACAGGCAAGTAGATATAAGGATACAAAGAATGTCCTGTTCCTAAATACTGCGGATTTTTTAAATCAAAAAAGAGATACCCTAATCCAAAATAAGGCTGTAAATACTCTTGATGCCAGTTCTTTGTTCCATTGGTTCTGTATCCAACATTAATTTCATAACCATTAGTATGACCTTGAGTTAAATGAGCTAAATAGGGGTGATGTGGAATAACAAAGCCGTAATGAAAGGTTGTAGAAGCTACAAGGTTTTTCTTTTGAGCATTTGTTGTTAAGCAAAAACAAACAATGAATAAAAGACTATAAAAATACTTGATTCTTGTCACCTTCCATGAATAAAATGAAACACAAAAATAGGATTTTTACTTTGCTAAGTTTAATTTATTGAAATACCTACATTTGCTCAAACTCTAATTCATAATGACAGAAAAAGACGCTTATACTTTTGAAGACCTCTTAAAAATAATGGATGATTTGCGTGCAAAATGTCCTTGGGATAAAAAACAAACCAATGAATCATTGCGCCACCTTACTATTGAAGAAACTTATGAATTAGCAGATGCTATACTAGATAATAATGATGATGAGATTAAAAAAGAGTTGGGTGATTTGCTTTTACATATTGTGTTTTATGCCAAAATTGGAAGTGAAAAAAGCACATTTGATATCAATGATGTGATTACAAGTATTTGCAAGAAATTAATTGACAGGCACCCACATATTTACGGTGATGTAGTGGCAAACGATGAAGAAACGGTAAAAGCCAACTGGGAAAAACTAAAATTAAAAGAAGGAAAAAAATCAGTTTTAGAAGGTGTGCCGAAATCATTGCCTGCCATGGTAAAGGCGGTAAGAATACAAGATAAAGCCAGAGGCGTTGGTTTTGATTGGGATAATAAAGAACAAGTGTGGGAAAAGGTATTGGAAGAACTAAATGAACTGAAAAGTGAAGTAGATAATAATACCAATAGAATAGAAGATGAGTTGGGTGATTTTTTGTTTTCAATCATAAACTATTCTCGTTTTATCAGCGTTAATCCTGAAGATGCTTTGGAAAGAACCAATAAAAAGTTTATTCAGCGGTTTCAGTTTTTGGAAGAAGAAACAAAGAAAGACGGAAAAGAAATTTCGGAGATGACCTTAGCTGAAATGGACGAATATTGGGAGAAAAGTAAGAGTTTATATAAATAAATTGCTATTTCATTAAAAAACTTAAATTTGTGCTTGTTAGTTTTTTGAAACATTTTTTTTTATGACTGATAATGAAAAGTTGGTAGATGAGTTAAAGAAAAAAGCAAATCTTCTAATTTCAAGTTATCAGCAACTTAAGAATGATGTAAATCATTTAACCGAAGAAAACAAAAGGTTGAAGTCGTTGTTAAATGAAAAAGCATCAAATGAGGAGAGATTAATTGAAGAAACCAAACTTCTAAAATTATCTCAAGGCATTAGTACAGAAGATAAAAAAGAAGTGAAGCTTAAAATTAATGAATTAGTGCGGGAGATTGATAGTTGTATAGCTAGACTGAATAATTAAAATATTGAAAAACCAATTATCTATAAAAGTAACCATTGCTGACAGAGTTTATCCTCTGACAATTGCTGCCGAAGAAGAAGAAGGAATTAGAAAGGCATCAGAAAATATTAATGCCGTTGTTAAAGAATATCAAAGTGCTTATGCAGTTAAGGATAAGCAAGATTTGGTTGCCATGGCAGCATTAAAATTTGCAACAGAACAACTAACCGCTGATAAAAACAGCGTAACTTTAGATCAATCGGTTTTTTCAACGTTAGAAGATATTAAAAACAATATCGAAAAAGTTTTAGCGTAATCGTTCTTTATATAAAGCATTGCCCGCACTGCTTCTGTTATTAAGGTAAATTTACAAAAGAATTGACCATTGGAGCTTAGCTCATCGGTTTCAAAATCAAGCCAATTTAGTTGGAAGATTGACAAATCGGGCGGCTTCATCCATTTTAATATGGTTTATCTTATTCAGGACGGTGCGGGTTTTTTTATTGTTTAATTTTTAAAATTAATTGTGATGGACATCATTAGTATTGTTATTGGTATTGTGGCAGGAGCGGTTCTTGGAACAATTGTTTTCTTTCTCATATTTAAAAAGGGAATTGATAAACAAAAGAGTCAGGCATTGGCAGATGCTAAGGCAGAAGCAGAAGTTCTTAAAAAGGATAAAATACTTCAAGCCAAAGAAAAATTTCTTGAATTAAAAGAAGAGCACGAAAAAGAAATTAATAAAAGAGAGCGAAAAATGGCGGAAGCTGAAAAGAAATTTCAGCAAAAAGAATCAGCTCTTAGTAAACAGCTTTCTGAAGTAAGTAAGCGTGAAAATGATATTAATTCTTTGAAAGGAAATCTTGCTAAACAGCAAGAGATACTGGAGCTAAAAGAAAAGGAATTAGAAAAGAAACATCACGAGCATGTAAAAAAATTAGAGGCAGTTTCAGGTCTTTCTAAAGATGATGCAAAGGCGGAAATCATTGAAGCCTTAAAAGCAGAAGCCAAAACAGAGGCGATGGCTTATGTGAAAGACATTATGGAAGAAGCCAAAATTAATGCAGATAACGAAGCTCGTAAAATTGTTGTTCAAAGTATCCAAAGAGTGGCTACCGAACAAGCCATAGAAAACTCAGTAAGTGTGTTTCATATCGAAAGTGATGATATGAAAGGAAGAATTATTGGTAGAGAAGGACGAAATATTAGAGCTTTAGAAGCCGCAACAGGTGTTGAAGTTATTGTAGATGATACTCCGGAGGCTATTATTTTATCTTGCTTTGACTCTGTGAGAAGAGAAATCGCTCGTTTATCACTACATCAGTTAGTTGGTGATGGTAGAATTCATCCTGCACGAATTGAAGAAGTGGTTGCAAAAGTTCACAAGCAAATAAATAATGAAATTATAGAAACAGGAAAACGTACCTGCATTGATTTAGGAATTCACGGTTTACATCCTGAGTTATTAAAAATGGTAGGAAGAATGAAATATCGTTCTTCGTACGGACAAAACTTGCTACAACACTCCAGAGAGGTAGCTAACCTTTGTGCAACTATGGCCTCTGAATTAGGTTTAAATCCTAAGATTGCCAAAAGAGCCGGATTATTACATGATATTGGTAAAGTTCCTGAAGATGAGCCGGAATTACCACATGCTATCTTAGGAATGAAGCTGGCTGAAAAGTATAATGAAAAACCTGATGTATGTAATGCAATTGGTGCTCACCATGATGAAATTGAAATGACAACTTTAATTTCTCCAATCGTACAAGTTTGTGATGCTATTTCAGGTGCAAGACCGGGTGCAAGAAGGGAAGTGGTAGAAGCATATATTAATAGAATTAAAGAGTTAGAAACAATGGGTATGAGTTATCCCGGAGTGTCTAAAGCATTTGCTATTCAGGCAGGAAGAGAGTTGAGAGTAATGGTGGAAGCAGAACAAGTAACCGACCAACAAGCCGATATGTTATCCTTTGATATTGCTCAGCGTATTCAAACAGAAATGACTTATCCCGGGCAAGTAAAAGTAACTGTAATAAGAGAAAAGAGAGCAGTTAATGTTGCTAAATAATTGTTTAGCAATAGAGTATAAAAAAACTTTTGAAAAAATACTTTCAAAAATTGCCTTTTTAATGAATGCTTGTATATTTGCACTCGCTTTAAAAAAGCCGATTCCGTAGCTCAGCTGGTAGAGCACAACACTTTTAATGTTGGGGTCCTGGGTTCGAGCCCCAGCGGGATCACAAAAATGAAAAGGTTGCTGAAAAAGCAGCCTTTTTGCTTTATTGAAATAATGTAAATTTGCCTAATTACCCGAGTGCTGGAATTGGTAGACAGGCACGGTTGAGGGCCGTGTGTCAATAGACGTGTGAGTTCGAGTCTCATCTCGGGTACTAAACGGGATAAGTCCTCAAAATTTTGACTTGTCCCGTTTTTATTTTTACCCATTTCCTTAGACAATTCCCCAATACAGCTAAAAATAGAATTCACATAAGGAGTTCGAAAAACGCTGTTTTTAAAATCATACAAAATACCCTCCGGAAACACCATTCTTTGAAGACTACGCTTAGTGTCTAGATTGCCACTTTGCCACAGTTCAGGCAGGTTTTTGGCATAATTTAACCCCAAATCCAATGCCTTCTCCAAGTTCGATAAATTAAACCCACTGGAGTGAAGTTTTTCTTCAATTTCCAGCTTCTCTGCCTCCAAACGTTGTTTAAATTTTTCATATTGCGACTGAGTAATCTCCTCAAACACATAACGCTCCTCCAAGCGCTCTAATTTGGTTGATACCCCCAATAATTCGTTCTGTTGCGCCATCGTTTCCTGAATATGTGCCTCATGAGCCCTTTTAAAAGAGTAATACATGACCTCCTTTAACGGAGCAAGATACTTTTCATCAGCAAGAGCATAATTTTCTAAAAGGTCTAAAAACTGCTGATGAACGATTTTTGCATTACGGTTTTCTTTACTCCCAATACGATTGTTCTTGTAATAATATAAACCCTTCTTTTTGACAAGATAACCCGTATAAGCCGTTCCACAAACCGTAGACTTCATAAAGCGCTTTAAAGGAAGATTCTCATCATCCATGTTCTTTTTTTCCCCATAA
>Ga0209475_10004645_pt1 | contig 11714 bp, 8 predicted proteins | sample tdDd471_FD_187128 | JGI IMG/M metagenome (GOLD analysis project Ga0209475, IMG submission 187128) | Marine sediment microbial communities from the Atlantic coast under amendment with organic carbon and nitrate - tdDd47.1 (SPAdes)... | ecosystem: Environmental > Aquatic > Marine > Coastal >...
TTTGGGAGGCGATCAAAACATCCAGAGTGAAGAAGAGCACGCCATCATAGAAGCAATGGCGCTCGGAATACGACAAGGCGATGGTGGCGCACATCTGATTACCTTTCACCCGCGTGGACCGGGTCGATCTGCGGAATTTCTCCATGACGCTGAATGGCTGGATTTTAACATGTGCCAATCGTCGCATGGCGCACGTGATCACGATAACGGATTGTTCATCGATCACGATTACGCCCTTGACCCGCCCAAGCCAGCCCTCGATGGTGAGCCACACTACGAAATGATACCTGTCGGTTTCTATAATAAGGATGTGTCACGTCTTAACCGTTTTGATGATTATGATGCCCGTCAAGCCGCTTATTGGGCATTAATGGCTGGTGCTTGTGGGCATACCTATGGTCATAATTGCATCTGGCAAATGTGGACACCGGAGCATAAACCTGCGATATGGGCAAACATCCCGTGGTACGATTCACTCGATACACCCGGTGCATTTCAGATGGGTTTAGTGCGACGCTTGTTTGAATCAAAACCTTTTCATGACCTTGTACCTGCTCAAGAGATGATTGTAGATGGTCCTTCCTATGGTGGGGCGAAAATCAGGGCGACACGGGCGAAAAATGGAGCTTTCGCATTTGTGTATTCACCACGGGGCGAGCAATTCACCCTCGACAAGCGCATGATAGACGCAAAGCGAGTCATGGAAACTTGGTATGACCCGCGCTATGGTTGCACTTATGATATTCATGCTGGCGACAACGCATCTTTCCAAACTTATGTCCCGCCAACATCAGGGCGTGGCAATGACTGGATTTTGATCTTGGAAGCAGAATAGTCAATAAAAGTCATATGATATTAATGCTTAAATCGGTGATAGCTTGTACCCCATAACTATCACCGATTTATTCCTGTTGCAATCGTACATATTCATATGGAGATAATGTCAGACTTGATGTAGCTGATGTGATATCAAGTTTTTGCCCCTTAGCAATACGATAGCCTTCTGGATTTGTCATGGCTTCAATGGCATTATCATGATTGAGTTGGCGAATAGTATATTGTCCATGTGGGACATTAAGTTGCACTTTTTGCGCGCTGGGTGACATATTCGCAAGCAAGATTATAAGTCTGTCATTCTGTTTCAGCACCAGTGTATCCACAAGAAGATGATTCGTTGTATTACTTGCTATGACTTGTGCATCTGCTAATTCACCAATATCCCTGAATACATGTACATTGGAAAAACTGCATCAGGAATTGATGGGAATTTGTCAGGTAATATTGGGGCATCCGATGTGTCCATCACCCCGCGCCAACCGACAGTCTCATAATATGTAATGCTCTCAACCTGATTTTCGATATTGTATTTCAGGCTACCTAGCGTCCAACATGCACCCAAAAGTGACATCTGGCGAACATCAACCTGCGGAGGTAATTCACCATCAGGAACGGGCGGTGGAGCACCTGTTGCGTTCGGATTTAAACGCATCTTTAGGGTAATTGGTGAAACCACGATGGGCTTATCATCACAAAACTGACGTGCGCTCTTTACGTTTTCTGCTTGCAATGCTAGCGTTTCTACTAGAGATAAGTTATTAAAGGCATGAACCTGTGGATTAGTCGAATACACTGCAAAATCAATAACATCAGTTGGTGGACGTTCTCGGTTCAGTTCAGTAAAGAAGTGATTCGTTCCAGATCCAATCAGGTTAGAGGGCAAATACTTTCGTGCAAGCTCAACCCAGTGCGCCGACGTTGATTTCTCATTTATATGAAAGATAATCCATCGTGCAATCGTTAGGTTTCGGGTATCAATAAATTGCTTTAATGATCTTAGTTGATTTTCAGCATCATCGGTCAAATGAACGGCAATCTCTAACTGACAATTCAGTTGCATGGCTTGTTCATCTGCTTGTGTTAATTCAGATTGCCATGAGCCATCTTGCAAATGGATATCGACTCTCAAATGACTCAGATTTAGTGCTGACAAATGCTCGACCTGTAAATTGCTTAATGCCAGTGCTGATTCTGGTACACCTAAACCAATCGGAGGAATTGTTCCCAGTACTTTATCTTCTGTATGTATTTCAAGCGGTAATGTGATGGTTTCATTCTTTGAGTCTGGAAGACTATCCAAACTTGTATGGTTTTCGTACTTCAGGTGTATTGTCGTATGACATCGGGGGTCAAAACAGACCGAACACATTGTGGCAGATACCCAGATAGTCGGTTGATGCCTGTAAATCCTCATGACATTTGACAAAATTTGGCAATAAATCGCATCCAACCTGTGATGAAGGCGCTGTATTGCTTAGTAAGTTCGTCTCCTGAATCGACTCAATGACATCGTGTCCTATGTATGCTGGGATCGTAATGACAGTAAACCAAGGTCAATAAACCGAGTGACACGAGCCATTCAATAAGATTTCAAGATTAACTTTTAGAAGAGCCCTCCCATGAGATATTTAACGGGACTATTGGCGCGCAATCGCCCGTGCTTCTGTAATCATTAGCTCCGCATACTCATCAAAATCCATGAATCGATGGTATAGCCCTTGAATCGGTGTGGAAGCCACGTGTTGGGATCCAATTGTGATTTGGAAAATCTGCTTAATCGCGTCCAGATGGATTGCTGCCATGTTTAAGGCGTAGGGTCGTCCCACTTGATAGTGATGGTTATCAATTTTGATAGCCCCATTTGCAGAGACCTGTCGTTTAAAGAGGTGTCCGTGATACATATCCAACCAGGCATCGGGGTTTAAGCGTTGAGGTAAGGTATTAAGAGCGGGTAAATTGGGATGAGCAAGCATCGGCGGTTGATTGTTACAGCTCAAGCCCTGATGTGCTCGTTGTGTATTGTAGAATTCTTGATAAGTTTGCAAACAAACCTGTATATCGTCTTGTGTCGCTGGCTTGTTGACATAGAGACATTCATGCTTCAGAGTGCGAATCGCTCGCTCAATATAGGGTTTTTCTTGAGGACGACCCGGATTACAGACCACAGGTTCCATGCCAATACACCATGCAAATCGAATCAAGGCTGAGGGGAAATTATCCATACCCATCGAACCGATGAGTCGCGAGTCACGATCAAAGCGAAACCGTGCTGGAAAGCCATATTCACGAAATACCGAGATCAGCATTTCTAAGGTTGTATCGGCTTGATAAGTTCCTTGTTTGACTGCGGTTGTTATAAGGATCGAAGTACCACGGTCAATCAAGGGAGCTATCTCGAACTTGGCATCTTTTGCAAGAGTGACTTCACCAAAATCGAATTTCCACTCTTTCATGGGAGGTGACGGGTCTAAAGGGATATGATATTTGACCTTTTGCGGAATATAGCCAGCATCTTTCAACACTCGCCAAATGGTAGCACTCGATGTCGGCAAGGAGACATCTTTGAAATAGCCATTGTGATGTAGATGGTACAAAATCGGTTTGGCACCGACAATCCGTCCATATTGTTCGGCTAGGTTCTGACGCAGATTCAAAATGACTTCACGAACACGATGGCTTACCTTATGAGCTGGGTTATGAGGGGCTCTCGACCGACTAGCAAACACGTCAAGTGTTAGATGATCGACTTGTCGAAAACGATCTAACCATTTCTTGACCCAACTTACCGAGTAACCGATTACTTCTGCAAACCTTTTTTGGCTCCAATCGGCATGGTTTTTCCATAACTTATACAACCGTATTCGATCATAGGTCCACTGCGTATCGGTAGTTACTGTCATGACTCACTCTCTTTCACTATCTTTTCGTTAGTCTAATCTAACCAAAATCTAGAGAAAGTTTGCAAGGGACACGATGTCATTGAGTCGATTCAGGAGACGAACTTACTAAGCAATACAGCACCTTCATCACAGGTTGGATGCGATTTATTGCCACATTTTGTCAAATGTCGTGAGGATTTACAGGCATCAACCGACTATCTGGGTATCTGCCACAATGTGTTCGGTCTGTTTTGACCCCCGATGTCATACGACAATACAAGGAGACTCTTTTTGTCCATTTTATCGGGTTAAGGTCAATAACGTGGATTCAACTTTTTCGCACCCCCTGAACGCTTACTAAATCGCTCACAAGTCAACCTTAATTGATGACAATTCGAGACATATATGTGTGATAGGATCAGTGTATATTAATGTATATTCGTGAGTTGATTTTACGAAAGGAAATAGGTGTGATGTGTTTGTATCGTCGGAAAATACGACGGAAATAATCAGCATCAGAAAAACCACATAACCTTGCAATTTCTTCGATATTCTTATCACTGTCCATCAACAGTCGGCAAGCACTCGCTACACGGCTTTCGTGTATGGCTTGGGTAATCGTACATCCGTAAATCTTGCGATAGATGCGCCCCAGATAATCAGGATTGTACCCCAAAGCCTCTGCTACGTGTCCAGCTGTGATAGCGTCTTCACTATTCATCCAGATGTAATTATGTACCATCGCAGCTAGCGAATTGACTTTATCAGAATCGCTACCATCTTGTACCGTGCCATTTGCGACCTCAACCAGCATAAGTTGAACCAATAAATTTGCGGATTCTTGATTTAAATCACCTGTCTCCTGACTATCTAAAAAATAGCGAAATAATGCCTCTAGTTTCTCTGGTCGCCTTAAACGGTTAACCTGAGGAATATCAACAAATTCAGTCGCGATGTCGGAATCGTCCGATGATCTGTTCTGTATCTCAAAATGAATCCAGTAAAATTCTAAACCCTTTGGAAGAATCCCTTTACCACCATGTCGCCTCGATGGAAATAAATGGAGGGTTTGACCTGCTATTAGCACAAAATTCTGATCTTCCTCCCATAGCTCTAATATCCCAGATTTAACGAGAATCAGTTCGTGAGACTCAATAATGCGTGTTGGATGTGTTCCCTTTCCGCGAGAAACAAGTAATCCAGCATTTTGTGATCTTATTGGGCACGACAAATTGAGCTTAAGTGAGTTGCCTGGAATCATTATTCCTCCAAAAAGTCGGTTTTATCCTGATATTCTACAACTTTGGGATGTTTCCTGCAAAACCTGAATGCGTTATATTGGGAATAAGATTATAAATATTTTTGTTTGGAGATTTTTTGTGAATACAAACATAGTTAATCATCAGCTACATCCTATCCCTCTCCAACAAGTCAGCATTCAAAAAGGATTTTGGGAAGAGCGGCAGACAAAAAACCGGGGAACGACCATCCCAGCAATTTACAAGAAAATGGAAGAAACAGGTCGCATTCACGCATGGACACTCGATCCAAACCGTGAAAAACCGAAATTCAATCCCGTTGTCCATATGTTTTGGGATTCGGATACCGGTAAGTGGTTGGAATCTGTAGCATATAGCCTTGCTACCCACCCTGACTCTGACCTGCAAAAAATAGCAGATGATCTCATCGATGCTATCGAGAAAGCACAGTTTGAAGATGGTTATCTTAATACCTATTTCCCCGTAGTTGACCCCGATAGCCAATGGAAAAACCTACGTGATTGGCATGAGATGTACAATGCTGGGCACTTAATCGAGGGTGCTGTTGCTTATTTTCAAGCGACTGGGCAACGCAAGATGTTAGATGTCTTAACCCGTTTTGCGGATCACATTGATGCACGTTTTGGTCCTGATGATAGTAAAAAACGCGGGTATCCAGGACACCCTGAATTGGAGTTGGCTCTCGTTAAGCTTTATCGAGAAACCGGTGAAAAACGGTATCTTGACTTGGCAACATACTTTATCAATGAACGTGGGCAAGAACCAAGCTACTTTGATATTGAAGCTAGCGAGCGTGGTGAAAATCGAGAAGATTTCTGGGCACAAACTTATCGATATTGTCAAGCACATGCCCCAATTCGTGAACATACGGATGCAACGGGTCACTCTGTTCGCGCTTGTTATCTGTATGCGGGTATAGCAGATGTTGCACTCGAAACTGGCGATGCTGAATTATTAGATGTATCGCGCCGTATTTGGGATGATCTTACACAGCATCAAATGTATGTAACCGGAGGGCTTGGTCCGACAAATACCAACGAAGGATTCACATTTGCCTATGATTTCCCAACGGAAACAGCTTATGCTGAAACATGTGCCTCTATTGCACTAGCCTTCTGGGCGCATCGCATGTTCCATCTCGATCCCAATAGTCGTTATATTGATGTGATGGAACTTGCTATTTACAATGGATCGTTGAGCGGTGTTTCATATGAAGGTGATGAATTTTTCTATGCCAATCCGCTAGCATCATACCCCAACGTTAATCCCTATGATAAATATAGCGGTATCACCACCGATCAATATTATCGACGTGAAGAATGGTTCTATTGCCCCTGTTGTCCACCGAATTTATCGCGTTTGATTGCGAGCATTGGCGAATATTCATACTCTCAAGCAGGTAATCGTGTATATGCTCACCTCTATCATGACAATACTGTATCGCTTAACATCAATGGGCGAGCTATCAAACTCGAACAATCGACATCTTACCCGTGGGATGAAACAATCAGTTTCACTGTTCATACCGATCAACCAATCGCATTTGAATTGGCGTTGCGCATCCCCAATTGGTGTTATTCGCATCGGTTATCTATAAATGGCGAAGCACAATCGGCAACGCCACAAGATGGCTATATCGTTTTATCACGAGAGTGGGCAGAAAGTGACACGGTTGAGCTAATATTAGCGATGCCAGTCGAGTGTATTATCTCACATCCGAAAGTTCGTCAATCCGCAGGGCAAATTGCACTTCAACGGGGTCCAATCATTTATTGTCTTGAAGAAGTCGACAATGGTTCAGAGCTAGCTAATGTTATGATTCCAGATTCAGCAAATTTTGATGCAGTATTTGACAGCAGTCTTTTTAATGGAGTGACAGTCATCACTGGAGATGCTATTCGCATTGAACCACATCGCACAAAGCCTGATCTTTATCAGCATCGTAGCCAAGAAACACAGATCGAAACACCATTTACATTTAGGGCAATCCCATATTATTTATGGGCAAATCGTGAGCCGGGCGAGATGCGTGTCTGGATTCGTTCGAGTTAGATGGGGGATCGTTAGGCAGATTTAAGTATGTTTGCCTTATTTATTGTTCGTTTTTAGAAAATATATCGTTTTTAGGAGAGTATATTATGTCAATTTCACGTAGAGATTTCTTAAAAATGGCAGGTTCATCTGCCGCAGCAATGACAATGTTAACAAATATGGGATTAAGCCCTACTATGGCCCAAGATGTTGTCAATATCGCTTTTGGTGGCTGGGGTGGTGTTGCTGAAGATGAAGGGGTCAAGGAAGCCATCGCGGTATTTATGGAAGAAAATTCAGGCATTGCAATTGATTGGCAACATACTCCTGACGCAGGTGAGTATTCGCGCATAACCTTAACCAATATCGCTGCTGGTACAGCACCTGATACATCATTTATTCGTGCGGATGACTATGAAACTCTGGCTGTTAACGGCGTATTAATGGACCTTACAGACTTGATTGAAAACGACCCGCTCTTGGGTCAAGAAGACTACTTCATCCAACCACAGGAAACTAATCGCAGTGCAGTCAATGGTCGCTGGTACGGTATCGGATCGACATGGGTGGCACACCACATCTATTACAATGCCGACATCTTTGAAGCTGCTGGTATTACACCACCGGGCTTCCAAGATGATGAAATCTGGGCGTGGGATGAATTCCTCGAAATTTGCAATGAATTGACGATGGATAGCGCGGGTCGTCATCCTGATGATTCGGGCTTCGATCCCGATGATATCCAACAATATGCAATTGATTGGCCTATGGGCTGGTGGATGCCTCTCACAGCAGCAGTATTTTCCAATGATGGTCAGATATTTGATGAAGATGGCTTAATTGTATTGGATTCCGATCAAGCTATGGAAGCTATGCAACGGGTCGCCGACCTGATTTTTGTCCAGCATGTTGCACCGCGTTCCGCCTCTTTGCAAAGTCTGGGTATGAATAATACGCAGATGATTGATACTGGTCGACTAGCGATGGGTATTGATGGTTCATGGGCATTGTCATGGATGAATCCAACCGAACTCAGCGTCAATATGGGCACTGGAGCGCTACCAAAGATGGTTCGACCTGCCACTGCTTTACAAGCACACTTCCATTCAGTATTGTCATCGACAGAACATCCGGAAGAAGCATGGGAGTGGGTGCGCTTCTTGGCAACACCATTCTATCAAGAACACTTTTCCAAGATTGGCTTGTGGACACCAAATCAGACTGCCATGTTAACTGAGGAAGGTCTGAAAGGCTGGATTACAGAAGGTATTCACCCTGACAACTATTCGCAATGGGCAACCGACTACCTGCCAGCACATGGTGTCGCAGTATCGTTGCCTCCGGGCTGGATTGAAGCCAATAACGACTACATCCAACCTGCAATTGATGCCATAGCTAATGGTGAGCGAGCCGTTGATGTATTCTCGGATGCTGTAGCCAATGCCAATGAAGTATTAATAGCTTCAAAAGGATAATCGATATTCATGGAGAAGTGAGGTTGTTTCGCTTCTCCTTCAAGCCTTCTATATGTCTTTAGCCAATTGGTTAATTTTATGGCACTGCAAAACAAAAAAAAGATTGAACCGGAACAAAATTGGATTGTACAACAATATAATCGGTTGAGCCTCAAACAGCGTCGTACTGTGATGGGGTATATTTTTATCATGCCCTTTATTCTAGGATTCCTGTTCTGGTTTTTGATTCCAGCTTTAGTCGCTGGCAATCTGACTTTGCAAAAATGGAATTTGATTAGCCCACCCCGCTATATTGGTTTTGATAATTTTGAAAAATTGCTATCCGACCCCATTTTAGGGCAATCGCTTAAGGTCACACTTATCTTCTCGTCTATTTCTGTACCCATTGGACTAGTCTTTGCATTTTTCCTAGCGATGCTGATAAATACGAAAGTTCCCGGTATTGCAGTTTTCCGCACGATCTATTTTCTTCCGAGTATAGTACCTGCCGTTGCCAATGCGATTTTATGGGCATGGTTATTTAATACCGAATTTGGGCTAATAAATTTTATCATTCGAGCTTTAGGTGGACCCAAAATTGGTTGGCTACAAGACCCTGGTTGGGTCATGGTGGCATTTGTTATTTTGACGATCTGGGGTGTCGGTGGCTCGATGATAATTTTTTTGGCTGGCTTGCAAGGCATCCCCGAAATCTATTACGAAGCGGCAGAAATTGATGGAGCTGGACGTTGGGCAAAACTTCGCTATGTGACCTTACCCGTAATGTCTCCGATTATCTTCTTTAATCTCGTTATTGGATTCATCAATTCGTTTCAGATATTCGTTAGCGCGCTTCTCATCACCAATGGTGGGCCACAGAATTCAACATTATTCCTTGTACTATATATCTATCGTACCGCCTTTCAGAGCCAGAATATGGGCTACGCGGCTGTATTATCTTGGCTACTCTTTTTCATTTTGATGATTCTGTCGTTCATTGTGTTCAAATACATTGGCTCACGTGTTTATTACGAAAATCCGGGCGATTAGAAGGAGATCATAATGGGATTTAATGAAATAGACTCAACGCAATTTGTTGAAACAAGTTCTCCTAAATCGGTAAATGATAGACTCTTCCGTGCAGTGAATATTTTTCTGCTCATCTTCTTCGCAATTGTGATGATTTTACCTTTCGTTTGGTTGGTATCGAGTTCACTCAAAACTCAAATTGATATTTTCCAGTATCCGCCAGATTTTTTGCCCAACCCGATCATGCCAGAGAATTACGTTAATGCCTTGACCTATAAACCTTTTGGAACCTACTTCACAAATACGCTTATTATCGCAGGGTTGAATGTAATTGCTGTAGTATTTACATCCTCATTTTGTGCCTATGGATTTGCCCGAATGCGGTTTCCGGGGCGTGATCTGTGGTTCGGGATCGTCATGGCAACTTTGTTCCTACCGTACGCAATATTGCTCGTACCCAGCTTCATCATCTTTGCACGTTTAGGATGGGTTGATACATTTTTGCCCTTGGTTGTGCCACAATTTTTTGGAGGGGGCGCATTTAACATTTTCCTAATGCGTCAGTTCTTCCGAACCATTCCCGAAGAAATAGCAGATGCCGCACGTATTGACGGTTGCAGTGAATTTGGCGTTTATTGGCGGATTATGATGCCACTTGCTAAGCCTGCATTGATTACGATTGCGATTTTCACATTTTTGTTTGCATGGAACGATTTGATCGGACCATTGACTTACTTGCGTTCACCCGAAAATTTCACCATTGCCGTTGGTTTAGCATCCTTCCGCAGTCAGACAGATATTAGTTGGGATTTACAACTGGCGGCATCTGCGGCAGTGACATTCCCAGTCATAATCTTATTCTTTTTGGCACAACGTTACTTCATTCAAGGCATTGTCATGACAGGGCTGAAAGGCTAGATCTAATGATGAAAAGCAACAACTTGGCACCACAGGAGTCGATGTCAGTGCGCTATGTTTGAGAACGATGTTCTTTGGCTCGAAAAATGACAATGAAACCTCATATCAGATTCTTGACCATTATGGGGGGTACATTCCTTGATACTGCTAATATTTATGCGACATGGATGGAGGGTTTTAGGGGTGGTGAGAGCGAAACTTTGTTGGGTGAATGGTTGAACGATCGGGTCAACCGCAATGACCTGTTCATTGCATCAAAAGTGGGATTGAATTATCAGGATGTCCCGATCAGTTTGAGTGCAAAACGGATCGAAGAAGAGTGCAACAAAAGCCTCAAGCGTATGAATATCGAGACCATTGATCTGTATTATGCACACCGATATGGTGAAAACACACCGCTCGAAGAAACTATGCAGGTAATCAGCTATCAATACTGATCTACCATACCACAAGAACCATTTGACCCGTTCCATTTGAGAGAGCATCTCTTCAGGGGTGATCCACATATCAGAATGAGGCTTGAGTCCTTTCATCATTTGTCGAATCACTGTGATGCACATGGTGACATGAAACCAATCCAGAAGATGTTCAGCTTGAGGATTGAGATAAAGCTGTAGATCGCGGACATTGTCACCACCATCCGATAAGAAGGTGACCGTCTGATTATGTTGCATCCCTTGTGATTTAAGCAAATCATGTAAGCGATGTTTTGGGCGATCATCACCTGAGACAGAGGCGAAACATTTTCCTTTTCCGTTGTAAGGAATACTTTTACCTACAATGACTTCACAGACACCTGCTTTACGCTTGTCCTCCTGTCTTTCGCGAATGTAGCCCCCATCAATCCCGACTGTTAATGGCATATCAGGCATTGGCAATTCAGCCCACACCATTTCACAGCCATCGATGTAGACATGAGCTTCTTCTTCGACTTCATTTTCGAGGTATTGAGCAACTTGCTGAGTATGATTATAGACAGTGGCATGATTCGTGGTGACAGGCAGGACATCATTGATGAGGTCAGCAGTTAAACCGTAGGACATGAGTGATGCCCATTTGCTTTGTAGATAGAGTAATTCAGGTGTGATGCCTTCTTTCAAGACCTGACGTAGTGGGCTAAAGCTTTTAGGTGGGCTATCTTGACAATCACAAGTATAAAAGCGTGGACTCGATAATTGTAACTTGCCAAAGAGGGTTTGATAGCGGATCGTATGATGTCCCTTAAGCGAATGGGTCTGACCACAATCACAGGTTTTGATCTCGTTGATAAACGCATCAACTTGTTG